>ENA-ORSL01000476-ORSL01000476.1-human-gut-metagenome-genome-assembly--contig:-NODE-476-length-42434-cov-10.060077_pt1 | contig 42434 bp, 40 predicted proteins | sample MGYA00242190_ERZ509157 | MGnify/ENA primary metagenome ERZ509157 (study PRJEB26280, sample SAMEA2338664) | human gut metagenome | biome: human gut; feature: human-associated habitat; material: faeces... | reverse complement strand
AAAGCCACGGAAAAAGCATGAAAAGCCTGTCGGTGAACACGTGGGAGGAGCTTTTCATCCAAAGGACGATGGATATGACGGCTACTATGACGATGTTCTGCCTTCAGACGCAGGAAAACTGAAAGAGGGGCCTGACATGGAATTGGTGAAGAAGGTTTCCGCCGTGGCGGGAGTCATGCTGCTGATTGTTATTCTGTGCGTTGTCGCAATGTATTTGCTGTGAGTGCTGTAATTCGCGCCGCCTTGCCGTGTAATATGGGAAAAGGACAGACAAGGAGTGAGCAAAATGAAATATATATCCAAAGGTATGGTAATCAGAGCCTCCACAGAGGATCTTCTGTTCGTGACCCGCTGCGGCGTAGATTTTCAGCTGACCGGGGAACAGGCTGCGCTCTGGCTTAACGGCAGATTTGGGTTTGCAAAAAACCGCGAGAATGTGCCGGAGGTAAAAGCACTGCAGCAGCTTAAACGTCAGGGACTTGTTGAAATTACAGAAGGTGATGAGCCCGTTTTTGAGTATCGTGCATTGACGCAGTGCGTTCTGACGCCTGCGAAGCCGCAAGGAGTTCGTGCGATTCTAAGCGCACGCCAAAAAGAACTGCTGCTATGGCTGACAGAAGCCGGACTTCGGCTCACCACGGCAGAACTGGTATTCCTGACAGAACATCATGTAGCACCGCAAATAAACCTGTTGGGGGATAGAAACAGGCAGAACCTGACGGAAACGATCTATACGCAGGAAACCATTTTTGATAACATTCTGGAAGCCCAAATGGAACACGCCGCAGTGCGGGATGAGGTCGTTTCCGCATTGCTCAGGCTACTGAAGAAAAAGAGAATCCTTCTGCTGTGAGGTGCGTAATGAGAGAAAAATTCGAAAAAATCCCACCGCCGCTGCAAAAACAGATTATAATGAGATGTGGAGCCGCGCTGGTAAGCCTTTTATTGATGGTGGTGTCTCTGTTGTTGGAGGGCAACCTTTATCTGTCTCTTTCCGTCCTGCTCTTTTTCGCCTTTTATGGGTTCAGTGCATTACAACTGTTGTATAGAGCAGTCACCGATCAAATAGTGGTAATTCGTGGTCACTGTACCGGGCTGGAAAAAACTCCGATGCGCCGCCGCATCAAAACGCTCTATCTGTGGTCAGACCCACATACAGTGAAAATACAGATCGCCGGAAAACTTCGAAATGTTGATGAGGGCGACATCATCACGGTATATACGGCAACCGGCACACCGGTATATGAAAACGAAGGCTGCCAACAGCTTAGCACATATTTGGCAATCGATATTTTGAAAGGAAGAGGATCAAAATGACAAAAGGCGATGAGATCCGCGGATTAGTCAGGGAAATAGAGAACAGAGTCGAAGCGGGTATCCTGCCGGATGGGAACTGTATATTCGACCCGCTTCGAGTGAGGCTTGCGTTGGAGTTGGTTCTGTCTGTGCTGGAGCAAGGTACCCCGGTGAAAACAGCGAAGTGCCCGGCGAAAACAGCGGAAAGCAATTGACTGTCATATGAGAACCTGCTATAATACAATCATAAGTATCAAGGTTTCCTGCGCGGAACACCAGAGTATTCAAGTTATAAAGTGTCAATTAACACATTCGTGTTGGTTGGCACTTTTTTTGTTTCTTGGTTTCTTCCCGAAATGGGTTGAAATAAATCATGTTATAGCAGGCAGCACCTGCAAGAAAGGAGCATCTTATGTTCAAGGTAATCGCAACTGATGTCGTCATCTCCAAGGGATATGACGGCGCACCGGCTCTCAAATTCTCCGAAAACGGGGAGAGCGTCCGGTTCCGCATCGGCAAAAAGGTGTACGACACCCGCGCCGAAAACAACACCCGATGGGTAAACCTCTCTGTAAAAGCCTTTGGCCCGGTATGTGAGCGCATCAAAAAGATGCAGCTTAAAGAGAGCTCGTTCATCAATATTCTCGGCCGCCTGGACGAGGATGTCTGGGAGGACAGCACGACGCATGAAAAAAGAAGCGCCATGGTGGTCATTCTGGATGAGATTGAGTATTGCTCCTCCGGCGGCGGAAAGCAGAAGACCGAGGAAGCTGGGGAACAGCCCAGAGCGGCTGCCGCACCCGCAAAGTCTGCCTCCAACGGAGAGATGCCCGGTAATTTCACCGGCTTTGAACCCTTCGGCGGCGTAAATTCGTTCTTCGACGAATAATCAATCGAAGAACTACAAATGGATCGGGCGCATTAAAACGCACATGAGTATCTATGTGGACTCATGTGCGTTTTTTGCGTTCAGAAAGGACAATATATGCAAAACAAAGAATTCAAGCGCAACATCGCCTATGAGGTTTTGACCATACTGGGGACATTGGCTCTGCTGCTGTTTGTTTGCAGGCTTTGGCCGATTCTCTTATTGGTGATACTCGGTATTTTTATCGCCGCCATGCGACTGCTCTTTCTCTCTGCCAGAAAAGTGGAGAATATCCCGCCTCTGCTTCCGGCTGCTCGCCCGGAACCTACGGATCAGGATATCCGGGACATGGCGTTCGGCTCAATGCAGCGGCGGATTACAGAGCTGGTCACGGCCGATTTCCCCAACGCCAGATGGGTATGGAAGACGCCTAATGCCATGCGCAATATTGCGACAGGCAACGAGGTGCGAATCCTGCTCAACCATGCCGGCGGATACCGTGAAGCGATCGTTGTGATTCGCGGCCTTCAAGTGTGCAGCCTGACTTACCCGCACGCGGAAGAAGTCAAGATGCCGGAAACGGAAAATGATGAGACGGGCACAGAGGAAACCGAGGATGGCACTCCGCAGAAGGTCGATCCCCCGGAGAATTATGAGTATCTGGCTTTTGAATGGGTGGACGCCCATGTTATGGAGCTCAATGAGCGGTGCAACGAGAGCATCGCGCAAGGGCTATCCATGCTGGAAATAACGGCGACAGAACTGCCTGCACGAGAAAGCTGGCCGGACATCTGCCGGGAGCTGGAACGAAACGGTATGGAGAACTGCTGCTGTACAGATACCGGTATTACCATTGATTTCACGCAGTGACACTGCAGAAAGGAATGACGCGATATGAGCGTATCAATCAACAATCTGTTCAACTATTCCCGTTCGCTGCCCGTCCCCTTTGATACCATGACAAATAAGAAGGTCAAGGTGGCATCCATGTACGGGGCAAAGACGGAATCAACGCTATGTGGTTCTGTGATCAAGGCAGTCCACGCCATGTGCCGGTGCATGAACGGCACCGGAGAAGGTGCGGTCGGCCAGATCGATACAAACAAAAGCGTGGCGGAGTATAAATCCTCCGTCGGTCCGGATGCCTATCATCTTGTGGTGTTCGATGCAGCCTCCGGCAGCGCTTTGGCAAGCGTTTATGACAAAAACACCGAGCTCATCGAGCAGTACGTGGCGCATCCGAGCCAGCGGGACGGCGCGGCAATCTTCTTTGCCCTAATGCCGTTCCTGATGTCAGATGCGGAGTTTGATGAAACCTTTCAGGAGTACTACGACCAGTTCATTGCCGGATACCCGGATATGGCAAAGGCGACCGAAAGCATGGCAATCCTCTGCGACAATGCCTACCGCAGAATCAAGGACGATACCTGCCCGGCGCATATCAATATCACAGTGGACAAGTCCGGAAACCTGATGCGGGTCTCTCAAGGTCAGCTGGATTCCGGATCCTTTGTGCCCACCAGCGTCACAGCCGGGGAATTCACGATCTTTGCCAAGACCGGACCGGCCGTTATCAAAAAAGCCGGCGTCGTGGTGGAGCATACGGATTTCGTCGGCAAGTATCCCCTGACGCCGGGACGCACCTTGAGCGCGTTGGAGCTGAGCCTGATTCCGAAACTCCCGGAATGGTATATCATTCCGCCGGAAGTGGTGGATATTTGCAAGCATGCGCAGAAAACCACCGGGCGGCCCATGCAGATGCGAAACTTCCTATTGCGCGGGCCTGCCGGTACCGGCAAGACCATGGGCGCAAAAGCCATTGCCGCCGGACTGGGGCTGCCATACATGAAGTATACCTGCTCTGCCAACACAGAAATATTTGATTTCACCGGCATGATCTTCCCTGAAACGGACGCAGTGTCCACCGGTAGCTCGGAGCTTGACCGTGAGCGCGAGATCCTCAAGTCCATGGGAGGTATCAGCTATGCCAATGTAGCAAAGCTTATGCGCCTTCCGGACTTGGATGATATGGACTACGATCCTGCCGGCGTCTATCAGGCTCTGACAGGCGTGGAAAATCTGGCGGCTACCGTGCAGGACTGCATGAGCGTTGTGCTGGAAAAGGTCACGGAAAAGGTACAGGCTCTTAGCAAGCGTGCTGAAAACCGTCAAAGCTCCGGCCAGAACTATACTTATGTGGAGACGGATTTTGTGAAAGCGTTAAAACATGGGTATTTAGTCGAGGTTCAGGAGCCGTCCACGATCATTCAGCCGGGAGTTCTGGTGGGCCTTAACTCTCTTCTGGAGCAGGAGGGGTCTATCACGCTTCCGACCGGCGAGATCATTCGCAGACACCCTGATACGGTCGTCATTGTGACGACCAATGTCAGTTACGAAGGTTGCAGGTCGATGAACCAGTCGGTGGTGGACAGAATGAGTCTGGTCAAGGACATTGAACTGCCGGAGCCCGAGGTTATGGTGCAGCGAGCCATGGCCGTGACCGGATGTGCCGACGAATACCTGGTATCCCAGATGGTGCAGGTGGTCAACGACATGGCCGATTACTGCCGCAAAAACAGTATCACCGACGGTGCCTGCGGAATGCGCAGCCTGATCGATTGGGTCATCAGTGCAGAGATCTCCGGCGACCCTTATCTGTCGGCAAAGTATACGGTCATCAGCAAAGCCACTGCCGACGAGGAAGACCGGGAAGCCCTGATTACAACCATTCTGGACCCTATGTTTGCCCCAAAGCGGAAGCGAACATCGGCATAAGTCCGGAAGAAAGGAGGACGACTCTATATGGCAAGAGTGAATCATAAGCGGGTTAAACAGCTGCTCAATGAAAAACGCAGCAGAATCACAGACCGGCAATTCTTCACGTCCCGCATCCTTGCGGGACATTTTGAAGACATGGCCATGGCTCAGACGCGGCGGTATAAATACAACCGCCGCATCCATGTGGCCATCAGCTGGAGTCCGAAGTCCGGTGAAGTGGCATGCACCAATAACCTGTCGGTGCTGATCAATGCGGGGCATAGGCTGGTGACCCAAAACAGAGGGCGGGAGAACCGCTATGAGATCGTTTGCGGACTGTTTGCCCACGAACTTGGGCATTGTCTATACACGGACTTTCTTGCGGGCCAGACCTACAACAACTACCTCAGCCGGGAGAAATGGTATCCGGAGCCGCCTGCTTACAAGCTGCCCAAAGACACTGTAAACGAACGAGCGCTGTGGGAGTATGTACGGCTGGAGCCACGGAACAATGAGATGCTTCGCTATGTCGCGCACCATATTTCCAATGTCATCGAGGACGCCTATATCGAAAATCGGATACTCGCTCAATTCCGCGGCACACTGGGCAACTGCCTGGAAGCGTTACGGGAGCAGCAGTATGAGAGCATTCCGACGGTAACGGAGCTTATCGAGAAAGAGGATGACGGGAACTGCCATATCTTTGAGAGCATCCTGCAGATCATGCTGTCGTATGTGAAGTTCGGTGAAATCAAGTACGGAGATGCTCCCCTCAGCGATGAGCGCATTCAGGTCGTGTTCAAACTGATTCACGATCTGGACGCCGCCATTGTCAATCCCTCCGGAAAAGAACGGCTCAAGGTCGTCAATCTCATACTGGTTCGCTGCTGGGACTATATCGAGGATTTCCTGGAGATCTGCAAAAAGCGCCAGGAGGAGGCCAAGGCGTCCGGTTCCACAGAGTCGCTGGCCGAGACCATCGCGCAGATTCTGCAGGCAATGGCCGGAAGCTCTGTGTCCGGCGAGGGCAGCAGCACACCGATCCCCGAAGTGGGTGCGGTCTGTGTGGCAGCCGGAGCTGGGAAACGGGCGCAGACGGCAGCTCAGGCAGAAAAAAGCGAGTCTGAAGGAAGCAGCGGCTCTGAAGAGCCCGAGCCCCAGACTGACCCCGAATCCGAGCGTTCTTCTGCCGGGATCTCCCAGACCGAAAATCCGGCGGAAGAAGGCGCAATTCCCGGAGATATGGAAGGCGCTTCCGGTGGGAAGCAGGCAGTATCAGCGGAAGAAGACGGACGCATCCCCTATCAGCAGACAGATCGTGTTTCCGAAGGCAGCGGAGGGGCGACCAAGCACAACGATGCATATGAGCGTGAACGCTATGACCATGCAGCGGAGGACATTGAGCGCCTGCTGGACAAGATGGCGGAGAAGGCCGCCTGCGAGCAGCTGGAGAATGAACGGACACGGGAACTCAACGATGTGGCCCAGAGCATCTCCTATGGAGATGTCCATACCGGTGTTGATATCTGTGTGAACCGGATATCCACCGTTGATGAGGAGCTTGTAGAGCAGTATAACGCCATTTCCGGGCCATTGCTGGATATCTCACGGCAGCTGCAGAAAAGCCTCTTGCAGCAGCTGAAGGATAAACAGCGCGGCGGCAAGCAGACCGGTCTCATGATGGGGCGACGGCTGGATGCCCACGCCCTCTGCCGGAACGATGGGAAGGTTTTTTATAAAAATGCCCTGCCCAATGAAATTCCACAGATGTCCGTAGGGCTTTTGCTGGACGAATCAGGCAGCATGTGCTCCTGCGACCGCTGCACCTACGCCAGGTCTTCGGCTATCATTCTATATGACTTCTGCAAGGCGCTGCATATCCCTGTCACCGTTTACGGTCATTCCACCAGCGGCAGCAGTGTGGAGCTGTATTCCTATGCAGAGTTCGAAAGCATCGATAACGATGATAAATACCGCCTGATGGACATTGCCGCCCGTGGCAGCAATCGCGACGGCGCCGCGCTTCGTTTTGTGGCGGAGCAGCTGGTTAAACGGCCGGAGGAGGTAAAAATCCTGATTCTTGTATCCGATGGTCAACCGGCAGCGCCCGGTTACTACGGCAGTGCCGCCGAGGAAGATCTCCGCGGCATCAAGCAGGAGTACCGGCGCAAGGGAGTATTGTTCATTGCGGCCGCTATCGGGGAGGACAAACAGAACATCGAGCGAATCTATGGTGATTCCTTTATGGACATCACAGATCTGAATCAACTGCCCGTAAAGCTGACCGCAGCGGTCAAGCGCCATATGCGGGTCTAACGGGGATATTTCAATTCACAACGACGGGCAGCGGATTCTTTTCCTGCTGCCCGTCAATCTTACAACAGGAAAGGAATCAAAAAAATGAGTCATTTTGTAACATTGGTCAATTTTTATATGCCCAAGCTGGAGGAAAACTGCGAGGAAAACATGCGTTATGCGGAACAGATCGCAGAAGTCAAAGAAAAGCTGACGCAGGACCCGGAGAGTTTTGCTTTGCGGTTTCTTCTGAAACGACTTCAAAGCAAGGCCAGCACTCTGGAACGTTCGGCTGAGTGCGAGATTGATGAGCTGATGGCCCCATTCTGTGAAGGAACGGATGACCCGGCCTATCTGGAGTTTGAGGATCGAACCGATGACCTGCGGCGGGATTATGAGACCGACAAAATCAACTGTGTCCGTTTTCCGGACGGAACTGTCGTTCCGGAGTACAGCCGGCTGGTGTGCGAAAAATATCTCATCAAAGATGGCAAGGTGTTTCAGAAAAAGGCCGGACACCTCGGCCATGAGAAGCGCACGAAGAAAGCGAAAAAGATGCGCGCATTTATGGGATATCCGGTGAAGAAGCTCTATCCCAGTCTGAAGCAGTATGCGGAGGACTACTGCGGTTATACCTATGACAGCAAGAACAATACGTATGGGTATTACTGCAATCCGAATGCCTTCTGGGATTGGTATTCCATTGGTGGCCGCTGGCCGTTCCAATTCCTTGTCCGTGACACAGCGGAACGAATTAACGGTGAGCGCACATGGGGCAACGAAGAGGCTGTATGTGAAGCGCCCGAAGGCTATATACGGGTCTGCGGCGCAAGAAAAAGGGATATTGCATGGGATCTCATGAAGGAATGGGAGCTGCAGCACGCCAAGAAGCGCTTTAAACTTCTTGCAGAGACTTTTCGTTCCGGCAAGGCTCCGGAAGGCAGCTTCTGGAAGATCACGGAGGATGGAATTTTCTCTTTTCTGACGCAGATCTATTTCAAGAATGAAAGCGAGGAGGCTTACCTCCGCCGCAACGGACTCGCACCGGATCAGCGCATGGTGCCCGGCGCCTATTCCTTCCTTCAGGACGGAGACTGGCACTCCAAGGGAGATATGGGCTGGTGGGGTATCAGCAGCAACGACAAGAAGCCGGATGCATGGCGGCAGATGTTGGCAGACTACATAGACAGCATTCCTGACGATCATTTCATTGTCGGGATTGACTGCCATATCTAAGATAGGAGGAGCGAAAAATGATTTTAAACAGAACTGGCGCTGAATTTGAGTATGAAGGCGTCACATACACGATTGGCGGAGCCATTGTAGGCACCACTGAAAGTGAATACGCAGGGCTTTATGGCCGAATAAACGCCATTCATGATGGCGAGGATAAGGAGACCGAAAACGAAACTCCTGACATCTATTGTGAGTTTGACCCTCCGGTCATGCCGCATGAGGTCAAGGCGCTGGAGGATACCTTCTCTGATCTGTATCACCAGCCCAAGGCCATTGCTGATATCGTACTGGACATGGTTATCATGGCGCCCGAAATGATTCGTCCGTTGGATGATCTTCGTTCTATGCGCAAACGCGTCAATGTTTTTCTTGTGATGGAAGACTGGGCTGTGAATGGCGAGCACGGAAATGATTGCGAGGCGTTCTCGGACTATGACGATGCAAAGCGTGTTATGACAGATCGTATTCGAGAAGAAATGGAGGACGGAAGTGTTCTGTCTTGGAGAGAATCAAGCATCTTCGTAGAGAATTCTTCGATGGACTTCTACGAAGCATATCTTGACGGCGAATACATGGAAAATCACTACAAAATCATGATTATCCGGCAGCCGCTGATGATGTCCAGTAGGTATATTCGGGAGGTTGGAGGAGTGTATAAGGCACAATGCCAGACCGAAGACTTTATATCGCAAATCGAACAATGGGATGAAGTTGCAGCATTGAGTGACGCACAGTATCAGAGACTCATTACAAACCCGATGATTCCTGAGTGCATCGAACGCCATCTCGGGCGCAATGACCACTATTGGGAAGCGTATTGGGAAAGTGTATCTGAGGCTGCTCATGGTTTGGTCAGGCAAGCATCAAAGCAACCGGACTGTTTCACACCAGAAGCAGAAAATCCATACCCGCTTTGCATTGGCTCGGGCAAATCAGAGTGCGATGATTGCTGCCTGTATATGCATATGAAAGGAGAAGGCGGCTATGAGTGCTGAAAACAGGCTCACCTCCATCGTCTCGTATCCAGAGCGCGGAACTGGCGGCAACAATCGCTATCGCGGCAACTGTTCACCCAAGCTGATTGAGGATCTGATCGGTTTTTTCAGGCCGGCCGAGATCTGCGACTACATGTGCGGCAGCGGCACGACGCAGGATGCCGCTCATTCCATGGGAATCATTAGCCATTGCTACGATCTGCACAGCGGATTCGATCTCATCAATTGCGAGATACCGGAGCGCCCTGAATTTGTGTTCTGGCATCCGCCGTATTGGGATTTGATTACATATTCAGACGTGATGTACAAGGCTTCGGAGGTGCAGTCAAAATACGGATATGATCCCCGGCAGTTCGACTTATCACGTATCCCCAAATGGGAGGACTTCGTGCGCGTAATGAACTACGCCATGATGAAACAATTCTGCTCTGCGCTTTGGAGCGTGGCGGCAGGATGGCCGTGCTGGTCGGCGATATCAAGAAGAAAGGGCAGCTTTACAGCATGCTCTTTGAATTGATCAAGCCGGGCACATTGGAAAATGTCATCATAAAAGCACAGCACAATTGCTTTTCAAATCAAACACAGTACAGTGGGCATTTCATCCCCATACTGCATGAGTATCTACTGATTATCAAGAAGGATGCGTCCTTGGTGTATCCGATCCTGATGACGGAGCCTGTACAAAAGGATATCCGCGATATGAACGGCGCTACCTGGCGGGATGTGGTTGCAGCAGTGCTGGAAACCTGCCAATCTCCTGTTTCGCTTGCATACATTTATGAGCAAGTCGAGCCATATACCAAAGCGCGGAAAAATCAGTGGTGGAAAGAGAAGGTTCGCCAAACCCTACAATGCAGTCCGCAGCTCTTCGTGAATACAGGACGCGGGATGTGGGCGTTGAACCGTTCCGCATAGTTTGCCTTTCGAGGGATGCCGCATCTGCGGCATCCCTCTTTCCTTTCAGCTTTTATGACCTTTTCGTTTGACTATGGATTGACTGTCGGCCGCTGCTCTGGTATAATCATCATGTAAGTATCAGAGTTTAGCCACGGCTAAGCAGAGTTTAACCGAGTTGCGAAGTGTCATTTGTGCATTGCACGAATGGCACTTTTTTTGTTTCCGGCCAATTCCATAGTGGCATAAGCCAGCAGTCCGATCATGGGTTGCTGGTTTTTGTTATATCACGGCGAATACCGCCAAAAAAACGAAAGGAGAACACAAAAATGTTACAACCATGCCAGGACAACTACTCCACAACCTTTGCTTCCTACGATGGGATGCGCCGGTACCATGAGAAGGAATCGCTGGAAAGCCGATGGCACAGATGCAGGGTCAATGAACTGCATATTGAGCCGCTGGATAAGGCGTCGCCTCTTTATGGAACTCCGTCCGCATTCGCTGCGGGAATCAGCGCCGAGTCCGTTGAGGACACGGCGGAAAACCTCGGCCTTGCCATGCGGGTAGATGGTTCTTACTATCCCGTCCGCAGCACGGCCTACAAAAGCCTGTTGGACAGAGCGAAAATCAGCGGATCGGCCTTGCCAAAGCTGAGCCGCCAAAGATTGGCGTCGGTGCTTAACGATTGCCTGGAGCTGTATTCTTCGGAGACGCTCCTGCTTATCCGAGATGAAAAAATCTCGGCAGCACACTCCGGCGATTCCATGGATTATTCCGTGCTGCCGATCGATGAGCTGCTGAAGGTTCTGACCAAAAAGCTGGACGACCGTTTCCCCGGCAGCATGTTTCAGGGCGGATATCGCGATCATTCGCTCTCCAGTGCCTCCTGGACTATGCCCGGGCAAAAGGAAGACCTGCTCGGCGCCTATGCCAAGCTGCTGGCGTCGCAGGGGAAACCCACACTTGCTGCCAAACTTGTTCCCGCCATCCGCTTTGTTACCTCGGATACCGGCATTGCCTCGGCTAAGGTTTCCGCCATGCTGGAGGGTACGCAGCATCCGATCCATATTGGGAGCTGTATCGCCGTGGACCACAGGCACCAGAGTAAAGTGGAGGACTTTGAAGCAGCTTTGGACCAGCTGTTTGCGCAGTTCGGTGATTCGGTCGCCAGATTACAAAAGCTGTTGGATATCCATCTGAGCTATCCGGTCAATGCGATGACCAGAATCTGCAAAAAGTTGTCTCTGCCGAAGAAAGCTGCTTTGGAAGCAATCGGCATGTTTGAGATGGCCTATGGAGGAGGAACTGCAACCGCCCATGATGTGTTCATGGCTATGCAGGAGATCCCCTATATTCTCAAATCTGACCATGCACCGGAGAGCAAAATGCTCGTTGTGGAGGAGAACATGGCGCGGGCGCTTACGCTGAGGTGGGGCGATTACGACCTTGCGAAGGCGGTGAGCTACTGATGTCCGCTCCGATTATTCTCTGCGACACTGCAGGCATGACCAACGAACGATGGCTGGAGTGCCGCGCCCACGGGCCTAAGGGCACCATTCCTTATACGGTGGGAGGCAGCGATGTGGCTGCTATCTTCGGCGTATCGCCGTGGACAACACCGCTGGAGCTATGGATGATCAAAAAAGGCCGGATGAAGGCGCCTGTGAAATCCAATCAGGAGCAGCTGATGATGGGTCATCTTCTGGAACCTATCGCGGCCTATTGGTATCAGCAAAAAACCGGTAATACGGTTTATGACGATACCTATATGTATCAGCACGCAGATCACCCGTGGGCTCTTGCGGACTTTGACCGCCGCTTTACCCGTAAGGAGGACAACGCTCCCGGCATTTTGGAGTGCAAAAGCTGCACCTATCACAAAGCCGGAGATTGGGCTGACGATGCCTATCCCATCTACTATGAGCTGCAGCTTCGCTTCTATCTGGCTGTGGCGGATGTGGAGATTGGCGCGTTTTCTACTATTTGGGGAAACAATCCGGAACATGATCTGGCAATGCCGGCGCTTACCCGTGACCGAGCCAAGGAGGATATGATCTTCCAGCGGCTTGAGGAATGGATTTGGAGCTTGGAGCATGACAAGCCACCTACGATGGCGGATGTCAAGCCAGCACTGGCACTGGAATCCCTGGCGCGCATTTACGGCGCCAGCCAGCCCGGACTCCCCACGATTGAATTCCCTGCAAAGTATGAGAAGGCGCTGCGCCAGATCGCGCTGCTGCAGGGGAAAATCTCCGACTGCAATGCGGAGATCAAAACCTATGAAAGGGAGATCGCTGCACACAGCGTGCGAATCGCAGAATTGATGCAGGCGCATGAAGCATGGCGTGCTGAGCACGACCGGCGACAAGCTCCTCATCGATTTTGTCACCAAAACAACCAAACGTCCCGACTCGAAACTTCTCAAAGAGAAGTATCCCACCGTGTATGCGGATGTGCTCAAGACCAGTGAGAGCCGGAAACTAAAAGTATCGGTTACACCGACATAAGAAGGGAGAATCAGTAATGCACGACGCAATGAAAGCCTATCACGAAAGCTGGGAGCGCGAGCTTGACCGGCAGTTCCTGAAAAACGACCGCTACCGGAAACGCGCCTATATCTGCTCACCTTTGAGCGGGAGCACGGCGGAAGAAGAACTCAGCAACATCTGGCGTGCTCGGGCATACATGCTTTATGCCCGCACCATGCTGGGATACCTGGCGCGCGCCCCTCACGCCTATCTGCCCATGCTCCTGTGTGACCATGTAGCGGCGGAGCGTGCACTGGCTCTGCAATTTGGGCTTCAGCTTTTGGAACAGAGCGAGGTTTTGCTGATCTGCGGGGATCGCATCAGCCGTGGTATGAAGGGCGAAATCCATCATGCCGCCCAGTTGGGAATCCCCATTATCGTATACTGCGAATACCTCTATTTGGATGTGCGCAAGCTGGCGACACAGGCCGGAGCGGATAAGAAGTTAGTCACAATGGACGAAACACATCCGGCACTGGCCTCCAACGAGCCGGGAGCAGACCGGTCCTGGGAGGTGCGATGCCTTGCGTAGATTCTATCAGCCGGTAGATCTCCGGTCCCGACAGGAAATGACGCAGTATCTGACCACACATTTTCGCTATCCAACATTAAACTCCTGGAACAGATCCACATCGTATGCTTGTAACCTAAAAATCACACACCTTGGGCTCTCGCCCGAGGTGGTGGACAAGCTGTTCGATATGATCCAGACCCAGGAGTTTTTTGATGCCATGGACGAGTGTAAATGGGAATTTGCTGCGAAACACAACTATCTCTGGCAGGCAGGGATGAACGGACGAAGCGGCGGGTATCTGGTTCTCTATCAGGGAGAAAAGCGGCCGAGCGGCTACAAGTCCTACTGCACTAACTGCGGACAGAGAAATTACCGGCTTGCTGCCGATGGCAACTGTACTTGCGGTGTCTGCGGAAGACCCACTCGGGTCAATTTCTCGCAGACCCACATGCAGGTGGTAACTTATCCGGGGCGTGGCACTGACGACGGCGAGGATTTCGAGGACTGGAGCATGCACGCGCTTCGTGAACGTGTAAAACTCGTGCAGGAGCTGGATCAACTGGCAGACCGTATGGTTGAGCTGGCGCTCCGGCTTACAAGAGAAGCACAGGTCATTGAAGAGGAGTATTTTCTTCCACAGACCCGCAAGGTGCTGGTCACGACCCTATAACAGAAAGGAGCAGATTTATGCTGAATGTTGGAGATAAACTGATCTGCAAAACAGAAGGACAGCCGGAAACGGAATTCTGCATTCGCGGCGAGGTCAAAAAGGTCGAAGGAGACATTGTGACCATCAGCCGTGCGCTTAAATTCGGAACGCTGCCCATGCACAAGGATCTGACGCTGCCGGAGAGCGAGCTGCTGAAATACTACACGCCATTGGACAATCAAGCGACCGATGACTGCCCCGTTAGCGGGTCTATCTATGAGGTCACGATCGTCCGCACAGGTGTCGTGTTCGTAAGAGCAGCTACCTTGGCTGCGGCCATGGATCTTGCAGACCATCTCACAACCGATCATGTCAACTGGTCAGACGACTGGAGCCCCACCAATGCCGAAGAACGCAGTGACTACGACGGCATGGTCTTTGAGGAGCCTGACTTTGACTGATTACCCGATTTCAAAAGGAAAGGAGAATCGATCTTGATATGTCAATTCAAAAGGCTGATCTACCCGAAAGCCGTTACGGCTGGTGATGCCAGCTACATGATCGCCCTGTACCGACCTTGTGAGAAGGTCATGGACGCGGCGGGGAATGTGGTTTCTGAGATCAAGGCGGTGGGTTATTGCCTGCCGACGGCAGATAATCTGCGCTATGATATGCGCGGACGTTGGAGCCGGAGCGCCAAGCATGGCATCCAATTTGAAGTCGAGGGCTTCGATGAAGTGATTGTACCCAGCAAGGAAGGCGTCATCGCTTACCTGTGCTCCGGGCAGATCAAGGGCATCGGCCCTAAAACCGCGGAAAAGATTTATGCCATGTTTGGGCAGAACACGCTGACCGTGCTGGATCATGAGCCGGAACAACTGCTTGCCGTGTCAGGCATCAGCAAAACAAAGCTCAAAAAGATTTGCGACTCCTATCTTGCCTCCCGCGGCGCACGCGATGTGGTTGCCTTTCTGGCGCCACATGGTGTAACGCCTAACAGGGCGGTCAAGCTGTACAAGCAGTACGGAGAGCATACCATGGACATCGTCCGAAATCACCCTTACCGTCTGTGTGAGATGGTGGGCATCGGCTTTAAGACGGCTGACCGTATTGCTGTCAGCATGGGCTTTGACCCTCTTTCGCCGGAACGTGTGGATGAGGGGCTGATATTCACGCTGACCGATGCAGAGCTGAAAGGGCATCTGTGTATGGAAAAGCACAGCTTTCTCAAGCAATGTCTGAAACTGCTGGATACCGAATGGCTGACGGAAGAGATGCTGGCAGTACGGGCTTCAAGAATGCTTGAGTCCGGCCGCTTGGCCTCCTACGACAGGCAGGTATACCGCGCAGTCACAGCGCGAACGGAACAGAGCCTTGCGTGGGCCGTTTACAGAATGCTTACTTATGAGAAAGCGGGGTCTCACGTCAACATTGATACGGAGATCTCCGCAGAAGAAAAAAAGCAGGGTATACAGTTGGCTTCCGAACAGCGGCACGCAGTTACGACGGCCCTGACATCACAGCTCAGTGTGATTACCGGCGGACCCGGTACCGGCAAGACGCTGATCCAGCGATTCCTGCTGGATATCTATCGCAGGAAAAACCGCGGAGCAAAAATTATCTGCTGTGCGCCTACAGGACGCGCAGCCCGCAGGATGGAGCAATCGACCGGGTTCCCGGCCACTACCATCCACAAAGCGCTTGGGCTTCTGGCCGGTGAGGACGGCGACTACTGTGAACCGGAGATGCTGGATGCGGATCTGATTGTAGTGGATGAGGTGTCCATGATGGATATCTATCTTGCCAACCATCTGTTCCGCTCCGTACCGCACGGCAGTCAGCTTGTGCTGATTGGCGATGCGGATCAGCTTCCCTCTGTCGGGCCCGGCGCCGTGCTGAGCGAGATCATCGCCTGTGGCGCTGTACCGGTAGTGCGGCTGGATCGCATATTCCGGCAGAGCTATGGTAGCCGTATCGCTGCTAATGCAAAGCTCATCCGACACGGAAATCTTAGCTTGGAATACGGCGAGGATTTCCAGTTCTATGACTCCTGTGACATGAGTGCTTCCGCACAGCAGATCGAGACACTGTACCTACAGGAAACCGCCAGATACGGTGTTGACAATGTGGCGCTTCTGACCCCATACCGCCAAAAAACGGAGACGGGCGTGAATGCGCTGAACGAACGGCTTCGGGAAAAGCTCAATCCGCAGGACGGGAAAAAGCCGGAGGTTGCATACAGAAAGCGGATATACCGTTTGGGAGACAAGGTCATGCAGATAAAAAACTGCGAGGACATCAGCAATGGCGATATCGGTTATATCACATCCGTCACCCGCGATGACACCGACAGCGTGCTGACCGTTGATTTCGGCGATGGCCGAATTGCTGAGTATGACGGCAGCGACCTTGAAATGCTGGATCTGGCCTACGCCTCCACCATCCACAAGTCCCAGGGCAGCGAATATAAGTCTGTCATCATCAACCTGCAGTGCGCCCATGCGGTCATGCTGGTGCGTCCGCTTGTTTATACGGCAATTACACGCGCAAAGGAGCGCGTGCTGATCGTAGGAGAGCGGAGAGCGTTATGCATTGCCATCAAGCGTACAGATACGGAACAGCGCGGGACGATGCTCTCGGCGCGAATCAAAGAGCTAATCTCAAATGTGAAAGGAGATCATTACAATGGCAACTTGGCTCAGTGAGTACAAGAACTTGAAAAACGAGATGGAAAAGCAGGTCGGTGCAGGACATGCCTCCCTGGAGCAGCTGATGCTGTATCAGGAGCTGCTGTATCGTATTGAGGTGCTTTATGCAAGTCAGGCATTCTGCCAGACGGCACCGGTCACGACGGATGTAGCCGTTCTGTCCGGCCATTACCAGCTGGTAGACGCCTATATCCAGTGCCTGACCAAGGAACGGCGGCTGGGACAGCCTGCAGATCAGAATCTGAAGGCCAAACGCCAGACGGCGTCCGAGACCCTTGAGAAGGTCGTTCTGGACTGCCGGAAGCGGTTTTCCAGCTTCACCCCAACAGATCAGAACCAGTATCGCAAGGGTGTAAGCAGCCTGATCAACACCGTTTTACCGGTTTGGCTGAAGCTGCGCAACACCTACATCAACATCAGCAAATAAGAGGAGGGCTTTATCATGAGTCAGAACAACTCGAATGCCAAAACAGCTATGCTGGCAAAGCTGGACAGCATCCACAAGGTGGAGGGCTTTGACCCGTCCCCGTTTGCCGTGGATTATACGGATCTCAATACGCAGGAAACGCGAAAGCGTCTTCCTGTCATGATCCAAATGGCATGGTTCCGCCTGAAATACCCTGAAGGCCGTATCGCCATCCAGGTATCGCCCGGCAAGGATTGTTTTGTGGCAACGGCGCGCATCTATCCCAGCTACAAGGACCCGGTTGACTGCTATCTCGCAGAAGCTACAGCGTCAAGGGGTCCGGATGCCTCCAAGCCTTCTGTGTCACCGCGGGAATGGGCGCAGACGGCAGCGGTCGGCATTGCACTAAGAAACGCAGGCTTTGGGCTTCAGTTCTCAGCGGCCGGCGACGATTTCGCCGACATGGCTCCGGACGAACTGCCTGTCGGCGAGATGGACACGAGCCGAGAGTCGCCGGCTATGGAGCAGCCTGTACAGGCAGAGATTGAGCCGGCATACGAACCGGCAGTTCTAACGGAGGAGCAGAGATTGGAGCAGGCTTTCCAGAAGCCGTGCCCCATCAAAAAGTACAGCGGCAAGACGCTTGGCGAGGTGTTAGCGATGGATCCAAACGCGATTGCATGGGTGGCCAATAAATACAAAGACAATCAGGAGCTGTCTGACGCGGCAAGGCTGATTTGTGAACATGCCATGCAGCAGGCATCCGTGTGATGCGGATATCATCACGGGGGACGGATATTCCGTCCCCCGGAAAGGAGGCTGTATGGACATCTTTCATATGTCAGATATCATTCCGCTGATTGGGCTTCCATACCCGCCATACGGAAGAAGCAACTACAATGTGCCCTGCCCGTGTTGTGATGACGAGCCGCACGCAAAACATCTCAACATCAATCTGCAGAAGGATGTATTTCGCTGTCCGCGCTGTGGGTTCTCCGGCGGCATTTTCGATCTGTATGCATACTATACGGGGATTGCCCGCGAGGAGGTCCGTGATGCTCTGATTGCACGCTTGGATGTGCAGGGCAGTATACCGAAGCCGGAGCACATTCCTGTGCCCGTGGTTGCAGAAGTCCCACCGACAGATATTGCATCACGAAGCGACACCTATACCGGGCTTCTGTCCAAGCTGACGCTGGCCTCCGACCATCGGCAGAACCTGCGAAACCGGGGCCTATCAGATGAGGAAATCGACAGGCTTGGGTACCGGACCACTCCGGTGGTGGGGATGCAAACCATTGCAAGGCAGCTTCAATCCAGCGGATATTATCTGTCCGGTGTTCCCGGCTTTTACCGAAAAGACGGGAAATGGTCCTTTGCCTGTGAGAGCCGCGGTATTCTGATTCCGGTGCGAGACAGCAAAGGCCGTATTCAAGGCATGCAGATTCGCCGGGATAATGCGACGCGGCGCAAATTTCGCTGGGTATCCAGCACCGGCCGCACTGACGGCTGTAAGGCGGAGGGTTGGGTACATATTGCGGGGAAACCGCGCGCTATGGTGCTGCTCACAGAGGGCCCCATGAAAGCGGATGTCATCCATTACCTGACAGGACAGACAGTACTCGCAGTTGCGGGGGTAAATGCATTGACCCAATTGGAGCTTATCCTGCCGCAGCTGCATGAGCAAGGTGTAGAACGTATCATGACTGCATTCGACATGGATTTCATGGAGAACCCCCATGTGCAAGGCGGATACAGGACGCTGGTCTCACTGCTTTCGGATGCAGGCTTTCGCTATGGCACCTATCTGTGGGATCCCCGCTACAAAGGTCTTGATGATTATGTTTGGGAGCACTGCTTCCAGCGGCAATTATCTTAGTGAAAAAGGACGGTTCAGCTTCGGCTGTACCGTCCTTTTCTCGTTCCTGCGTTATCGCATATTTAATGTTCCAACAGAAAGTCTATAATGTTCTTTTGACGGATCCCGCCACGATTGACCCGCAGCAGCGTATCCGTGGACAGAACAAGCTTTTCGTAGTTATCCGAGATGGCCTCCAGCGGCGCAAATTCCCGATCTGTGTTTTCCGGCGTAAGAATATAGCAGACTTGGATATAGAGCCGGTCGTCAGCCCGGTTTGCGACAAAGTCAACCTCTGCCACATCCTGCTTTCCGATGTTGACAGAGAAACCTCTGCGCAGCAGCTCCAGGAATACAGTGTTCTCCAGAACGCCGGCAATATCATTGTCCCGGTAGCCAATAACGGCGTGGCGCAGACCTAAATCGGAGAGATAGTATTTTTCCTGCGTCTCCAGTATCCGCTTTCCCTTGATGTCAAAGCGGACGACCTTGTGGATCAGGAAGGCGCTTTCCAATGCCTTCAGATAATTGTAGACGGTTTCCGTGCTTAGCTTTCGCCCCTGGCTTTTTAAAAAATCAGAGATTGTTTTTGCGGAAAAAGTGTTTCCAATGTTGTCCATGAGATAAAGGACAATACTCTCCAGTAATGCCGTGTCGCGTATCCGGTTTCGTGCAATCACATCCTTCAGCAGAACGGAATTATAGATGTCATGAAGGTATTGCATGACGCGATCTTCATCCCATTTCAGCTGATGGATGCCGGGCAGTCCCCCAAAACGGAGAAAGTTAGCAAACTGTTCCCGCTTCGAGAGCTTTGCCTCGTCCTCATTCTCTGCTGCGAATGCCAGATATTCATCAAAATCCAGCGGATAGACCTGTATCTCCACATACCGCCCAGCCAACAGCGTGGCGAGTTCCCCGGAGAGGAGCTTTGCGTTTGAGCCTGTTACATAGATATCGCAGTCAAGATCTACGCGGAGGGAATTTATGACCTGCTCCCAAGTGTTCACTTCTTGGATTTCATCGAGAAGGACGTAGATCCGTCCTTCTGTCTGTCCAGCGATTTTGATGATCTCTGCGTACAGCGCCTTATAGTCCCTGAGCGCCTCATAGCGCAAGGATTCAAAGTTGATGAAAATGATGTTTTTCCTGTCAACACCGCGGTCGAGCAGCTCCTGACGCGTAAGCTCCAAGAGAGCACTTTTGCCGCTCCGCCGCATTCCTGTTATGATTTTAATCACAGGCTTATCCATAAAATCACGGATCAGCCGCATATATCGTTCACGCACGATCATGGCAGGTCACCTCCGGAGTTTTCTTTTATCATAGCACAAGCAGCTGGAAATATCAATAGTTTCTCTTATGGAAGAAATGATGTAAATGCGTCGAATAGTGTTCTTCCAAGAGAGAAACAGAGACTTTTTCCCCACGGAGAGCCAGAAGCCTGATCCTTCGTTTCGCGCGTATTTATTGACTCAATGCGTATTTCTGCTGTAAATACGCATGCTAAACCGTGTAATTAGATAAACTAAAATGGGAGGTACTCTTATGTTGATCGCCATTGATCATGGAAATTATGCCGTTAAAACCCCGCATTTCTCTTTCATTTCCGGGCTGACAGAACACACCGTAAAACCGCCTATGGCAGAGGAGGTTTTGGAGTACAACGGGAAATACTGGTCGCTCACCGGGCAGCGCTTGCCCTATATGAGAGACAAGACCAGAGATGATCGATACTTTATCCTGTCGCTCTTTGCCATTGCTAAGGAGCTTTCCGCTGCCGGTGCCAATACGGCGTTTGAGCAGATCGACCTTGCGGTTGGCTTGCCGCCGGAACACTACGGGATGCTGAGAGAACGCTTCGCGCAGTATTTCAGGCGGTTTGGAACAGTGAATTTTGCTTACAACAACCGTCCTATGAGCATTGTGATCCGAAATGTCTTTGTGTATCCGCAGGCGTATGCCGCTGTTGTTCCTCAAAGCGGACAGCTATTGAAAACGCTGCGGATGTTTATCGTGGATATCGGCGGATATACTACCGATGTGCTTCTCCTCCGCAACGGAAAGCCGGATCTGCAATTCTGCCGCAGTTTGGAGAGCGGAGTCATCACCATGAACAATGATATCATTGGCAAAATCAGCGCGCAGCACGACATGCGCATTGAAGACGAGCATATCTGTGCAGTGCTGCAGGGGCAGGAAACGATACTGCCAGATGCGGTAAAAAAGGCGATTCGTGATGCGGCTCAGCTGCACGTAAAAGATATTTTGGGCAAGCTGCGTGAGCTTCAGGTGGATTTGCGTACCAATCCCGCCATCTTTATTGGAGGCGGAAGCGTCCTGTTCAGACCGTTGATTGAGCATACCCCGCTTGTGGCGAAGGCTACCTTCATCGAGGATCCAAAGGCAAACGCGATCGGTTATGAGATGCTTGCGCGAGGACAGATGGCCATGCGCGCGGTACAATAATGAGGGTTCCGTTGTGAAGCGGGATGGGAAATACCGTTTTTCGCTGCAGTTCGGTTCAGAAACGCGAGAACAGGTGCAGGCAGGAGAGCTTTTAGAGCGTCTTGGAAACCGAAAAAGCGCAGTTGTCATAGCCGCACTGAATGCATATATTGCTGCACATCCCGAGCTTGCTGAACCTGCGCCAGTAAGTGTTAAAATTGACGGCGGGATAAGGCGTGAGGCGCTTGAGCAAATGATTCGATCCATTATTGACGAGCGAATCGCAAACGGTCAGTTGCTTGCCGGAGGCGTTGAAACACCATCTATACAAATGCAGGAAGATTTGAACGTGGACATTGCGGCAATGATCAGTAATCTGGAGTTGTTTGATGGTTGACTTTTAAGAACTTACAAAACTGTGAATCTACTTTTCTGTTGTTTTGATGAATACAAAACCACTTCAAAGCGCAAATACGCATTATTAAGGTGGATAGTGGATTTATAGTAACTTCAACAGCACGCCTCTTTTTTGTAAAATAATAATATAGAAGGAGACGATGCTGGTGGACAAAGTAGCTCTTGGAAGACGCATAAAAGCGATGCGTCAGAACCTCGAAATGACGCAGGAGGAGTTCGCTGATCGGCTGAATTGCACGAACAGCCACCTCGGCAAAATTGAAAATGGCAAAGGCGGAATCAGCATTGAACTGCTGGTTTCAGTGGCAAACATGCTGCACACCACAGTGGATCAGCTTTTGTTGGATTCCTATGACTATAAGGAACAGGTCATCATGCGCGACCTTTATGAGCGCGTTGATAAATTCCCTGTGAAAACAAAGATACTCACCTGCGATTTGCTGAGGCAGTTGGTTGACATCATCGAAAAAGCTCATGACGAGCATTGAGTTGTGAATGCCTTTCCCTGGAGGCAGCGATTTCTGCTTAGCAGACACTCGGTCAACACAAATGAATATTCTGCACCGTACAGTCTATATCTGCACGGTCAACGAGAGCGAAAGGCTGTCCGGTTCTTGCTGGGCAGCTTTGCGTTTTATCTGGGGAAGTATCATCCAAGGAGGTGAGCACGATGGTGAACGGTGATAGAAAGGAAGGAATCTGCAGACTGAATGTAGACGGTAATGGCTGCGATTATTTGCGCATTCTGAGCGATTTGGAAACCAAACTGCGCAACAATACGAACCCAAAGGAAAAAATCGAACTGGCACTGCAGGGAGCGCTTATGTTCTACGGCGCTGACAGAGCGTATGTCATTGAAGTGGACGATGAGTTGGGTATCGGAGTCAATACATATGAGTGCTGTGCCCCTGGAATAGCACCCGAAATTGACAATCTCCAATTTATGCCGTTCGAAATGTTTCCGCGCTGGCTTTGCTCACTAAAGAGCGATACGCCAATCATTATTACGGATTTGGAGCAGATTAAAACTGAATTCCTGGAAGAATACAGATACTTGGAGAAACGGAGTGTGAATTCGCTTCTAGCGGTTCCGTTTCAAAAAAGACTCAATGCCGGTTTTCTCGGCGTGGATAATCCGAAACGCAATGTGGAAGATCCGGGTTTTTTACGACTTGTTATCCTTTGCATCGTTGTGGAGCTAAATGAAATACTGCTGCAGGAGTGGAGAGAAAGGCGCTATGCGAGTATAAAACAACCAACAATCATTCAGGCAAATCTGTTTGGGAAACTGGAAATCATTTCTGCAACCGATGTTTTAAAAGATGATTCATTTACAAATGAGTCTGGATATGTGCTCCTGACATTTCTGCTCTTAAACCGCAAAAGAGAACATCCTCTGCGGCTGCTTACAGACGTCATATGGGAAAGTACAGACATGGGAAATCCGTACAATTCGATTAAGAATGTCGTATACCGCCTTCGCAAGACGCTTGCCTGCATAGGGCTCCGCGATTTGATTCAGGCGTCGCACGGGACATTTACGTTAAACCCTAATTACACGATTTTTACTGATGTTGAGCGCTTCGACGATGCATGCAAACGGATCGATAATTCTTCCGACCCGGCGATTTTACAGGCGCTGTATGAGAGCATTATAGGACTCTACCGCGGAAGTCTCCTTCCGCGGTACGACTTTTACCACTGGCTAATGCCCAAAACGCTGTATTACCAAAACAAGTTTCTGCACTACATGAAACGGTATCTCTCTATGCTTTATAGAGAAAAGAACTACCTTCGCGTACAGGAACTATCCATGGATTTGCTGTCCATCGATATGTATGAGTCGGAAGTCCATTACTATCTCATAAAAGCAATGCTTATGTCCGGCAGCAAGACCCTGTCACAGATTTATTTCAGGCAGGCAGAGCCGTATCTCACAGATGAGCATATGCAGCAAGTGAAAACGCTTTTTACATCATGCAGAACATGAACTGCGGCTTTTATCCGTTTTTGTGACCGTAGTTGAGATTATTTTGAGACTTTTCTGCCTGCAAACAAGCAGGTCCTTTCACCGCAGAAATATGACTTCAGAGGTGGAGCTGTTGAGCCCCGCCAAGCACCCATCCGTTTTGTACAGTTTATAAAAACTGTCAACGGGTGGGTGTTTTTATGGGCAGACAACCCTCGCTTATACAGGGAGGAGGTGGTTTTGATGCGTTGATGCGCTACTATTCCGCTCAAATTCCTGATTTAACCCCATATTTTACAGAACATAGCATGCCATCGTGGCGTGTTTTGATCTCTTTTGCCGGGGTGGCATGCGCCAAAGGAGGCGTAAAAAATGTCACCCATGGACGGAAGGGATGAACTGCGTGGCCGGTTCACAAGATGGATCGTCATAACTGCAGAACATGCACAGAAGAACTATCTGCGTGCTGAAAAAAAGCAATTACAAACCGTACCCCTTGAAGAAGCTGATGTTGCAATTGTGGATACGGCGCTATTATCTGCTGGTGTTACGCCGGATAGCTTTGATTTCGAGGAACAGCGTTTGGCTGAGGCGTTCCGGGAACTTCCGCTGATGCGCAGACGTATACTGGAAATGCTTTTTGTCGAAGAGCTTACACCATCTGAAATTGCAGCAAAGCTCCACTGCTCTGTACAGCATGTATACAACCAGCGCTCCCTTGCAATAAAGCGTTTAAGAGAGCGCCTTATAAAGGAGCGAAAAAATGACCGATAATGAATTTAGACTACTTCTGGAAGCTGCTGTATGCGGAGACCGGGAAGCGTTGGATTCCCTGCTTGCTCTATATATGCCTCTGATTAACCGGCTGAGCAGTTATGCCGGTAATCTCGACGAGGATTGTAGGCAATACATTATGCTGCATATTGTTCTGCATATTTCGGAGTTCAGAATTTAGACAAAGGCTCCGGTGATTTGCCGGAGCCTTAAATTTTTTCTCAGAGCATTAGATTTTGCGTTTTTCGAGTGTTTTTACTTTATGAAGGCAATCCCGTTTTCAATGAACTTTGAAAATCGCATAGCGGCGCCCTCTCGTTCCTCTGGCGGCAAGCGGCTATCCATTTGGTTTGGCAGGCCAAAGCCAAGAGCACATAAATACGGACGGCAACCGTATGCGCGATGATCCGCCAGGGGCAATAATGATACTTCCGTAATTCGCGGCCCGGCCATAATGAAGGCGGGGGGATGAGACTTCCATGGACCCGTTCGCCACGGGCGGAGGTGTGCCGCAAAAAGAATGCTGTAATTAACTCTGGTTGCAAGTGTAATATAGTGAGCTTGTGAGTTGATGGAATGTTAACTTGGCTGGGAGTCATGTATTTGAAACCAGCAGAACGGCGCATTTATTACCAGAGAATCGGAGGGTTGAATATATCATGAAAGGATAAATGCGCATATGGAAAAACTGATTACACGAAAAGAAGCTGCCAAGATTTTGGGGATTAGTATTGCCACGCTGGATGCAGCCAGACAAAACGGCTTGATTTCCTACGTCCAGTATGTTCCAAATGGGTGCGTGTATTTTACAGATGCAGCGCTTCAGGAATATGTTGCCAAATGCACAAAGAGGGCAAAACCTGCCGATAACAACTTGACATACCGCAAGCAGCACCGTCCCAAAAAGAAATAACTTGCTCATCCTCACAAATTCGGCAGCTGATACCAACGTTTAGGGAGGTGAAAGAATGGCAAGAAAGAAAAAAGAGATACCCAAGTATGGCACTGTGGTGCTAAAGGGGGTCGAATACTACAGAACACGAATTGAAGATGCCGATGGCAGGCGAGTCGCCCTTTACGCAAGGACTCCGGAAGAACTTCTTGAAAAAGTGGAAGAAGCACAGCGCCAAATTGAGAATGCGGTTTTCCGTAGAACAACACCGACTGTAGCCGAATATTGTGAGCGTTGGCTCACCATGCAATCTGCAAGAATACGGCCAACAACCCTCATAGACTATACTTCAAAGGTCAAAAACTATATCATTGAACCGCTGGGCCATAAATATATGGCAGAAGTCTCTTCAGATGATATCAAGCTTGCGATGGTGAATGTCTCCTCAAAATCATGCTCAGTATATCGCTCGGTTCAGATGCTGTATAAGTGCATTTTCTATTCTGCAGTCGAAAGCAAAATCATCGATTCCTGCCCATGTGAAACTCTTTCTTCCAAAGGAGGAAAGCCGCAGAATGAACGAGAGGCACTTACAGACGAACAGGTTGATAAACTTCTCGTTGCCATCAAGGGGCTTCCTCCGTATGTGTTTGTAATGATTGGTCTGTATGCTGGCTTGCGACGGGAAGAAATCTTGGCGTTAAAATGGGACTGTGTGTTTCTTGATGTCGAAGCACCATACCTTTCCGTGCAAAGAGCATGGCATTCGGAACATAATCGACCCGTTATCTCGTCCGATCTGAAAACAAAATCTGCAAGGCGGGACATTCCGCTACCTTCAGTTCTAACGGAGTGCCTACGGGAAGCAAAAGAGGTTGCAACTTCAGAATATGTTGTTGCCAATCGTGATGGAGGTCCGCTGTCATATACGCAGTTCAAGCGAGTATGGCAGTATATCGTCACAAGATCAACAAAGGAGCGTACCTATGTCCGGTATATCAATGGGCAGAAAATTCAGCGCACGGTAACGCCGAAGTTGGGAGAAAAAGCAGCGCATAATGGAAATGTGGTGTACACCCTTGATTTTCAGGTAACTCCACACCAGTTGCGCCACACATACATCACGAATTTGATTTACTCCGGCGCAGATCCGAAAACGGTTCAGTACCTGGCGGGGCATAAGCACAGCAAAATTACGATGGACATTTATGCTAAGGTGAAGTATAATAAACCTAAAGAATTGTCCTCGGTTGTGAACAAAGCTTTTGCGCCCAAAAAAGGTGCTACACCGAATAAGACGCGGAATGGGTGAACTCATGGGTTAACCGAGGCGTGAAAACCTAAAAAAGCCAGTAAAATCAACGGTTTTCACCCGTAAGGCAGAAAGCAGTACGGCCTCAAAGCCGCTCGTCGCGCACCTCAGTTCAGCAAGCGCTGAGTTCCCTTTTTTCAAGGATTTCCGACCCATGGCTGTTGTGGCAGTCATGGGTCTTTTCTTGTCGCTTCAGCGAAGAAGAAAACCACCAGCGGAGCTGGTGAGAGGGAAAAGCTTAAGATACTATGGCGACCATCAGCGTCGAAGCGTCAACCAAAATGCATCGCGCGCTGCGCTAGCTGCCGGAGCATCAGAGTCATTGCGGTTTTCCTCCAATAGCTTGCTGCTCCCCTTGCGGGTGCACAGTTTAACCCTCACATCCGCTTTGCATCCTCTCCTGAGCGGCGCTCGTTCTATGCCCGTGTACTATTTGCTGGCAGGTAAGCAATTTTTACATACCGTTGATTTTGAAAAGACTTGACATGCGAATGACGGCAACGTATAATATACAATGCTCGTTGTTTATTGGACGCGCAAAATGCAGCCGGTTCTGCAGCTTTTTTGCGTGTTACCCTGCGTAAGGGCTTGCATGTGACGCTGCGTCATGATGTAGGATGGGCGCGAAGGAGGGGAAAGCGTGGCCAAATACACAACGGGTGAAGCGGCAAAGCTCTGCGGTGTTACCGTCCGCACGGTGCAGTATTACGATGCGCGGGATATTCTCAAGCCCAGTGAGTTATCCGAAGGCGGGCGGCGGCTTTATTCCGAGGCGGATATTCGCCGCCTGCGGATTATCTGCTTTTTGCGCGAGGCGGGGCTGTCCATCAATAGCATTAGCGATCTGCTTAGCGAAAGCGATCCGGGCAGCGTGATCAACACCCTGCTGGATGAGCAGGAGCGTATCCTGCGCGATGAAATGGCGGAGCGGCAAGCACGGCTGGACAGGGTGGAAGGCATCCGGCGCGAGCTGAAGCGCGTGGAAAATTTTTCCGTTGAATCGCTTGGCGACATCGCCTATACAATGGAAAACAGAAAGCAAAGCCGGCAGATGCATATGATCATGCTGCTGGCCGGTATCCCCATGGCAGCGATGGAGTGGGGCGCGGTGATCCTGTGGATTGTGACGGGCATATGGTGGCCGTTTGCGCTGTATGCGCTGATGATTGTGCCATTTGGGGTGTGGATCATGCGGTTTTATCGCAGGCGCGTGGGGTATGTCTGCCCCGAATGCCACGAAGTGTTCAAGCCCTCGATGAAGCAGCTTTTCTGTTCGCGGCATACCCCGGCTATGCGCAGATTGATCTGCCCGCACTGCGGATACCAGGGCTTTTGTGTGGAGATTTACAAAAAGGAGAGGAAAAATAACAATGCTTAAAATTGAACATCTGACCAAGACCTATGGCGATAAAAAAGCGGTGGACGACCTGAGCCTGCACATCCTGCCGGGCGAAATTTATGGCTTTATCGGTCATAACGGCGCGGGCAAAACCACTACGCTTAAGTCCGTGGCAGGCATTTTGCAGTTTGACGCGGGCGAAATCACGATCGATGGAAACTCCGTGCGCAATCAGCCCCTGGCCTGCAAAAAGGAGATTGCTTATATCCCCGATAATCCCGACCTGTATGATTATATGACGGGTATCAAGTTTCTGAACTTCATCGCCGATATCTTCGGCATCAGTGCAGCTGACCGCCAGGCGCGCATTCATGATTATGCGGAGCGTTTCGAATTGACGGCTGATTTGGCGCAGCCTATCGCTTCCTATTCGCACGGCATGAAGCAGAAGTTGGCCATCATCGCTGCTTGGATTCATCAGCCTAAGCTGATCATCATGGACGAACCCTTTGTGGGCCTGGATCCCAAGGCCGCGCATTTGCTCAAGGGCATGATGCGCGAGGTGTGCGACGAGGGCGGCGCCATCTTCTTTTCCACCCATGTGCTGGAAGTGGCCGAAAAGCTGTGCGATAAGGTGGCTATCATTAAAGCTGGACGGCTGATTCGCTCCGGCACGATGGAGGAGGTCAAGGGCGACGACTCGCTGGAGCAGGTGTTCCTCGAACTGGAGGGAGAAGCATGCTGAAAATACTGCTGAAGAAACAGATAGCGGAGATTTTCCGCAGCTATTTCTATGATGCGAAAAAGAACAAGGCCCGCTCCAAGGCGGCTGTGGCCACGTACATCGTCCTGTTTGTGGTGATTATGCTGGGCGTGCTGGGCGGCATGTTTACTCTGCTGGCGCTGTCCATGAGCGCGCCGATGGCCGCTGCCGGGATGGATTGGCTGTATTTTGCGCTGATGGGGCTGCTGGCCATTCTGCTTGGCTCGTTTGGCAGCGTGTTCAATACCTATTCCGGCTTGTACCTGGCCAAGGATAACGATCTGCTTTTGTCCATGCCCATTCCGGTTAATGCGATCATGGGCGCGCGGCTGCTCAGCGTTTACCTGCTGGGGCTGATGTACTCGGGCGTGGTCATCCTGCCTGCCGTGATTGTGTACTGGATTACGGTTTCGGCCAGTCTGGGCGTGATTGCCGGCTCGATTCTGTTGCTTTTGCTGATCAGCATCTTTGTGCTTACGCTGTCCTGCGCGCTGGGCTGGGTGGTGGCTAAGATCAGCCTGAAGCTGAAGAATAAGAGCTTTATCACGGTAGTGATTTCCCTTGCCTTCTTTGCTATTTACTATTTCTTCTGCTTCAGAGCACAGACGATCATCAGCGATTTCGTCGCCAACGCCGTTACTTACGGCGAAAAAATCAAGGGTGCGGCGTATCCGATCTATCTGTTCGGCTGCGTAGCGCTGGGCAACGGCAAGGCCATGGCCGTTGTAACGGCCGTGGTGCTGGCGCTTTTTGGGGTGATGTGGCTGCTGCTGGGCCGCAGCTTCCTCAAGATCGCTACCTCCTCTGGCAAGACGGAGCGTCGTATGTACCGTGAAACCAGGACACAGCGCAAAAGCATCGGTGCTGCGCTGCTGGGCAAGGAGTTTGCCCGCTTCCTGTCCAGCCCCAACTATATGCTCAACTGCGGCTTGGGCGTTCTGCTGCTGCCCATCAGCGGCATTGTGCTGCTGATCAAGGGGCGCGACCTGATGCCCATGCTGGCGATGGCCTTTGACAATCAGGCGGGCAGCGCAGCGGTGCTGCTGTGCACGGCGGTGTGCGTGGTGGCTTCCATGAACGATATGGCGGCTCCCTCGATTTCTCTGGAGGGCAAAAACCTGTGGCTGCTCCAGTCGCTGCCTGTGAAGCCCTGGCAGGCGCTGCGCGCAAAGCTGAGCGTGCAGCTGCTTCTGACCAGCATCCCGGCGCTGTTTGCCAGCGCCTGCGCGGCAATTGCCGGCGGCTTGAGCGCGATTGAAACGTTGCTTACGCTGCTGGTGCCGCAGGCTGTCATCCTGATGATGGCGCTGCTGAACCTGACTGTGGGCCTGAAAATGCCTAACCTTACCTGGACCAGCGAGATCGTGCCCATCAAGCAGAGCGCCAGCGTGATGATCGGACTCTTGGGTGGTATGATCTATGGCATTCTGCCTATTGCCGGATTTTTGATGTTTGGCCATCGCATGGGCGCGAACGCTTATATGGCCTGCTTTATGGCGCTTACGCTGGCAATTTCTGCCGCCCTGTACGCATGGCTGAAAAAGCGGGGCTGCGCGCTGCTTGCCACCCTGTGAGTGAAAGAGGGGGGAGGCAGCCTTTTCTGAAGCGCCTGTTCGCCTGAAAACAGGAGAATGCGCTTGCTTGCCTGCTCTGCGCGGCTGAAAACCCGATAACGAAGGAGGGAAATGCATGAAGAGAACCATTGCCATTCTGTGCGGGCTGTGCCTGCTGCTGACGCTTTGCACCGCGGGCAGCGCGGAAGAGAGAATCACCCGGGGAGAGCTTGCAGCGCAGGCGGCGGCGGATTTCCCCGCCTGGACGATTTGGCGTGACAGCGGATATGCATCTGGCTGCTGGAATGACGAAGCGGCAGTATACGCCACGATTGAAATCTATCGCATTGTTGACGACCGGCTGGAAAACAGAGAGCTGACCGCGCTGCTGAATCCGCTGCGACCGGGTGATCGCGCGGAGTGACAGATCAGTGACTATGTGTCCCTGCCCCTGACGCCGGAAGGCGCGACGGCGCTGCGGGCGTTTTCACCGGAACGAATCTTTGGCTATCATACGCAGATACAGCAGGACGCGTATGCGTATCTTGCCCCGGCAGGCCTTTCGTCGGACGAAAAGCTGGTGCAGCTTCTGTATTATTCAGAGCACTATTTTTACGTTGTCAGGAATGCATCTGGCCAGGAGCGGCTGGTGATTGTAAAGCCAGGCGCTGCGCCGGACGGCATCCTCAGCACACCCTGGCAGGATGCGTCCATATGGATGAATGACGTGCATTCCTGCGACCTGGAAATTGAGCTTGATACGCAAGAGCATGAGCTTTTGCTTCGGTCGATGGAGGACGGCTGGCGGCTTGCCTGTGTGACTGTATCGGATGGGCGCTTTGACATTGGCGATACCCGCATTTTGGACATGTACGGGTACGATTCCTCGAATAATGATGCTTTTTACTATGGCCTCACGACCTTGGCCGCGAACATGACAGAGCTAGATTTCGCTGCCCTGCCACGGACAGGCGAAGAAATGCTGGCCAGCCTGGATTCCGCCGGCTTTGCCTGTACGCGCTGGGAAGGCGCTGAAATGCTGGATGCTCTGCATGGCGATGCGCTTGCGCGCTGCTATGCGCGCGTTGCGGGAGAAATCACAGCCGAGCAGGAGGACTGGGTATGCCTGCGCATTGGCGATGAGCAAAACGGCCTGCTTGGCTGGTTCAGCCGCGATGCCCTCGCCTTCGGTGTAGATATGGCGCAGGTTCACTGCACGTTCCCATCTTATGAAGCATTTTACGATTTGGACATGCAAGCGCATCCTGCCCAAATGCTCAACGGCGATACGGTCTATCTGGATGTTTACGATCGCCTGTGGCTGATCGGCGTGACGGCGGCGGATCAATGGCTGGTGCTGGCGGATGAAGGCATCGTCTGCCTTGCGGACAAGGGCGTCTTCACCGGCATCGGCCCGGCCTGCTGCATGCGGCTGTACTGACAAGGCCTTGATAACCCTGCTCAGATTGTTTCCGGGCTTTCATTTTGCCTGCGTTATAATATAATAAACTAAAATAATTTTTAGCAGAAACGCAAAATTCTTCCTATCGGCTCCGTCAGTATAGGTGAAAGGAGGGAGAAGCGGCGAATGATTGTTGTCAAGCGCGCTGATAACATCGAAAGCCCGGATGCTTTGATTGCCCGTCTGGTGCAGGAATATCAGGTTCCCCTGCGCCGGATGTGCTGCATATGGCTCAAGGATGCGGCCCTGGCCGAGGACGCGGTGCAGGAGACCTTTGTGAAAGCCTGGCGAGCCGCCCTCTCCTTCCGTGGGGAGTGCAGCGAGAAAACCTGGCTGATGCGTATTGCGGTGCATGTGTGTTGGGATATGCGGCGCAGCTGGTGGTTCCGCCATGTGGATCGCAGCGTGCGTCTGGAGCATTTGCCCGAGCCCGCCGTGCCCTTTGAGGAGCGGGACGATACCCTCGTCCGCGCCGTCTGCGCCCTGCCTGCCCAGCAGCGGGAGGCCGTGCTGCTGTATTATTATCAGGATATGACATTGACGGAGATTGCACAAGTATTGGAAGTTGCGCCGTCCACCGTGAAACGGCGGCTGGACAGCGCGCATAAAGCGCTGCAGCGTAAGCTAGAAGGAGGCTGAATTCCATGACGGAACAGGAAATGCGCAGACGTATGCATCAGGCGATGGATGCGCGGCTTTCCGGCCTGCAGGAGGATCCCTGGCTTGCGCAGCGCGGGATGAACCAGGCGAAGGGAGAGAAGAAAGTGAAGCGTTTTACTATTCAAACCGTTCTTGCAATGATGCTGCTGCTTGCCATCATGGGCACCGTGTATGCCGCCTCGCAGAACTCCGCGCCCGACGATTTGATCACCAACACGCCCGTTCCCGCCAGCGAGGGCATGGGCGGGGTGGATCAGTGGGCAATCGTTGAGCGTGCCGCGCAAAAAGCAGAAGAAGATCATTGGATGCTGCCGGATTACTTTAGATGGAGTGGGGTGGAGCTGCCAGAGGACTTTACAACTGGCTTTGATCAGGACCTGACCCAGGAATTTGGGGGCTTCCGTTTCCATATTCGTGATGCGTATGTAAACGGGAACACGGTGCATGCGGTTACAGAGGTTACCCGTATGGATGGGGAAAAATCTATTATTATGCACTCGCCTCAGAGCGTATCGCTGGATAAGCTGCTATGCGCCTATTATAAAGGTCTAAGAGATATTGACGAGAATACAACGCTGCGCGAATACTTGAATGAAAAAGACTTGCCAATGGAGTATGCAATGAGCTCTTTTGAACAGAAAGGGGCTTATACCGGTGGCGGCGATGTATGGCTTGAAAAAGAAGGAAATGGCGCCGTTCATTATGACTATCTCAATAACATCACAGTTGAAGACGGTGTTGCAAAGCTGGAGTGGCAAGTAATGTATTGGGATGCCGAAAATGAAAAGTGGTTTTCTACGTCCATGCCCATCGAGCTTCCCGCAGCTGAAGTACAGGAACAGGTGATTGATGTATACAAAACAATCAATGTAAACGGCGTGGATGTTGAACTGCAGCTTATCCGGCTATATGAAAATAACTTGGATATAGAGATGGATATCATCTTCAGCCTTGTTAACCCCAAAAATGGCGATGAAGAAAAGATGAAGGAAATGTACTTCTTCCCTGTTAATCCGAAGGACTGGAGTATACCGGCTGCTGGTACAATGCACCCAATACCGAAGGAACTGCTTAACGCGGAAACAGCTACCTATGTTATGGCGAGGGAATGCTATAGCAAATCGGCTATTCAGGATGGCGTTCTTTACCTGCAAATGCTGCCGGAGAAAAACGGAGAAAAGGTGAAGCCCGATCCCGATGCGCCTGTGATTGCAGTAAGAATCAGATAAACCTGCATGAAAAAAAGACAGCTTAGGTATCAATAAACAAGAAGAAGCAAGACATATTTCGCATTTTGCCGCCCTAAGGGCGGCATTTTCGATCCGCAGCGGCGGCGTGTACGGCGCGAGGAGAAAATTTCCGAAGGAGATTTCCTCCGAAAGGAAATTCTCATTCCTAACAGATTTTCTGTCCGTGAGCCGCAGGCTCACAAGAAAATCTGCAGCCCGAAAAAAAGAAATCTCATTTTTCAGTGGGCGGCGGCTTTGCCGAAGTCCCAAAAAGCCGCCGAATAGGCGGCTTTTGATTACTTGCGTAAACCCTTGGGATAGTGATTTTTCAGTTGGCCGTTAGAAGCCTTGCAAAAGCCCAGCGCATAGCCATCCACCGTGACCGTATAAAAACCGCGCATAGACTCAGCGCAGGGCAAGGCCTCGCCGTGCAGATAAGCGAGTGCCTGCGCGTCTGTCAGCGGGTATTGGCGTGGGATGTCCGTCCCCAGCGCCAGCGCGTGATCGGGGATAAACACCTTGCCGCGCAGCTCGCCCACCTGCAGGCCGACACGCAGCGTGCGGATGCGGTCCAGCGGTGGAAGGACTGCGGGCGCGTGAATCAAATGGCCGCCGAAAACGGCGTTTGGCACGATGACACAGCCGGTTTCATCAGCAAAGGCGGCATAGGCCTGCAGCGCGGTATGATCCGGCGCAGGCAGCGGCGGCGCGCTAAGCGCAGGGGATGCATCGCCATCCTTCTCAAGCAGCGCGACAAAGTGCCCTTCGCCGCGCACGTGGTGCGGCCACAGGCGCAGCATGCCCTGCGGCGCAGCAGGCAGGCCAGGCAGCGCAAAGGGGACAGGATGAAAATCCGGATGCTCGGCCAGAAAACGTTCGATGCTGCCTTCGTTTTCAAGGGAATTAAAGGTGCATGTGCTGTAGGCCAGTCGGCCGCCGGGGCGCAGCATTTGCGCAGCGCTGTTCAAAATCTCAGCCTGGCGGGCGGCGCAGCGGGCGGGAGAATCGGCGTTCCATTCGGCACGTGCCTCCGGATGGCGGCGGAACATGCCCTCGCCCGAGCAGGGCGCGTCCACCAGAATCTTATCAAAGAAGCTGGGCCAGCGCGCCGCCAAAGCGTCTGGATAGGCGCAGGTTACAACCGCGTTTCCAATGCCCATACGCTCGATATTGCTGGATAGCACCTGCGCGCGGGAGGGGATGGGCTCATTGGCAATTAGCAGCGACAGATGCGCGCTCATGGCCAGCTGCGTGCTTTTGCCGCCTGGGGCGGCGCACAGATCCAGCACCCGGTCGCCATCCTGCGGCCGGAGCGCGGCGGCTGCGGCCATGGCGGAGGGCTCCTGCAGGTAGTATGCGCCCGCCTCGTGCAGGGGAATGGCCCCGGCGTTGGAATCCAGGCTTAGATAGGAGGCATTGCGGGCATAGGGAATATCGCCCAGCAGCGAACTGGCAGGCAGCGGCCGGCGCGCATCCCGAAAGCGTACGCCACGCTGGGCAGGCTGCTGGTAGGAAGCAAGAAAAGCGTCCATTTCTCCTGAGAGAAGCGGACGCATGCTTTCAATAAAGGCAAGGGGCAGCGGGTATTCACTCATAGGGGTTCCTGCCGTTCTGAGATTGATCCGCATCCTGCGGCTGAAGAGAAGGATAAACCGCGTCATGGAAAGCCTCGCGCGTATGGGCGACCGGCACAGGGCGCGAATCCTCATTGCGCTCGGTGCGCAGACGACGAAATACAGGCAAATGGCGACCGTGCCGCTCACTGCGCCTGCGCCGTATAACGGCGGTATCCGCAGGCTGTGCGGGCGACTGAACGTCATAGCGCGTAATTGCACGCGAGAGCTGCTCATCAGGCGCGGTTTCCATGATATCGGGAATAGGCTCGTCCATGAAGGAGAAGCTTTGCACACCCTGATCATAGCCAGCGTCAAACTGCTGCTCGGCCATGCGCTCGTTCTTCGTGCGGAAAATTCTGTGCAGCCAGGAGCGCCACACGTATTGCGGCCGCCAGCGCAGAATATAAACCATGATGTCAATCGTTAGCCCCGCCAGCACCAAAACGCATGTGAGCGGCAGCCAATGCGCGCCAATCCAAGCCCAAAACGTGCCGGATGTGCCCTGAAAAATGGACAGCGCGCTGTTTGCAATCGAGCGTGTAAAGCTGAGCAGAAACGACAAAAGAGCACTTGCAAAATCGTTCATTTTATTATCCTATGATTATTCGGGCGCGATTTCCACGGTGATCAGGATGGTGTCGCTGCTGGACCAGGCCATCCCGGCCGGGCGCTCCAAGCGGATATTGCGGCTGATGATGGTGGTGGCGTCCGAAATATCGATGGGCGCGGAGACGAATTCCACCAGGTGGATCTCGCTCAAGGCGTTGATAATCTGATTGGTGGCGGCGATGGTTAGCGTGGCGGGTTCAGCCGTGATGCGCTTGACCACATAGCCCTGCGCGGGCGTGCCAACGGTCAGATCGGTAGTGTTGATGGTAAGCTGACGGGTTTGATACAGCGCCTGCTCTACCAGCAGGCTATCCAGCCGCACGGATTCGCTGGTCACGTCAATCAGGGCAGAGTCGATTTCATCGCCGGATGCATCGACCAGACGATAGGGAACGGCCGTACGCTCCAAACCAGAAACAGGAGTAAGCAGCGCCATGTTGTAATCGGCCACGCAGCGTACAATGGAATTGACCAGCGAACGCGGACCGGATACGGTGACATAGGATGGATCCACGCTGGCGCCGGCAGCATAAAAGCCGTCGGGCGGGTTGCCGGTGGTGGAGAGACGCACAGGAATGCGGCTGCGGGAGATGTACTCTTCCACCTGCACGGTCACGGTGGAAACGCTCATTTCGGTCACGGTACCATAGGTATTGGTAGTGGTAGAAATGATATTGAGCGTTTGCTCGCCCGTATCATGGATGCGTGCCAGATCGATACGCAGGTTATAGTTGGATGCGCTGGCGATGTTATAGACCTTCTGCGGCACATCCGCGCGGAAACGCACGGTGGGCAGGTTTTCAAGGCCGGATACGATGATGAAGCCGTTGCGGCGCAGGGTGTCGGCATTGACAATGTTGATCGTTACATCGTTGAATACTTTTTCGCGCGTTAGCGATTCATCCTGCGTAATCAGACCGCTCCACAGGCAGATAGCCAGAAACAGCGAAAGCAGCTTCCAGGGCCAGTTGTGGGTGATCCACGTTTTCAGCCGCAGCAGCGTGGACTTGATATCAATTTTCTGCCCTGCCATGGTTCAGCCTGCCTTTCAGCCAGTTTTTCGCGCGGACGTACAAGCCGTCCTGGGGTTGATGATACATGGTGCTTAGAATTTCTCCGATGGCCTTTGCATCCAGATGCCGGGTGAGCTTGCCATCCCGGGCCATGCTGATCACGCCTGTTTCCTCACTGACGATCAGCACCAGCGCGTCCGTTGTTTCCGATATGCCGATGGCAGCACGATGGCGTGTGCCAAGGTCGCGGGTGATGGCATTGGATTCGGACAGGGTGGTCAGCATGCAGGCGGCGGATACGATGCGCGTGCCGCGGATGATGACCGCGCCGTCATGCAGCGGGGTGTTGGGTTCAAAGATGTTTTCAAGCAGCGGAGCCGAGATGGTACTGTCCAGCCTTGTGCCGGTTTCCATTACGTCCTTCAAGCCTGTGCGGCGCTCAAATACGATCAGCGCGCCCACCCTGCGGCGGGAAAGGCTGGTCAGGCATTGCGTAATTTCGCTGATAATACGCTGGTTTTCTTCACCATCGCTCTGAAAGTGCTCCATCTTGGCGCCGCGGCCAAGCTGCTCGAGCACACGGCGAATCTCCGGCTGGAACAGCACCACCAGCACCAACGCGCCGTTGCTGAGAATTTGCTTAAGCACCCAGGTAAGGGCGGTAAGACCCAGGAGGGAGGAAAGAAGCGATGCGCCAACCAGCAGCAGAAAGCCCTTGAGCACCTCGCTGGCGCGGGTATCGCGCGTAAGCATGATCATTTGATAGATCAGCACCGCGACGATCAGAATATCCAGCAGGTCGTTGAGCTGCGGACGATTGAAGATGTTCCAGAAGAACGTCTGGAGCTGGCTGAACAAAGAAGACACGCGGCAACGACCTCACTTTCCTGCGATACTCTTATTATAACAAAATCTTAATAATTTGTTAAGGGGAAAAAGCCCCAGAATGTAAAAAAAGTAAGAATAAATTATGGATCGATTTCAAATTTCAGATAGGATGGAAAAGTGTAAAATCTTCCCTGAACGCTAGGCAAGCGGCGGCGGATATGCTATAATGTAAATAGCATATGGCCTGAAATGCATAAAGCGGGCAATCTGGACACAAAGGAGCGCTGTGGGCATGGATCATCACGACGGACACCGCGAAAGGCTGCGGGAGCGTTATCTGCGCATGGGGCTGGACGCCTTTGGCGAACACGAGGTGCTGGAACTCCTGCTTACCTACGCCATTCCGCGGCGTGATACCAAGCCGATTGCCTATGCGCTGCTGGATCGCTTCGGTTCTCTCCATCGCGTGCTGCAAGCCACGCCACAGGAATTGATGAAAACGCCCGGCATTGGCGACAGCGCGGCTGTGTTCATCAATATGATGGTGCCCTTGTTCAGGGCATATCGCCGCAGTGTTGAAGCTGAAAACCCGGAGATGAAGAATCAGGAGCAGTCCGTGCGCTATTGCGAAGGGCTGTTTGAGGGCGAACGGTACGAAAAATTCTATGTGATCTGCCTGGATGCGCAGATGCGGCGGGTCAACACCGTGCTGATTTCCAGCGGCGATATCGCTGAGGTGCGCGTCTACGCCCGCCACGTGCTCAGCGCGCTGAGCCAGTGCGACGCGATGGGGGCGGTGATTACGCACAATCATCCCAGCGGCACAGCACAGCCATCCATTGAAGATATTCAGTTGACAAATGGCATTGCCGCGCTGCTGGACGGTGTGGGCATCAAGCTGTATGACCATTTGATTGTTGCGCCCAATGAAACCTTCAGCTTCCGCCGCGGCGGCCTGATTTGTGCTGACAGCGGAGAAGTCTCGCAGGCAGCGCAGAACTTTGAGCGGATTTTGCCATCTGTTCAGAATGAAATCTATCTGGAAGGCGTGATCCCCAAAGATCGCGATTCGTAAGGAGAAATGAATGAAAAAGAGCAAAACGAAAAGGCGGTGCCCTATGCTGCTGTGTGTGCTGCTGCGCTTGGCCCTTCTGGGCTTTGTATTATGGACTGCATTGGTGGCCTTTGTATGCGTAAAGGAATACACTGTGCCAAAGCCGGATGGAACCACCCAGGCAATCATTGTGCTGGGCGCACAGGTGAAGCCCGACGGTACCCTGAGCCTGCAATTGCAGTATCGCATGGAATTGGCATTGGAGCAGTACCGTGCGCATCCGCAGGTCATTGTCGTGTGCGGCGCGCAGGGTGGCAATGAGCCAATGACTGAGGCGCAGGCGATGCACGATTATCTGGTGTCAAATGGCGTGCCGGAGGGGGATATCCTGATGGATGACACCTCTTTCAATACCCGTCAGAACCTGACCAACGCGCAGAAGCTGTTGGGGGATGATGTGAAAAAGGTGCTGATCGTAACCAGCAATTACCACCTGCCGCGTGCGATGGCATTGGCGCGCGATACCGGCTTTGAGCCGCAGGGCGTGGGCGCGCCCATCAAGCTGATCTACTGGCCCAAGAATCATTACCGCGAGGCGCTTGCCTGGGTGAAATACCTGCTGCAAAAATGGAGTATCCTGCCTTATTGATAAAAATGAACCCTCTTTCAGGCGCTTGCCTGGGGAGGGTTTAAAAATAAGCAAAAAAAGAAACCGCACAAGCGGTTTGCTTTTGTGGCACCTCCGACCGGATTCGAACCGGTGTTTCAGCCTTGAGAGGGCCGCGTCCTAGGCCACTAGACAACGGAGGCAAAATGGCTGGGGAACAAGGATTTGAACCTTGACAATACGAGTCAGAGTCGTAGGTGCTGCCGTTACACCATTCCCCAACGCAGTGCAGAACTGACTGCGAGGGATATTATATCCAACTTGCCTGCGATTGTCAAGGGCTTTTTTCAAAATTTTTGAATTTATTTGCGAAGCCGTCTTTCGGCCCATGCAGGCTGCCAGGCTGACGGTCTGCGGGATTTGGCCATGCGTGGCGCGCAAAGCGCGATGGGCTCATGCCCACCATGGCATGGAAAACGGTGCAGAAATAGTTGGCGTCGTTAAAGCCGCTTGCGTATGCGGCTGTCGATACGCTGCAGCCGTGCTTGAGCATTCCCTTGGCCACGTTGATGCGCAGCTGTTTGATATAGGTGCGCAGGTTCATGTGCATGCGCTGGCTGAATACATGGCTGATGTGCGATTCGGAGTAGTTACATGCGGCCGCGATCTGCGCCACCGTCAGCGAGGAGTCCGTAAAGTGATTATAAAGATACGACATGATGTTTTCAAACGCCGTCTCGGTGGGGGATTCGGCGCGCTTCTTTGCCAGCGAAGCATAAGGTCGGAACAAATCGGCCAGCACAAAGGCGACGATATCAAACACGGCCTTTTCATCCTCGGTTGGGGCGGCGGCGCAGACCGACTGCTGTCTGAAGGCGATCAGCTCCTCCGCACGCATGCCCCATTTTCGGGCCAGAGCTTCGATTCTCTCGTCCGATTCCTGCGTATCCTGGCAATACATGCCCACCGATAATGACCCGATGCATATATCGTCTAACAGGAGCGGCACGGAATACTCGCTCAGCCCAAACTGGCAGTCCCGGATAAACGGCTCGCGTTTTCGCTGGCAAAGCCATTGATGCACCTTGCTGCACGTGACGCAGCAGGCATAAGCCTGCTCGTTTTGCTTCATGGCGGTGCAAAACGCGCAATGATGCCCAACGTGCGGCACCAGAATGCCGCCAAGGGATGTGTTCCAGCTTAAAAAGCCGACGAAATCCTTGATAATTATGATTCGGTTTAGCTTTTCCAGCCGGGATAGCAGCGCCATCAGAGCCTTTTCGTTTTCCATGCCCTTCACCTCCTATCGGCGATTTTGCATTTTCTATTCGACATCATAGCAAAAAGAAACGAGACTGTAAAGCCATTGCAGATTTTTGGAGATTATCTGCACTTTTTTGCTGGAACAGTTTGGCGTGGGAATGCTAAAATAACAAGCAAAGACGGCGTTTGCCGCCTCATGCGTCCAAGGCTGATAAAAGGAGCGTATTCATTATGACGAAAAAGCCGAACATCATCATGATTTTAACGGACGATCAGGGATACTGGTCTTTGGGGTGTACCGGCAATAAGGAAATCCGCACGCCCAATATCGACGCGCTGGCCGCCGGCGGCGTACAGCTGGATAATTTCTTCTGCGTATCGCCTGTGTGCTCGCCCGCGCGTGCCTCGCTGCTGACCGGGCGCATTCCCAGCCAGCACGGTATTCAGGATTGGCTTCGCGTGGGCAACGGCGATAAAAAGAACGATCCGCCTATCGACTATCTGGAAGGCATTACCGGCTATACGGATATCCTGGCGAAAAACGGCTATACCTGCGGCATCAGCGGCAAATGGCATATGGGCGCTACCTGCAAGCCGCAAAAGAGCTATAGCCACTGGTTTGTTACGCCGGGCGGCAGCGGAACCTATTGGAATTCCGGAGCTTTCCGCGGCACGCAGCAGGTGCAGACCGAGGGCTACCTGACCGACGTGATTACCGACGATGCGCTGGGCTTTATCGATGAATGCGCGGATAAGGACGAGCCGTTCTATCTCAACCTTTCCTTCACCGCGCCGCACAGCCCGCATGTGGATCAGCACAAAAAGGAATATGTCGATTACTATTATAACAACTGCACCTTCGCCGACGTTCCCCAGGATAAGCGCAGCCCCGGCAGCATTCAGTTTCCGCACGACATCGCCTACAGCCTGACCTTTGCGGATAAGAGCAGGGAGTTTCTGACGCTGCGCGATCTGCTCAGCGGCTACTATGCGGCTGTGCAGGGCGTGGACGACAGCGTGGGCAGAATCGTGGCCAAGCTGGAAGAAAGGGGCATCCGCGATAACACGCTGATCGTCTATACCAGCGATAACGGCTTCAGCTGCGGCCAGCATGGCGTATGGGGCAAGGGCAATGCGACCTTCCCGCTCAATCTGTTTGATACTGCCGTGAAGGTGCCTTCCATCTTCAATTTCCCCGGCGTTATCCGCGCGGGCGTAAAGACGGACAGCCTGCTTTCTGCTTACGACTTTATGCCTACGCTCCTGGATCTGTTGGGCTACGAGAATCCGGAAGCTGCGGAGCTGCCCGGACGGAGCTTTAAGAACCTGCTGCTCAGCGACGCCTCGGAGGAGTATCATGAGGCGATCACCGTCTTTGACGAGTACGGTCCCAACCGCATGATCCGCACCAAGGAATGGAAGTACATCCATCGTTATCCCTACGGCCCGCATGAGCTATACGATCTGGTGCATGACGAGCGTGAGCAGTTTAACCTGCTGGAAGAAAACCGCTGCTTCTTCTATGGCCCCAAGTTTATCGAAGCCAAGGCGGCCGAGATGAAGGCCATGCTGGACGACTGGTTCGCCCGTTATGTAAACCCTGAAATCGATGGCGCGCG
>ENA-ORSL01000474-ORSL01000474.1-human-gut-metagenome-genome-assembly--contig:-NODE-474-length-42506-cov-94.511554_pt1 | contig 42506 bp, 76 predicted proteins | sample MGYA00242190_ERZ509157 | MGnify/ENA primary metagenome ERZ509157 (study PRJEB26280, sample SAMEA2338664) | human gut metagenome | biome: human gut; feature: human-associated habitat; material: faeces... | reverse complement strand
CGGGCGGGGTAAACACGTATGTACCCACAGGAGAGGATACGTTATATATGGTGTTTGCCGTCAGCGCCGTGCCGCTGGCGGGGAGTATTGTTGTAGTGATGGGTGCAGCTTGCAAACCCGTTCCAGTCACTTGATACATCATATTATCACCCCATTATTAAAACATTGATAGTTAAATCGTTCGTTGGCGGCGTTGTAACGGTGCTTTGAAACGTCAATGCGTTGTAAGTCTGTTTGGCGCAATATATGCCGGTTCTAAGATATTCTTCCATACTGTTAATATCCGGGCTAATAATAACTTTTTTATTCTGTCTCATACCGTCTACAGATACAGCCTGCGTTATACTATAATCACCAACCACCCAATCAGTAGCCACTAATGTTGCAGTTGTTTCTACAATAGGGGCTTGGTAGTCTGTGCCAGCTTCCGCCTGTTGCACATTTGTACCATTACCTTTTAGTAATCCGGTCAAATTAGTTTGCGTCTCGGTAGTGATCTCGTTAGGTCCTTCTGGTCCTGTGGCTCCAGTCTCTCCGGCAGGCCCTTGGAGGCCGGTGGCGCCGGTCTCGCCCTGTGGGCCCCTGATGTTGACGGGGTCGGGGTTGGCGAGGTCGCCGTTGTTGCTCCATGAGATAACACCCTCGGCAGAGACGGCGGGGGTAAAATACGGGCCGGTGTCGCCCTTGGGGCCGTCCGCGCCCGTGGGCCCTTGGATACCCTGTGGGCCTTGCTCACCCGTATCGCCCTTCGCGCCGGGGTCGCCTGTCGCGCCTTTTTCGCCTGTGGCTCCTTTTTCGCCCTGCGGGATGCCGAACTCAAAATCAAATACCTTTGCGGTGTCCACGCCGCTTGCCGTTACCTTTACGGTGGCGGCGGCTCCGGCGGTGAGGGTGTTTGCCGTGGCGGTAGGCGTGCCAAACCCTGCGGCTGTGCCGGGGTCGCCCTTGGCTCCGGGGTCACCCTTGGCTCCCTGCTCTCCTTGTATGCCTTGCTCTCCCTGTATGCCCTGCGGGCCTTCGGGGCCTTGGATACCTTGTTCGCCCTGCTCGCCCTGCGGACCTTTTATGTTGGCTTCAGGGGGATTGTTCAGGCCGCCGTTATTGCTCCACGAGAGTATGCCCTCTGCGGATACCGAGGGGGTAAAGTACGGGCCGGTGTCGCCCTTAGCTCCGGTGTCGCCTTTCGCTCCCTGCTCTCCCTTTGCGCCCTGCTCACCAGTCGCACCCTGTTCGCCCTTGGGAACGCCGAACTTAAAGGTGAACACTTTTGCGGTATCTGCGCCGGAAGCTGTCACCTCTACGGTAGCGGCGGTTCCCGCGTCAAGGGTGGTCGCCGTGGCGGTGGGTGTGCCGAATCCGGCGGCTTCGCCCGTGGGGCCTTGTTCTCCCCTTGCGCCCGTATCGCCTTTCGCGCCGGGGTCGCCCTTGGGGCCCGTATCGCCTTTTGGGCCAGCGGGGCCTTGCTCGCCTTTTGCGCCCTGTAAGGGGCCGTTGTTTACCCACTTGGAGTTTACGCCGTCCCAGATATATATATCATACGGTTCGCCCGCGCCCACGCCGTAAGCGTCGCCAGCGGAGGGGTTAGATACTCCGGTCTGTAATGCGGAGAGAGAAGCGTAATAGCCTAACACAGCAAATCCTTCGCCCGTGTCGCCCTTGGCTCCCTGTTCGCCCTGTGGCCCCCGTATATTGACTGTGGCGGGGTTTTCCAGCCCGCCGTTATTACTCCACGATAAATCGCCGTCAGCGGTCACAGAGGGCGTATAGTGCGCTCCTGCGGGGCCTCGTTCGCCTGTGGCTCCCGTATCGCCTTTGGGGCCCGTGTCTCCCTTGTCTCCGGGGTCGCCTTTAGGGCCTTGGATACCCTGCTCACCCTTGGGGCCAGCGGGGCCCGTTTCTCCTGCGGCTCCCGTGTCGCCTTTATCGCCCTTCTTACCTTCGGGGCCAGTGGGGCCTACGGGGCCAGCGTCGCCCTGCAAGCCTTTCTTGCCCTCCGGGCCTTGTGGGCCGATAGGGCCTTGCTCGCCACGGGGGCCTTGCAAGCCTTGTATCCCCTGCTCGCCTTTGGGGCCAGTCGCGCCCTGTTCGCCCTTGGGGCCTTGTATTCCTGCGGGGCCTTGTACACCCTGCGGGCCTTGGGGGCCTGTGGGGCCTACCTCACCCTGCGGCCCCGTGGGGCCTGTCGCGCCTAACGCTTGGGATACTAAGTCCTGCACCTCGGCAAGAAGCTGCTCCGCCACGCCGGGGGTGGGAAGGTTGGAACCGGGAAGGTCGGCTATTATCTCAATGGGCCGCGTTCCCGTCCACTTGGCTATGATGTTCTTCTCATCGTTCGCCAGAGTGGCTAAAAGTGTGAGGTTCATCATGCCCCGCTTGCCCGTAAACAGCGGCGTGATATGCCATGTAAGGGTTATATCTTCCCCCACATCTTTATACAGCACATACCTTGCTTCCGTGCCGTCCATGGGCCAGTACGCCTTTATGGTGAACCCTGCGGCGGCAAGGTCTACATCACGGGCATCTAAGGGTATGCTGATAGTGACGGTATCCGCCAGACTTTCACCCTCGATAACAAGGGACTGTATAGGGGTGGTGAGAAGATACTTTCCGTCAACCGTTATTCTGTGCATTGTTCGTCCTCCGCAAGTTTTTCTAAGGCCAGAATACAGCCTAATTTCGCGTCTAAGTCCGCTTTCGCTACAACGGGTATAGAAGTATTAAGTGTGCGTATTATCGCTTGTATAACGGCTTTCTGTTCGTCTGTCATATATCCGTAGCTCCTTTAAATCTGTCATCATGGGTTTTGATATAGTTATAAACAACCTGATACAACGTTTGTCCTTCGAGCGCGGACGGGCTAAAATAGTCAGTGTAATCGGTCGAGTTTTCGCCATACTCTTCAGAAGGATAAACGATGTCCTCTACTCGAATCTTCACCGCCGCGAAAGTTATAGGATTTGCACCCGCCAGCCGTGCTTCCTGCGAAAAATAAGGATTGACTGTCGCGTCAACCCTTTTGTTTACTCTGTCTATCTTAACATCATCTATTACCCAATAATTTACGGGAACGCCCTCTTTTGTAGTTTTAGGTAGATACAACGCCATATCTTTCCTCCAATGCTGATAATCTCCGGTTTAAGTCCTGCACATAAGGCAATAACAACTTGGGCAATCCGCCCTCGTAATCAACGGCGCACGGGACATCTTTGCCATTGATTTTTTCGGTTATAGCGAGTTCGGGGCATACCTTATAGACTTCTTCGGCTATAAGCCCGTAATCCTGCTTACCACTGGATTTCCATGTGAACTTACGGGGACGTAGAGCGTTCACTTTTGCTATACAATCCAACCCCGCATCTTGAATATTCTCCTTGCGGCGTATCGAGGAGGAAGCATAGCCTATATATCCTCCGCCTGATGCCGCCCATCGTAGCGTATAAGTGTTGACAGAATAATCATAAATTTGATCACATTGCAGATAACCTTTAGTAAATATAGTAGCACCGGCGTTAATAGAATAATCAACTCCCAGCGTAACAAGCCCGCTTTTTTGGCCTGACAGGGTTATTTGACCAAGCTTTAACTTACCTCCACTTTGCCCTGAGTACAGCGAACAAGTATTGCCTTCAAGGTAACTGCCGTGTATATCGAATCCCGCAATCGTACCGCCTGATGCATTAAGGTTGCCGGTGGTCACTGTGCCGCTTATGGTGGCGTTTACGCACGTCATCTTGCCGTTTGTATCTATCTTGAAGTTGTTGTTCGCCGTGACAACGCCGTTAAGGTTTATCTTTGACGCGCTTATTGATACCGCTTCCGAGCTTTGATTTATGGTGGAAATAATATTGTCCTTGGTGACGGTGCTCGACAATCCCTCGGCGGTTATTTCAAGCTGTGTCTGCATATTCTGCGTCCATGTGGTAGGCATACATACGGTGTTATCTACCACCCACGCCGAGCCAGTGTAACGCTTTATTTCCTTTGTCGAGGGATTGTACCAGTATTCGCCCTCCTTTGCGCCCGTGGGCGTGGCGGTCTGGTTGTATTTAGGGGAGATGACCGTCTGCCACGCGGAACCCGTCCATACCTTTATCTTGCCATCGTTGTACCATTGATACCCCGTATTCGCGGTTTTCTGGTCATCGTCCCACCCTAAAGAGGGGTCGGTGTCGGATTCAACAGGGGTCAGGAAAGCTACCCGTGTGACCGTCTGCTTCATTCCCTCAACGGTCATTTCTATTTCATGGGCTGCGCGTCCGGCTATGAGCGTCCGGCGGTTCTCCGCGCTTATGGCGGGGCGCAGAGGGGAGCCGGAGCTTATGTACTGTATCCTTGCCCTGCCCTTAAAGGTCAAGTCCATGCGGTAAATGGGGAAGGTATAAGTCCCATCGTCCGTGACTACCTTTATCATGTCGCCTGCTTCCAAAGACCAATCGCCCTTTGCGTCCAGCTCGACAGGCGTAAACGCCGCAAAGGAGTTTAAGCGGTTATAGATAACCTGTGCATAAGGTCTTATCTGTGCATCGGTATAGCCATACAGCATAGGGCAGTCTATTATTTGATAAGCGTTCGTCCCCGTGCCGACTATTACGCCTATATCCTTTTCGGAAGCGGCTACTTGTAATTTGTCTATCTTGGCTACCTGATACTCCGATACCACGGCGTTATAATAGTCCGCAGAATTGGCGGTCTTATTAAAGGTGACATCGGCATCGGTGAACCACGCCAGTTCACATACTCCGCTTCGGGATATGCGGGCAAAGGAACACGCCGCCTCGGCTATCCATTGAAGAACTTCCCGGCAGAGAACATCTTGCGTCCTGAACAGCGGCGAATCAAAGGTTTTCCCCGAATTGGGGAAGTCTGCTATTGAAGCAGGTACGCCGACATGAGCGCAAAGCGATGTAAAAATATTTTTTAGTGTAGTCGGGTACGAAAGAGAATTAAGAAAAGCATCTGCGCTCACATCGAACTTTACCATTCTGTCATGGGCGGTGATGCTTATTTTTTTAGGTTTAAGTTTGTCGGGCTTTTCGGAGATAAACACGCCCAGAGGAACATATTCGTATTCTTCCCCCACGAGTACGCCTATCGAGGCGGTGAACTCCGTGCCGTCAAAGTTAAAAGAGGACAGCCCCCCGTCAAAGTTAAGGAGTTCTACCCCCAGTTCTGCGGAACAGGCCGCGCCTATCGTCAGTTCTTCGTCCTCAAAAGCCATGCTTGAATAGGTCAAGCCGGAGATAGAGAGGTTTTGTTCCGCTATCTGATTTTCGCCGAATGTCAGCTTTAGCTTTTGGGGCTTGCCCGACATTACGGCGTTACGAAAGCCTGTGCTTACTGTGTACATTTTGCCTCCAATAAAAAAGACACCCGAAGGTGTCACGGAGTATTTATCTTAATGAGCCGATAATTCCGAGTAAAAGCAATATGCCGAATGCGATTAGAATTTTGGTCAGGCAACCGCTCTTCTTAGGTTTACCGCCCAGATATACATTAAATTCGCCGCCGCCTGTCGGCGTGTTCTTTGTCGTTTCAGTTTCCGCCGGAATGGCATCTGCGCCGTTGGTTATTATCTTTGCGGAACCCTCTGCGTGTCCGTACAGTCCATACCCGCGCTGGAACCAGAGAGAAATTTTCGCGCTATCCCGCCTGTCTTTTATGGCTATTCGTGCTTTAATGGCTTCATTCCTCGTTCTTATGTCAAACACGTGCCTGCCTACCGGGCATTCTATAAAACTGCGTTCGCCCAAACCGAGCCGACACACTTCTTCACCGTCCTCGCTGACTACAATTTGTTCGGCGTATGAACCTTCCAACTCCGGGCGTTCTATTATCACATTGGGTTCGAGTATCGTTGTTTTTACACGTTCCAAGCCCTCTTGTGCCTCCTGATTGTCCATGTCAATATCAAGAGCACGGTCGTAATATTTTTCGGCGTCATCAAGCATTTGCCGTTCTTCGTAGTCTTTCGCTCTTTTGAGAATGTTATTGATTTCGGACGAGCGATTTATATTTACCGTTCCGCTCACTTTCTGTACGGCATCGGCGATCATTATCTTGGTTCCGCAATAATTACAGAAACCAAATTCCCTATCCTGATCTAACTCTATATCGGCATTACAGTTCGGGCATTTAAGAGCTATTATTTTCATAACAAAACCCCCTAAAGATATGTAATTTCATTATTACGCCTTTAGGGGGAAGTGTCAATACTCTATTACCGTCATGCTCAAGGAAATATACGCCTTGTTCTTATCACCTTCGGGGAACCAGATAATTTCTTCTTTCCTGTCGCCTACATAAAACGTGCCGGAATAGTTACCCGCAAGGGTCTTAGGGTTCGGACAGGTGAAAGAAAAGCTGTCGGAATCGACTGCTTGTAATATCGCCGAGCACAGTTCCCATGTCAGCACGTCCCACGACAATTCAACGGTCAGCTTCTGCGCTACCATTGTTCGGTTGAGTGTGCCGGAAGCGTCTCTTTCAGCCTCCGTGTCGAGGTCAGCGAGTGTCATATTCAGTTTAGAGGGGTCGGGGAGCGTATAGCTCCCCACCTTTAAGCCTATATCATATCTATACATCACACGTTACCTATGGCAATATTGTTCATATTGACCGATTGATTGACTATCCTGCCCAGCTTCGCAGAGGGATACAGTGCTATCTCCACGTCCTTATCCGCTATTCTCTTGAGCAGGGCTATGATGGTTTGGGTATCCTTATCGTTCAGCCCGCCCATTATGGATTGCAGCTTATCAAGGGGGGCTATGACTTCGGGATTGTTCTTGGCGTTGGCGTATTCGCCCACCCTTGCGAGGGTATCGCCATAAGCAAGGCCGCCCTGCGCCAGCAGGGGAATAGTTTTAAGGGTAAATAATTGTTTGTCTACGCCCGCGAATATCGTTTTGCCGCCAATAACAAGAGGATCAATGGTAATGTGCATCTTCTCATTTACCCAGTTGATGAGCTTGTTCATCAGCGATATAGCAGCGTTAATGGCTTTCTTGAACACGTCCTTAAACGCGAGCTCAACTCCGTCCATAGCAGAAGTCCACTTTTCTTTTGTGAACCACGGCTCAACATTCTCACGGAACCATTTCACAATGCCTAAAGTGTTCCACCATTCAACGACGGCCTCCCATTTCTCTCCGATGCCTTCTTTCATGCCTTCACCGGCTTCTGCCCACTTTTCTTTAGTCAACCACGGCTGAACCTTTTCCTCGAACCACTTGGCGATACCAGTATTCTCCCACCACTCCTTGAAGCTGTTCCATTCTTCGCGGAGGTTATCTAAACTAAGGGTTGCTCCCTCGGTGTTAAGGCGTATTTGTTTCTCGTTTTCGGGTTTAAGGTTTTTCCACCATTCAACGGTTTTGTCCCAGTCTCCTGTTGAATTTTTCTGGCTTATTGCGGTATCCACACGCAGAGTTTTCCATTGGTCGGCATTCGTTTTTTCCCACCAATTTATAAGGTTTTTTGTTTCATCATCCTTTGTTTCTAAGGATACTGTACCGCCCAACTGTATCTTGTCGTGTTTGCCGTCATTAAGTATATCCATCTTTTCATTGGACTGCCCAAGACCTTTATTTATGCCGTAGAATATCTTCTGCTTCGCCTTTAGTGCTGCGATTAGGAGCCGCCACGCTTTCTCCGCTATTGATTCCCAATCAATATTTTCAAGCATTTCCTGCAACTTCGAGCTTACCTCGTTCCAGTTCGTTGTTTCTATAATACCTGTCAGAAAATCAAGAACACTGCCTATCTTCGCCTCTATAACATCAGCGGTCGCGGCTGCATCCCAATCTTCCACAAAGCCATTGATAAAATCGCCTATGCCTTTTCCGAGGTCGCTCCATTTGATACCTTTGAGCCACTTTGCAACAACCTTCATAGCAAGGTTAAACCCGTTGGCGAGGGTATTGCCGAGTTTACGGAAGTTGAAGTTCTCTATAAAGCCGTTTACCGCTTCTACGATATCCTGAACGGTTTTCAGTATCTTAGGTCGGAGCTTATCTATCCAACCGTTGAGCTGGCTTACTGCGGTATTTAAGCCTTGTGCAATGACTGTACCTACACCTTTCCAGTCTCCGGCTTTTATGGCGGCTTTAAGTTTATCCATCCATTTGGAAACATCGGTCGGAAGCATACTCTCAACAGATGTTTCCTTGAACATGCCGGAAGTATCCGCGCCTCCTGTTCCGCCGCTGTCTTTCTGCTGCTGAATAAGGTTGATCTGGTCGAATCCCGCAAGAGTGCCTTTCAGATCTTTTGCGGCTTTGTTGGATTTATTAAGGGATTTTGCGTAATCCTGCTGCACATATACCGCCTTTGTAAAGGTGGAATCGCCTCTGAATTTTGCGAACAGTGCGCCCAGCATATTAAACAAACCGGCTACCGCCTGTATTATCTTGTTTATTACGGGGAGTATGGATTGCAGAGCAGGAAGCAGCATAGCTGCTATACTGTTTTTGACATAAGTAAAACCGCTTTGCAGCTGGGACATGGCGGCGTTGGCCTTACTACTGGCCTGCACCATATTATTCATACCTTCGGTAGTTCCCATGATTAAGGCATTGATACTTCGCCATATAATCATACGCGACAGTATCTTTGTCACAGCCTTTCCCATTTTAGAGAAACCAGAAGTAATATCTTTTACTTTGGTTTTAACCGCATCTACAGCCTTGCCGAATACTTTCTTTACAGCTCCGCCTATTTTCGATACGACAGCTCCGACTTTTGCTTTTATCCCTCCAAAAGCCGTGACGGTCTCGCCAAACTTCTCTTTGATTGTCCCGACCTTTTCCCTGAATGCATCGAACTTACTGCCGGCCCCTTCCGTCTCACCTTGTATTTGTTGCATTTTTTGAATGGCTTCATCAATACTCGGAATCCAGTTTTTATCTTTTCCCCTGAATGCCTGTGTAATACTCTTACCACCATTATCTTCCCAAAGAGCGCGACGCTCGGCGTATGCCTCGTTTGCATCAGCGCGGGCTTGCGCTTCATCCTCTGCGGCGGCGCGTATCCTTGCCGCCGTTTCCTCGGCGGCATCGGCGGCCAGCTTCGCCCAGCGTATTTCATCAGCTCGTGCAGCAGCTTCTTTTTTTGCCGTCTCTTCCGCCGCTTTATTGGCTTTTGAAAGCCTTTGTTTTGCAACAGCCAACCGCGCATTGGCTTCTTCCATTTGAGCCGCGTACTTCACCCTTACGGCCTCGGTTTTGAGTGCTTCCCTTTCCGCTGTGGCCTGTGCGCGTATGGCCTTTGCGTTCTGCATACTGCCGGACTGCTTTAAGAAGCGTTTAAGGCGCGTTTCCAGTTCGGTCAAGACCTTCTCGGCGGTTGAAGCATCACAACCGACTAAAATTTGTAATTCTTCAACGACCACGGACATATCCTCCGAATTTATTTCTTATTTCGTCTATCCTGTTGTCAAGGCTCCGCTCCCACGACGCAGGAACAAACAGTTCTTCGTACTTCGGCAAATCGTGCTTGGATTTGGAGAACATATTGCTTATGTTGGTGGCAATAAACCTTGATACCAGCACGCTTGAATAGTACATTTCCCTGCATTGGTTTTCCTCGCGGGCTTCGATATAGTCTACAATATCGGCGGGTTCATGCTCCCAAAACTGATTTGGGAGCATTCCCGCCATGCTTGCACGTTTGAGCAAATCGTAGATTATATCGGTGAAATCCTTTTCAATGTTTTTCTTAACGTCCTCGAACTGCTCTCTTAGCGAACGACGCTCTTTGCCACGTCCGCCGCCGCCGCCGTTATCGCCTCGGTCATTGCCGCCGACATATCCAGCTTGTTTAAGGGCTCCCTCATATAGTCCTGAATGCTCTGCCCTTTCAGGTCTACACGACCGAAAAAACCCATACCGTAAGCGAAGTTCACCAGCTCGGTATAGATGTCCTCCATGTAAGTACCCTGCTCCATGAGCTTATCAAACTCATCGAACACGGCCTGCTTGCTCTTAGGCTTGGGGTTTGCAAACGACATTACCACATCTGCAAAGAAATCCAAATCGCCCTGCTCGTAAGCGGTGAGGAACTTTACTTTGAGATTAGGAGCGCCTATTTTCTGTTTGAGGTCGCAATAAGCCTTGCAGGAGGCTTTAAGTTCAAATTCACCGATATTCATGTTGTTCTCCTTTATACGGGGGTAGTTACGGTTTTGCCGTTGAACAGGTCAACATAGGAAGTCGTTTCGCCCTGGAATGCGATATACACGGAATCGCCGACAAGGTTGACGGAGAATGCGCCCGTCTGGGCGTTGTTCGCCTGCTGTCCGCCCGCGTACATGGATACGACCTTGCCCTTGTAAAGAATACCGGTGCCGAGCTTGGTGGCATCGGAAGGGATTTCGTACTCTTCGTAAATCCAGATAACATCACCGACCAGAAGTCCCATCTTCGCCATATTGCCGGTCTCGGCGGTGAAGTCGGGAACAAAGGAATACTCGAATACGGGCATTTCCTGCTGACCGGCAAGGTTACGCACGAAATATTCAGATATAATGTTTACGGAAACCTCGGAGGGCGAACCGCCCTTATCGGGGGTCTGGGTAAGACCGGCTATCTCGGTCTTGTTTGCCATAGTGTAAGCGGTATCATAAAATACGCGCTGGCCTACGGAAGCTTGATACTGTGCCATATATTTCTCCTTTTAAAAAGTTTTGGTTTTCTTGAAATAGACTACGTTGACGTGCCATTTCCCGTTTGCGTCGCGGTACGGCTCTGTCGTGCGGGTCTTTATGTAGTGTTTTTCCAACATTGCGGCGTGAAGCTTATCGGCCAAGTCAAGGACGCCCGTTAATCCCTTAATGCTTATATAGGTCTCGCCCCATACGCCGCACTTTATTGATGTAGCGGGCAGGGCTTCACCCTCCAGCGACTTTACCGCCGTTTCCTGGGTTATATTCAGCGTGACGACGGGGAACCTTTCGGGGGTCTCGTCAGATTCCGGCTGAACCTCAACTTTAAGTTTTTTGTTAAGATACTTCTGAGCGTCCTTATAGATATTCGTCATAGCAGTTTCCTTATCTCGTCCGCCACGGACTGAACAACAAAATCCTTTGCCGCGTCAAAGGCGGGCTTCATATAGGGGTGAGGGTGTGCGCCATAAATCTTGTAGAACAGTCCCTTCTTGCTTAGGACGGTCTCAAAGTTGTACTTGCTCAGGTCTGCCATGCTCTCATGGACATACCACGGGATTTTTGCCGAAGAACCCAGCTCGTTATAAATACCCGTACCGTATTCCAGCGTCATAGCCTGCGGGATAGCTGCGGTATGGACTTTGCCCTTCACGGCCCCCGTTTTTTCATCGAAGATGGTAAATTCTATCGAATCCTTCAACTCCCCCGAATCAACGCGAACCATGGAGATAGCTATATCCGCCATTTCCTTACCGCCGCTCTCTGTCCCTTTTCGGATGGCAGACTGAATATCCGGCCTTTCAAACCTCTTTATGACTTTAACTTTGGCGTTAAACATACTTCTTTGCCGTATATGTCGAGAACCCACGGGCGGAATTGACGGATTCCACAATATAGCTCGGCGTTTCCTGCGGGTCGTTTAAGCAGATTCCGTCACCCTCGACTATCTGAACAGGCCCGTCGGAGGGGTCTTTGCAGATTTTGATATATTCCTTGATACGTTCGCCGTACATGGCTATATCCTCTGCGCTTCCGGCAGAGTTAGCCACAAGTTTATACCGTCTGACTAAGGCCCACTCCGAAACAACAGTCTGCCCGTTCACCGTCTCCTTAATGGGGGCAAGCACATAAACGTCCTTCTTATCCTTCGCTCTCATATACCGCTCCTAACGGGTTCATTTTGCCTTTTAAGGCCTGTTTAAGGTTCTCGGTAATATCTATATAGTTAGTGGACACTCCCGCCGCAGACTGGGAATTAAAGGCTTCTGCGCCCATCTTCCCTATCGCCTTTACCGCCGCGTCCTCTATATAGGGCTCTAACCACTTCGGAGGCTCCTTGTAGCGGGTAATGGCACACGCTATTGCGGTATACCGCTCCAAAAACATCAGGATAACGCCGTCCGGCGCACCCGTTTGAAGCTTTACGTTGTTTACCATTACCTCATTCATTTATTCCTCCTTCTTGGGGCGGCCCCGCCGCTTGGGTTCTTCTTCCTTAAACTCTCCTTCGTGTTCGTATCCCAGGGCGATAAGCTTTCTTATCGTCGCTTCGTTGGAAGTCTCAAAAAGGCCACGCACAAACTGTGCTATGGCCTTATCTTCCTTCACATCAAAGGGGATACTCGTTTTGTTCCCCTGATAGAATTTCATGGTTATTCAGTGGTAAGATTGGTTATCTTGCCGTGGAGCCATTCAGGGCCGTAGTTCAGACCTACCTGTCCGAATATCTCACCCTTCTTGCCCGCGCCGTTCTTAGCCAGTTCCTCAAAGAAGAAGTTGCCCTTGCCGGGGGTGGGCTGCTCTACAAGATGCACTACATCACGACGGAAAAGAAGTATCTGGTCTTTGGGCATGGCGCGGGAAAGAACTATGCCTACATCGCCGAAGTCGGTGATAAGGCGGGTCACGTTCACACCAGCCTCCATGCGGGAATCCGGCATCTGCATGGAACCCTCATACAGCGCGGAAATAGCCGCCTTCTGGAAGGAATTGCACATCAGTATCATGCCGTTCACATCACCGCCGTTGTCAAAGATGGACTTGACCAGTGACTTTATCATAGCCTTGGTCAGCGCGACAGCGGTAGAACCTGAGCCCTTCGCGTCTATGACGTTGGTGGTCAGCGCGGTAAGAATACCACGGGACTTGTTGATGGTAGCATCGGTGGTAGCGGCGTTATACTCGCCCTGCAATGAAGTGAACTCTATATCGTTGGCGATATTGAGCATCTGGCGGGAAATCTGCCAGTTCCACTCGTCGCCGGGGTTCGCCTGCTGACCGGCTATGTTGATACCGCTCATAGTACCCATGTTAGATTCCTTGGCATAGGAAATCTCGCAAGCCCTCTGGTATATCTGGGTCACGTTGGTATGCTGGGTGCGGGTTATCTTCTTGGTGTCAGGCGCGGTCATTGATGCCTGCTCGGATATTGCAGGCTGGGAGGGAGTGTCAAGGGAATACTCCTGATCTACCGCGAACTGAACGTGATTGGTGTACTGAGGCTCCGCTATAAGGTTTATAAACGGGGTCTGGGTGTTGCTCTTGGTGTAGAGCAGGCCGGAATAGTTAGGTACTGCAAAACTCATTATAGGGGCGTTTGCCATGATATTTTCTCCTTTAAGTTAAGTCTATTTTTTTGGATTGCGCGAGGGTCATAAGCTGCACTTGTTTAAGCATATTGCCCGACTTGACAGCTTCCGCCCACTCCGCTTTGAGTTGAGCGGCTTCATTTGCCTCTGCCCCGGAAGCAGGGGGTGTGCCGCCGCCCAGAAGGTCAGTTTTCGCTTTCTGCTCCGCCGCAATCACCTTGGCAGACAGAAGCTTTACGATGGAGTTCGCAAAGGCCGTAGCCTTATCCGTCTCCGTGAATGTAGGCATTTCGGGGAAATCGTCCTCTTTCAGCCCTGCTCCGGCAAATATCTTGCCTATTTCAAGGCTGCAAATCTTAGTCTTGTATTCGTTCTCCGCGTCCTTGGCGGCCTTTTCCGCTTCGGCCCTGCGCTGCTCGTCCGTCATTTCCTTCTCCTTATAGGATTTAAGGTTCCTCGACAGCTCGGCGGCCTCGGAGGCTTTTTTGTCGAATACATCTTTTTTTACATATCCTGTGTAATCAGGTGTAAATTCATAAGAGGAATAAAGCGCAAGCTTTTCCTCGGCGGTCATATCTTCCCGATAGCCTTCCATTTTGGTAATGTCTATTTTCATTTTTTCTCCTTTGGGATTTATGTCTTCTCTGACAAAATGGGATTTATGCCTTCTCTGGCGTAAAATAGCACCGGCAATTAGGGTGTTTTGTCGGTATTTTGTCTATTGGATAAATTTTTCCGTTACGTTCTTCACACTCTTTGCAAACTTTTTCATCGTTCTGTGTGTGCCACTTAATTTTTTTATAACCGTTGTCCTTAAAGGCCCTTATTACGGTCTTATCTTCAACGGTGATGGCGAATTGGTCCGTTTGCCATGTCACATAGTTCAATCCCCGCGTGAAATCCTGTTTTATAGGGGGATAATTGACGGTAGGGGGGTCTTTGCCGGAGTGCTCAGCGTCTGCGATTATGGATTCAGCCAATCTTGCCCCCTTTCGTTCCAGTTCTTTTGTGAAAACGTATTTAACAACAGGGTCGTAATCGTCCAGAATACCTATTACCCACGCTTCGAGTATCCTATCCGGCCCGTTATGGTCTGCGTATGCTTTCTTGGCTATATCTAAGTACGCTTCTTCGGACAATCTCAGGATTTTTCTGTACAGAAGATTTATCTGGTCGATTACCTTTATGTTGGAATCAATATAAAAGAGCGTTTCCTTAGTTTTCAGAAACGCCCTCGTTATTGTTTTTTTCAGGCTCTTCGCCCGTTCGTCCCCGTACTCGTACATTCATTGCCTCCGCTATTTCGTTTGCCTCCTGCTTATCCTGTTCAAGCTTCCGCTGATGAGCGGCCTCGGAATCCTCCACGAAAGACACCATATCAAGAATGTCCTTATCTGAAAGTAGCCCGGAGCCCTTGACTTGGGTCATGAACTGCGCCTCGTCCGTCATAGAGGAAGGGATATTCCTTGCGAACGCCACATCTAATACTTCCCAGTTATAATTATTTGCGGTTCCCTCATTCATCAGCGCGGTTATCTTCTGCGCCCTGCCCTCCAGCAGACCTTTTTCAAAGTTACGCTCATACGCTATTATTGTGTTATCCATGCCGTAGTTCTGATACCTGACGGCCTGAATATTCTGGTAGACTTCGGCTATTTCCGTGGGGTTAGTCTGGCCTAAAGAGGCATATATATCGCCAGTCAGAATGTCGAAGTACCCTTGGATGGATTGTATGTCAACATTCTTTATCAGCCATTCAACCTTATTATCCTCGCCCAGATATAAGGTTTTGAATTTGGACAGCCTTTCGTGGAGTTCTTCTTCGTCCTCATCGGTTTCGGGCTGCATGTAGCCAATCATAAGAAGAATGGCCTCATCGTTATATTTAAACGTGTTGGAAACGTTGTTCAGAATGGCGTTTCTCGCGTGAACCAATGGAAGAACCTTTTCAAAATACCCCTCCCTGTTTGGCATGGGGTATTCTACAATGGGTATGCCGCAAGTCTTAAGCAGCGCCATTTCGGAAGCTGTGGCGGGTTCTTCCCGAACGTTGCCGTCAAATATATACTTTGTCCAGCGGTCATCCGTAATCAGTTCATAGGTTTCATACTTCCGATTGTCCACGAGCGAAAAATATTCTTCTCGAATGATAAAAGCCGTGGGATTGCGGTCTATGGTCTGGTCGTGGAACAGCATTGCTTTTCTGGGATCCACGGGCTTGAACTTTGGAGCTATCAGGCCGTCCCTTTTAGAAGCGTATATCCGTTCGTATGCCGTGCCGCATATCAGCGCGGAAGTGGCAAGCCGCATATTCTCTTTGTCCTCATGGTTCCGGCGCATTATCGCACGATAGCGGTTCAAATATGCGTCGTCCCTCGGATTCTTGTCGGGCAAGTCCTCAAACTGCATCTTAGGCCGCCCGGCAACATCGGAAGTCTTTTTGACTACCGTATTCGTCTGAACGTAGTATTTGCACGGTGAGCCTATGAAGTACCCGGCGGCTATGTCTACCGCGTATTTAGGGATAGGGGAATATATGCCATTCAGGTCAACGCAGTCGTACTCCTTATACATATCGCACCTTTTCAGGATGGAATCCTCCAGCGCACAGCCGAATACGGTTCTTATGTTATCCCCGTTTATCCTGCGGGCTTCTTCCCGCGTTAAAATCATTTCTGTCACAGTATCCTACCTCCGCCGATAAGCTTAGTACCGGCAAATATATCATATCCCAGGGCATATGAAAGCGCGTCTATGCCGTGGTTGTCCGCGTCCTCCGGTATGTCTAACTTCTGTCCGGCGGAATCCGTTTTCCACCGATAAACCTTAAACTCTCCTATCAGGTTCACACATTTCTGGTCGATTATTATTTCATAGTCGTGCAACCAGTCTATTCTTCGGGTGATAGCGGACTTCGCCCCCTTGGCTTTGCCCTTCTTGCATTTGTCCGCATGGATGCCCATCTCTTTAAGCTCTTTGATACGGTCAGGCTCCGCCGCGTCACAGTACACTACATGGCCTAACGCCTTATTGTAGATCAGCTCCCCGTATTGGCGGGTAGTGACCTCGTTCACGAATAATTCATCAAACACATATATCTTGTGGTTATGCCTATCCAGCGAACACTTAACAAAAGCGCAGGGGTGATTATATCCGAAGTCGCTGCCGACACGGATATTCCTAAATTCCCTGCCGGACAGGTCTGCAATATTCCAGTGCTTTCCGCGCTCGAACACGGTAGAACCTAATCTGCCAAAATTCCCTAACGTATCTACCCATAATCTTTGCCCAGTGGATTGCTCCCTTTTCTGAATATCTTCTTCGGTAAGAAAACGGTTGTCGGCATAGGTCGTTTTCAAAATAAAAACATCTGAACCTTCAACTACACCTCTTGCGGTCTTGTCTTTCAGGGTCAGAGCTTTCAGTTCGTCTATTGACTTCACATCGGGGTGATGCCACAAGGGTTCAAAAAAGACCTTATAAAGCCAGTGCGTTTCAGGAAACGGGTTGAACGCCATTATTATCCTCTTGTTCGGCTGCGGTAATCCTCTCAACTTTGCGTCCTTATCAATGCCTCTCAAACAGTTATCCAGAACTTCAAACGCCTCATAGGAGGGGCATTCGTCACCTTCCTCCATGAATATGTCGGTCAGTATACCCTTCTTTGGCTTCAATGACTTCAATCTCCGTGTTTCCTCTAACGCACCGAAGATTATCTGACGGCCATTATACAAACAGGTAATGGTCATGGTGGACTTGTCAACGGAAAACTCGTCTGTAAGCCCCCATTCGTCTATTACAGAGATTATTTCATTAAAGCAAGATGTTCTTAAGTCTACCTTGTAATAACGGCACACAAGCCAATTATGGCCGTTGTAGGTATCGGCTACTATCTCCCTTACAATGTGGTTCGATTTGCCGGAGCCGCGTCCGCCAAAAATGAGCTGCACTCTCGCTTTCTCATCGAGGGTGCAGGCGTACACATCATTGAAATCGTCCTTGAGGATAAGGCGCGGTTCACCGTTACGCAGCTTGAAGTAGTAGACCACATCGTTAGGGTCAACGTTATACTTGGCACAAATTGTGTAAATGTCCATTTTGTGGGGGAGAAAAAATGTGCGGGGAGCTATATGTTTGGCGCGTCCCCCCTACAAAAACCACCCCCCATGGCACCCCCCTCCGGTTATGCAGCATATACATACATTTTTGCGGTGCATAAACGGGGTTATTCATCCGCACTTTTGTATATATATACACAGTATGCAGGTACTAACCCCGTATTATTCAACACTTTATACATTTTGTTTTATAACTATTCGTTAAACTACACTTTAACGAATACTTGAGCCGGAAATATACAGACTATGCAAACGCTATACATTGCCGTCAGACCGCCCAAAACCGCCTCTAACCACTCTATCAGCATCGGCCTGGGAGACCTCTACCCGCACCCCGTCAACGTCCCCACAGCGGCTCAAAATAGCCAGAGCTGCGGCCGTAGAATCCCGTGCATAGGGGGCATTTAGGTTTTTTTCGAGGACTTTTTGCGCACGAGAACGCATCCGTTGATAAAATTTATCATCCTCCTTGCCCCGCTCTGCCAACTCCTTGTCCAGCGCGGCCTGAAACACCGGGAACTCCCGGAACCACCGCCACACGGTAATTTTGTTGACTCCTACCCGGTCGGCGATCTCCTTGTAGCCGCTCATGTAATGGGTGGTGCCGTCCTCCTGCTCCTCGCCCCATACCCACAACTTAACGGCCTGGCGCTGCTCGTCTGTAAGTCCTGGTCTACAATGGGGCTGGCCTCTGTACTGCTCTTTACTGCTTGCCATACGTTACACCTCCTTAATCCGCAACGGTAATTTATTTATTGCGATAGTTTATCCCCCCCTTTATGGGGGACTTTGACAATCTTTTCAATTTTTCTTTTTTTATTTTTTTCCGCCCCTTCGGGGTTCGGTCTAATACTCCATATTGATATTATAATAGGTATTTACCCCCGCAAACCCCCGCATCAAAAGTTTTTGCCTTATTATTTTAGTTTGTTTATCTTTTCGGTTGACTTTTTAATCTGGCAGGTATATAATATAGACATAACAAGAGAGGAGCACACGACAATGATGACGAGGGACGAGAACGTGATAGTATACGGCACAGCTGCCGACGGCATCAGGGCATGGCGCGGGTTAGCGTGGCGCGATTACAGCTGGAACGGGGAAATAATCAAGGAGTGCAAGGCGGGCAGTTGTGTGCCAGAGTTTGGGCATGATCACGATGATGAGATAGCGGCCACCATAGCCAACATGATTAGGCCCTATGATTGCGATATATATATACGATTCGGCGAGTTACCGCGGGGAGGGCGGTCTACTAACTGGGCCACCGGCGAGATGGAGGCCGGCATATCCGCCTATGATACCACGTATGACGGGGTAACGGGTTGCTACAAATGTTACGGCGCACTGCAAGGGGCGGAGATCAACTACCTGATGCGCGGAACGAATATATATTTTGTGACTGGTGATGTGGTCGACACCGGGAGTGATGGGGAGCCGCTGCTGGCAAACGTTAATATAATTGCCGAGGCGCATGTAACCGAGAATGGCTATAAGGCAATATAACGCAGAGTGACGCCCGCAAGGGCGGTAATGCGGCAGGCCGGTCACAAGCCCGGCGGCAGAAGGAGGATATGAAAATGGTACATTTTAACACGTATGACGAGGCGGTGGGAAATTGCCGTGGTGATGAGGTTGTGGTTGAGGTTGACGGCGGCTGGGCCGTTATGTCCGTAACTGATTATCGCGTCTGGGTCATGCAGGATTAACGGAGGTGAGCACATGACAGATAACACGGTTAAGGCCCTGGGTCGGGCATATGGTATAATGGCGGCGCAGCTCCCCGACATCATCGGGGCGCACTGCCGGGTGCAGACAGCTAATATGTGGCCCATCCGTGGGCTGGGTGAGGGCTTGCGGTATATGATTATTAACCGCAAGCTCACACCCGATGTCGACAGAGCCATACGGGACGCGCTGCAAGGCGCAGAGGATGTAACCGAGGATGAGCACGCGCTGCCGCTCAACCAGCAAGGTATGTGGGAGCTTGCCTATATGCAGGGCCGGTGCGCGCCCGTGCTCTGCGACGGCGAGTATTTGCGGGATCAGCTCAAGGCCCGCAATCTGACGTTGGAGCAGGCCGCCGAGGCCTGTGAGGTAAGCAAGGCCGCAGTGCATTCGTGGTGTGCCGGGATCAAGCCGATACCGCAAGCGCGACGGGAGCTGCTGGCGGCAAAGTTTGGGATAATAATATAAGAGGGCTATATCAGCCCTCTTTTTCTATGTCCTTATAGATTAGATCGGTTATATAGGCGTTAATGCTTTTTCCTAACTTTCCCGCTCTCTGTTTTATTTTTTCTTTTTCTCCTGCTTTTACTGTGATTTCAAGTCGTTCATACGTTTTTGAGTTGTATTTTCTTTTTGCCCTCGTTGCTGATGTGCCCATGTTATCACCTCCGCAATAATTATATCATTTCTGGCATACTGCTGCAAGTATATCTTTCTAATTCTTTAAGGCTTTTCCCTTAATATTTCAGTTGACTATATACTCCCGTAAGTATATAATAGAGACATCGAAAGGGGAACCACCCCGAACAATGGAGGGAGAAAGCAATGAAACGGTTTCATGTTTTTAAGGATGGGACAATGCAAGCAAGTACAACCACGAAAGAGGAAGCCATTAGCCTAATCCGTCAGCAGCAAAAGCGAGAAACGCACCCGATTCTGCGCTCTGAGTACAGCATTATTGCGGGCGAGGAGGAATTTATCCCATACCCGTCCCAGAAGAAACAGCCAAAGGGAAAGAACACTATGGAACAATAAGGAGGCGCTTTTTATATGGCAAGCTACAGAATCGAGAAGAACGCACAATATAACAGCAATGAAATTTATTTTAAAAGCAAGCCCGCCGCCGAGGTTTTAACCGCTCTGCGCGGTCTGAAAATGCGCTGGAACCCGAAGAAGGGCTGCTGGTACGGGTTCGCCGCTCAGAATGATATACTGGCGGCCATCGGTGAGCATGATAACGAGCTGGGCGGCACGATCTCCGAGGGCTATTTAGGGGCTACCCGCTGGGACGGCAACAAGTCCGGTAAACACCTGCACGGCGCCGAGCTGTCGAAGGCGGTCCGGGAGGAACTGAAGGCCCAGGGCATTAAGGGCGTAACGGTGAGCTGTAAGACCTACTCCGGCGGGCAGTCCGTAAGAGTTAGGGTCAACGCTACCGCGACCGACTTCGTGAGCCGTGACGAATACATTAATAATTATAGCTGTAACGATATAGGTTACTGGCTTTATACTGAGGACGGCGAACAGATACACCGTGAAAAATGGTTTGCATTAGACGGAGACGAGCAGCAGCGCACGCTCCGCAGCCATGCCGCCCGCGAGTATGATTATTACATCTCCGGCAGTCACGACATTAACCATTATAGGATTGATGATAACAAAATCTATACCGAGGCCTTCCGCGCAAAGCTGCACCGCATCAACGCCGTTCTTGACGCATTCCATCATGATGACAGTAACAGCATGGTTGATTATTTCGACACTAATTTTTACCGCGATATAACGGTTGTGGCGGCGTAAAGCCGCAGTATGATTTTAAGGAGGTACAATATGCGTTATCAGGTTATTACATGGACGAGGGGCGAGGGGCACGACGAACGGCGGAAGTTTAGCACCCTCGCCGAGGCCCGCGCCGCCGCCCGTATCTACCGCCGAGAGTGCGACGGCGTGGGGATATATGATTTCCGGCTTGGGGTCGTTCGGGAGACCTTAGGACGGTTCCCCGATATATGATTGCATGATTTTCACGTTCTGCATGATTCTGTCATCCGGGCCGTACATCAACGCATGATTCGCCGCTTCCAGGGCTTCTCTGGGGCGGCCCGTGTTATAATAGGCTATAGACAGCATATCAAACGGCAGCGGCCCCCACGGGTCAGGCTCGCAAATGTATGATAATGGCCTTTCCCGTATGTTTACGCATGATTCGCCGTAATAGATGCATGATTTCCAGTTTTTAGCATGATACATGATTTTCATCATTTCAAACCATGCTTCGCGGTATTCGGGGGCCTCGATTATAGCCCTCTGTAGCCACGCCTCGGCCTCTAATTGTTTTCCCTGCATGATTTTACACCAAGCAATGAAACGCATACTGGCGGCCCGCTCAGGCGGCCACACGGCACTTCTAAGGGCAAGATGTTTCTCAAGCGTTTCAATGGCCTTGCCGTATTCCCGATGGAACATATATTCGCGGCCTAAGTAATGCATGTTTCGGTCGTTCTCCGGCTCTTCCTTAACCGCCAGCTCCAGAAGCGGCAGGTAATTGCTGCGGCTTTTCTTCTCATCGGGCCAATGGTCAACCCTCAACGGCAAATCGCAGTATGATTCTTCGCCGTATGATTTCAGCACTTCATGAACGGGATTCTTCCAGTAGTATGATTTTGTATGAATTTTATCGGCGTTGAATGATACTCCGTCTCTGCCGTATGATTCATGGCTCCAAACATATAAATACCTTCCCCGCGTCCCGTGGAAGTTTTTCCGTATGATTTCCGCCCAGCCGGGCTGTATGATTTCGTCCAGGTCGAGGCACACCAACACGTCCGCATCTTCCGGTATGATTTTCAATGATTCATTTCGCGCTACATCAAACCTCCACGGCTGTATGATTTTGGTTTTTACGATGCAGTTGTATGATTTCAGCTTATCAACGGTTTTGTCTGCGCTCCCCGTATCGAGAACGCAGACATAATCAGCCTCTTTTGCCGTCTCATACCACCTGTCAACGAATTTTTCTTCGTCTTTAGCTATGGCATATACAGCTATTTTCATTTTCTCCCCTCAAAAAACAGTTGATGAAATAAATCTGCCCTTTCCCCGTTACTTTCGGGGTGCGTGTTATTCTGGTGCTTCCGTCAGGGTTGGCTATAACCGTTTCCTTTATCTCAAAATATCCGGCTTCCATAGCCTTTTGGGTGGGCATATTCCAGTTTTCGCCCTTCTTGCATAACCAGCCGTTATCCCTCAACCATGTGAACATTCTGTTAGCCCCTATGGGCTTCCCGTTCTGGCGTATCATCTTTGCAAGCTGTCCCACTAAGCAGCTATCGTGTGAGGCTTGCACGGCCTCCGCAAACAGCACTTTGGGGGCGTTGTGTTCTACTGCCGCTTCAAGCTCCTTCCGCCGCTCCTGCTCTTGTTTAAGGGCTGAAAACACCTTTATAGCGTTGGCGGGGTCGGCTATCATCTGTTCTATCGTAGTCGGTGTGGCGTACATACCATGTTTACGGATTGAGGGTATAACCTCATGCGTTACCCACCGCTTGAAGGCTTTTGCCTCCGGCTTGCGGGAGCCGAGCACAAGGGCATATAATCCCGGCTCATTTACTATGGTTACTTCCTGCGTCCCTCCGGGGGTGTCGGTTAAAGCTACACCCTTTTCATCCTGTTCAAGGCGTGTTAATGCATCACGGTTATTTGCGATTTCCAACGCCCGGCACACATCAGACGCCACAAACCACGGTTCGCCGTCCTTAATAGTAGTCCTTATCTCTCCAAACTGGTTGTTATTGAATATCTGTAATTCGTTCATTGTAACTCCTTTCATGTATTTATCTCACTCCGGTATGTCTATGTATTTCATCATTCTGTCTATCGCACGTTCTTCAAGGTGTTCTATTGCCTTGGGGGATTTATCCATTTTTACACCTACCCTGGTATTAGACGGCATATCCCGCGAATAGAAATGTTCGTAAAAGTTATATTTCAACTCAATTACCCTTCTCTGGTTCGCGGGGAACTCATCTAATGCGGCATCCATGAACGCTACGAATGACATATCATCGTTTATTCTTTCCAGCATTTCGGCCATTTGCAGATTATACCGCTCCTTTGCCGCCATGAGCTTTATAGCGCTCCGGGCGGTCGGGTCGGTAATGTCGCTGCCGTGCGGCATACCCGATAAAACCTGTGGGTGAATATCCGCTACCGCTTCCATTCTCTCTTTGATACTGGCTATTTTTTTATCTATTTCTTTCGCGTTTCTCTTAGCTTTCCCCCAACGAACAAGCAACCGCCTGATGTATGCCCGTTGTTCGCGTTTCGTCATTGGTTCCTCCTTAACAATTCATCTGCCGTTATGTTAAAATAATCTGCCAACCATATGATTCTGCTCGCGGTCGGCTCCATGCCGTCCATCTCATAGTGATAAATGGTCGCCGCGCTTATGCCGGTTTCGCGCTCCATCGCAGCCCGCGACTTGCCCTTCTTTTCTCGGTACATTCGTATCCTCTGCCCTATCGTCATGTTTCCTCCATACGCCGCAATGGCAGTTAGTTTCCTGACCTTCTCTGAACTCCTTGCAGATACATCTGCTTTCCTCATCCTTGATTATCGCGCAGGGGCAGTATCCGCCCCCGCGCCGTATACACTCCCATATATCAGGCCGCAGTAATTCATAGCTCATTCCGCACCCTCCCATATCAGTGGTTTTCCCTCCGCGTCTACCATTACGCACACGCCGCCTTGGTATACTTTTAGGTATTGTATCCCCGTGAGGTTATCGACATATATCGTATACAATGCACCCGTTTCCAGCGTTCGCAGTCTGTAAGTACCAGCTTCGGCCTTTCCACACCCGCACAGGGCGAGGGCCAGCAGGGTTAATATTGTTATTGCTATTATTCGTTTCATTTTTCCTCCTTCGGCGGTTCTGGCAGCGGCATCCAGTGAGTAACCTCGGCGCGTCCACGATGGATAAAGTGGTCGATTGCCAGATACCCTTTGTCAATATTTCGCACGCCATTTTTGCTTCTGGTGGCCACCAGCACTTCCACTTGGTCTTCAGGTAGTCTATCCCTAACGCTAATCCAGTTCATTAGTTTCCTCCTTCGGGGGCTCCGGCATGGGCATCCACGCAATAACAGGATTACCTCTAAACCATAGTCCGCCAAACTTTTCTATGGGATATAAAAGCCCCAGCATGTCAATGTCAGTGCAGCCGGGATCGTAGTAATACCACCATTCCGGCAATAATTGTCTCATGCGTATCTCGCCGCGAAAAATCTGTCCATCTTGCAGCAGGATAATCACCGGTTCCTTTTCTTCTGGTAGTCTGTCTCTCACTTTAATCCAGTTCATCGGCTTCCTCCTTGTTCATCTTTGCTCCGCAGGTATCGCAGTACGGCGCTCTGTAATCTTCCCATTCATGTTCTTCGCCGCATTCCGAGCAAATCTGTATGCCATCCTCTTCGATCCACCGTCCGCGCCGCACCGGGGCAACATCGGCGGCAGGAATACTGTCAAGGAGGTCTATGCAGTCCCTAAAACAGTCTGCCGCCTCATTCTCCCCGTCTAATACGCAATCTGTGATCCATATTCTAAGTCGTGCCTTTGCATCTTCTCGCTCTATATATTCTTTACTCATTGTTTCTCCTTTCTGCGTTCAGCCAGTTTTCCAGCATTTTCCGGCATTCGCCAGAATACAATCCGCCGAGTATTTTCGCCATTTCTATGCATTCGTCAACCACCGGGCATAGTGAGCAATTTATTCTTTTGACAAGTTTAGCCGCCAGCCATTCGGCGGATTGCTGTTTTAGGTATTCGTGGTTAGTCATGTTTCCGCCTCCTTTCAAGGTATTCTTCTTTGTTAATTTCTTCAAAACTGTCGGGAGTTTCCTTAAAAAAGCGTTCGATAATGTCCTTTTCGCCGTCAGGTTTCACTACATACCAAACTCCAATAGTGTCAAAATCACCATTCTTAGGGTCGCTTAGCCACTCGGTGCAGTAAGCCATGAATGGTTTAGCCAGTGGATAATATGGCATAGCTATGGGATATTTTTCATTGATAAGGTTGGAAATGAAACCATTTCTCCATACATTATTAAGGTCGTTTTTGTTTACACAAATAACTCGATCTACATCTATATACTCTACTTTGCCATCTGGGTATACGTCTTTGAAAAAAGAGCTCATTCGTTTGCATTGGTAACTGGTTTTGCCATCGTAACTTGATTCCATTCCCCACACATCGGGCGTATCCTCAATAGGTGTCAGCGGCTTTCCGTCAATCAGGCGATTTAGAATATTCTTCGTGAATCCGATGCTCATTCCACTATGCCCATCCTCAGCGAGGCTTTGAAGTGCCTTATATGCACTCTCATAGCAAGCACACCCATAGTCCCACTCATCGGCGTTTTTATCGCCACGTTCCAGTGCGCAAGCGATTTCAATTTCTCTTTTTGCCCATTCTGTTATGTTCATTTGTTTTCTCCTCACTTTTTAAGATTTTCTTCTTCGGCTATTTCTACCGCCCATTCAAGGGCGGCTACAATACCGCCTTTTTCACTTAATTCTGCCCATGGGCGATTATGTTGTTCTGCCCATCTTAGCCGCCTTTGCGCCTTAACAAACTGTTCTCGGAGTATGTTAAGGCGCGTCTCCTGCCATGTCATCTCGGTGCATTTCACTGGTTTTATCCTCCCTCCGTTCGCCCTGAGCGCAGTAAAACATCTCATCAACGTCGTTTTCGCCGTCATTAAACCACGGCTGATCGCAATAGCCCCAATCCGGCGCACTGCCATCAGTCAGCTCCGCAGTGCAGGGGTGATAATGTACGCAGTTTTTACATCGTACTACCACGACGGCGGCGGGAAATTTCATTAACTCTTTTGCCACTACTTGCGCTCCTTTGAGAAACGCTATTGATTCGGGCGTATTGTCTTTTTGTTTTCTCAATGTCGATAGCGTCTTACAAAGTGCTTCTACAAAAACATCAACGTTTACATATTTGCTCATCGTCCCTTATCCTTTCTTCCAGCAGTAGCTTCACAGCTTTGCATATCCACCAGACCAAATCATTCTGCCACATATCGCGGGTGGTTTGAGTGTGTATCATTCCCTGCTCCATTGCCTCCGCGCACTCTATCATCTGTTCTCGGCGGGTCATAATTTCCTCCCGCATGGCTTCATTTCGTGACACCCTGCGTACTCGCACATAGGCACAAGGTAATCCTTAAATTCAGGGCATTTTTCGTTCACCAGCAGCCGCATATTCTCAACCACTTTTCTTGTCTCTTCCGCCGCAAGGAAGCATAGTCTTTTATTGGCTATCGTCAAAAGCTCTTCGGCGTTCATGTCCCATATCATCAACACGGGTTCATCCTGCCGTGCGGCGTTCCTGTCGTATTCATGCTGTCGGTCATTCCTCTGCGTCTTAACATACGGTTGAGCGTGAGTATGGCGGCAGAGGTGGACGCTTACCCAATACGGCAGTTCTATCAAAAAAGAGAATCTTAAATACCGTATCGGCGAATGCCGCGCCGCAAGAATTTTCCTTTTCCACTCGTCCGAGGGGATTTTTACCGTGTCTTTCCCCACCGTTACTAACGCCCTGCGGTATACCTCTATCCAGTCACGCTCACCCGGATATTCCAGAAGTTCTACTCTCATTCTTCCCTCCAACAGTTCACTATCAGCTTGCTTACACCCTGAATCGGCAGTTCCTTCAAGATTTGCCTTAACCGGCAGTTGTTTTTTGCCCCGTCACAGCAAAAGCACTCATTTTTTGTGGCGGCATCGGCAAGGTCAGCTAAATCGTCATAGCTCATCACCCAATAATTTTTACTCCGTCCAGCAGGGCTTTTAATGCCTATCTGTATGTCGGTCAGTTCCAGTTGTTTTTTTAGGGTAATAAGCTGCTCGATAGGTATCGTGTCTATCAGCGCAGTATTGATTTTTTCAATATTGCTCTGCGCCAATCGGAAATTTCGCCAGCCGTTGGGGATACGGTCTACCAGCCGGTGATACTTTTCTTCGTACACCTTTAAGATATTTTCAACGGCGTACAGAGAAGCAAATAATTCTTTTCCTTCTGCGTTTATCCTTGTTCTTTCCATATCCGCCCCTCTACTCTGCCTAATTTATAGGCTTTCCAGTCGTCCCAATCCCCGAATATCGTCTGCATCTGCCACAGCATAATTTCCACGTCCGCGCACTCTTCGAGGATTTTCTTTCTGCTGCCTTGACCGTTCACCCATTTACTAAGTTCAACGGCAAGCTCGTTCAGTTCTTCAACGGCTTTAATGGCTTGATGCTTTGCACCGTAATGGTCTACTATTTCGCTGTACTTCATCGTTGCTCCTGAATAATTCGTCCGCTTCGTGAATAAGTAACTGCTTACCATCAACCTTTGCCCTTAAAAGTGCGCCCTGCATCGTCATTCGGGTGTAGTATTTCTTCGCCGCTTTGAGAGTGGTAAAGGTCTTTTGATAATTCTCTTTTCCATCGTGGATTTCGTAAAACTCATACGCTTGCAGTTTCATAAATCCCCCTCTTGATTCTTTTTCGTACCGTAAACTCTGATATTCCGGCCTTCTCAGCCATTTCCCTTACCGTCAACTTTTCTTCGCCTTGCTGTACATAAACCCTACAACCTGTCTCGTCCTTTTTCCCATCCGCCAGGTATAACGGGCATTCTCTGACGTGGTAGCTTCCACCATCCCAGCCGCTGTTATCGTGACAGTTTATCGTTGTCGGTCTTGCGTTCCAGCCTTTAACGGGCATCCCATCTTGGCGGCTCCAACTGCACCCTAAACCGGGTTTATTTGTCGCTCTCAGGCACGTCCAACATAGCGTTTGCTTCATACAACCTCAAAAAATCCTCCGCTTGCATAGTTACTAACCACTTTTCGCGGCTCCTTCGGTGGAACACCGCCGGTATAAGCTCCGGCTTCGCGTCGCGCCTCGCCTGCGCCATCCATTCATGGATTTTTGTCGTCTCGCAGCGTTTGCACTCAACGTGAATCCCCGGTAAACCTATCACGTCCGATGCGTCCCCCGTTTGTCCGCAGTATTGGGAAGTGCGCCGGGCATTGAACCCGTATTCACGGAACAGGGCGGCAAGCTCCCGTTCTCCGGCTTTGCCTTTTTCTCTCTGCGCCTTACTCATCCCAGTGTATATCCCAGTCGTTACCGTTGTCGGTGAAGGTCAACACGGTAACGCCATTAACACTTACAACGGCTTTTCCATCCTTCATGTTGTCTATCACGCTCTGGAATATGGTTTGTATTATCCACTTTGCGAGTTCTTCTGTCATAGTTCCTCCCATTCCACAATTTCATCCTCGTACAGAAAATACTTTCCGTACCATTTCACGCTTAGTTCCCCGGTTCGCCCGTTTCGGTTCTTCGCCACGATGATGCTCGCGTCCTCGCTTTGCGGGTCGGGTCGGTGAAGGAGTAATACCTCGTCCGCGTCCTGCTCTATGGCTCCCGATTCCCGCAAGTCCGATAGTCTCGGCCTTCCATCGTTCCGGCCTTCTATCGCCCTGTTGAGCTGGCACAGAAGAACGACAGGGGCATTCAGTTCCTTCGCCAGAAGCTTTATTTTTCGGCTTATGTCGGATACCTCGTTTTCTCGTGTGCGGTTCCTCAGGCTGGATTGTATTAGTCCTAAATAGTCAATCGCTATGAGGTCTAATTCCCGTTCCTGTTGCTTTATCGCGTAGCATTGTGACCTTATTGCCTCCACGGTATAGGCGTTATCCGACAGATACAACCTTGTCGCGCTCAGCTTATTTACGGCGTTCTGTATCCTGTCAACCGCTTCCTGACCGCCGCTGAACATTTCATCACGGCTGCACTTCGCATAGCTGATGATTGCCCTTTGAAGCACATCCTCCCTCGGCATTTCCAGCGAAAACACCGCTACCGTCCTGTCGAACAAAGCCATATTCACGGCTATATTCATGGCAAGTGAGGTCTTGCCTACTGACGGTCTGGCTCCGATGATGGTTAAATGCCCTCTTTTCAACCCGCCTAACGTCTGGTCGAGAACCTGAAACCCCGTTGTAAGCCCCTCAGCGCCGTTTATAAGCCCATATAGGGCCGTGTCAAAGTCTTTCCCTCCCCTGCTTACTTTACGCCCTCCACGCGCCCGTACAGCGTCTATAACGCCCTGCATACGGTCAAGATATCCCTCGTCCTTTCCCGATTTCATGTCCTTGACCACTTCCCGCAGTCCCGAAATGGCGTGTCGCTTTCTGGATTCCTCCAGAACCACCTTGATGTGATAATCGACATTTGCTGCTGATACAGTGCCGGTGACTATTTCCGTGATGTACTGTATCCCACCGGCCCTGCCGCCTAGCTTGTCAGCTACCGTTACGGGGTCTACCGGCTCGTTTGCGTTGAAAAGGGCAAAGATAGCGGAAAATATCTCTTGGTGTTCCGGCCTCTCAAAATCGTCAGGTCTCAATTCCCCGCATATTCTCTCTAAAGCCTCACGACTGAGAAGCGCAGAACCTAAAACAGCTTTTTCGGCAAGCACAGTTTCTCGTAGACCGGATTATCCCATGTCGAGACGCGGGGTATCTCGCTTCTGCTGCGTTCCCATGTCCTGACAGCAGCTTTCCAGTCCTTCATCTTGTTTTTCCCCACCATCCAACCTTTAGAAGCGTAGAAGTCATAAAACTTCTCCGGATCAACGCTGTTCCTGCGTTCCTTGCAGTATTCCCTCACGGCTTCAAGTGTGGGTGGTATCCCCTTGGGGGGGATTATAGAGGGGGATATATTATCTTTGTCTTTATCTTTATCTTTATCTTTATCTATTGTATGTACCCTATTTGGGTTCGGTTTGGGTATCAACTTGGGTTCGGTTTGGGTATCAACTTGGGTATCAATTTGATTCCTTTTTTTGATACCTAAATCAATACCATTGTCATATAGCTGGACGATTTCATACTTCCCGGTAGCCCCCCTGTCTCCTGCTTTGTATTTAATCAAGCCCTGCTGTATCAGTATATTGCGATACCTCGTTAAACCGTTCTTATCAAGTCCCGCCATCGCTTGCAGCGTTGAATTAGGCGCGTTAAACTCCCGCTTCCAGCCTGCCGTATTTGCACAATCTAAAATTGCAAAGTACAAATATCCGGCTCTGGAAGGTAGGGCGTTTAGTTTTACCCAATTCCAATAGGCGTTTATCTGACTGATGTATTGCATCATTAACCTCGTATGTATTCGTTCAGTACGTCCCTTAACCTTCTCATGTCATCCGGCGCGAAAGAAATTGATTTTTTAATCCGATTCTCCCGTTTGTCCCATAGCCCTAACACATAAAAGGGCTTGTAGGTGTCCGGGTATGCCATAAGGTAGAGTTCTATCGACCAGCCATCGCCCTCGCCTATCGTGGCAAGGCGGCTTTCTGTTACGTACTCCATGACTAAAAGGGTAAAGGCTCGTCGTCTATTTCGGTAAACCCTGCCGGAGTGTCCGTTTTTTCTCGCGGCGTGAGAAACTCAACGTTTTCCGCTGTGATTTCGGTTATGTACCGCTTGTTTCCGTCCTTATCCTCATAGCTCCTGTTCTGTATCTCACCTTCTATGAGGACTTTACGGCCCTTTGAAAGGTACTTCCCGCACAACTCGCCCAACTGCCGCCACACTACTATATTGAGATAGTCAACAGGGGGTTTACCGTCAGTGCCCTTGTATCTGCGCTGCACCGCTACCGTAAAGGTGCATACGCTTGTTCCGCTTGTGGTCGTCCTTAGTTCTGGGTCTTTCGTCAGGTTTCCGGTCAAAATTGCTTTATTCATTTTTCCACTTCCTATACGTTAGTTTTTCTTCGTTCCAATCGGGATACTTTGCCATGAGATACGCTCTCAGCTTTTTTCTAAGCTCCGGCCTCCTTTCCGAATTATCATAGTCCCTATGGCACTCAGGACACAGTGTAACGATGTTTTGTTCTATCCCCTTACCGTTATGGCTTCGCGGGATAAAATGCGCCACAGGGCTTCCTGTGCGCCCACAGAGGACGCATAACTGATGATCTCTCTCCCATACCCGCGCTTTGACCTTCGGGGGTATCTCACACGCCTTGGTTCGTTTGCTTTTCATTTTGTGTTCCCCCATTCTCTGGATAGCTGCCCTTCGAGTATCCTTATCTTTAGCTTCTGCGCGTTTATCGCTTCCACCGCCGAATCATATAGGCTCTCAGCTATGTCCCGTTCCATTCTCAGTTTGGCTATATCTTCTTCGCCCTTGGCAATGTCCAAAAGGTGTGTTACCGGCTGCCCCTCGGCGCGGAGGACGGTAAGCCTTTTAGATAGCGCCATTCTGTACTCGCGCTCTGTTTCGGCCTTTTTCCGTCCTCGCGGTTTTAGCTCCTGCACCGCCCTGTCAAGTAGGGCTTGCTCTGTCATTATTTCGTCCCACAGCTCCATTTAAGCCCCCTTTGCGTTCAGCTTGTCGAGCGTGGTGCTTAACTGCTCCCGCGTCATATTCCACACGTCCACACCGTAGTTCTTTTTCGCCGCTTTATTGGCTAAATCCACGCTCCCCTTGCACAGGGCTATAACTTCCTCCTGCATGGCCTTTACGTCAGGATCGGCGGAAAACGTGTCGTAAACGTTGGGTTTAAATTTCGAGCGGGATGGAGACGTTGCATTGGTTTCCGTTTCCGGCTGAACAAACTCTTCGCTCTCGCTATCGGACATTATCCCAGAGTAAGCGAACTTTGAGAGTTTCAACACAACGCGATCAAACAACCTCTTATAAGCCATGGCGTATGGATAAGCGTTGCTACAGTTTTTGTCGTTTACCTCGCCCACTTCGTAAATACCCTGTTCATCATTGCAATAACTGTATACCAGTGAGTTTTTATATCCGTCCTTGTCAAAAAACACACAAGAAGGAGTGAACTTGCTTTCAAGACAGTCATTGATCTTTAAACACCCGTTGTGGCTGATTATTAGGCCGCTGTACGCCATCTTGTCTTTCTTTGCGGTGAGATTCATCAGTATCCAGAAATCAGCCTCCGCAAGGCCATATTTGCCGCTATTGATAGCTTCTATGGCCTTTTCCTTTGCGGCAATATACTTGGGGGATTGCCATACCGGCTTATCTCCATCTTTTGTATGTTCTACAGTCTTTTCGTTAAACATGCTCCCCTCACTTTATCTGCAAATTCTGCTTTACAACGATTTCCGCGCCCTCTGCCGTCCCGCCGGATTTCAGAAGCTCCTTTATCGCCGTTTTATTAGGCACGGGGGGCTTATAGGTCAGAAGCTCGTCATGCCCCTGCGCCGCCCACTTTATAAAGGCTTCCTCGTTTACCTCGACGCTTTCTGACTTTCTGAATGTCAGCTTGTTCCGCTTGCTTTCAAACTTTTCCTTATTGGATAGCTGCATCTGCATTGCAAGGTATCCCTTAAGCCACTCGGCCTTATTGGCTTTAGCCTTGGCTCTGGCGGTGAGGTTGTCGGCTTCCTCCTTGATGCTCTTTGCCTCTGCGGCAAGGTTCTTTATCATGCAGGCTACGTTGTCAATTTTGTCATCGAGCTGCATATCAAGGCTTTCGAGGGTGTCATACACGGCTTCTTCGGGTATCTCTCCACGGTCAACCGCGTCCATAAAGTCATTGAGATTCTTCGCTATGTCGTAAAGTGACATCATCTCGCCTCCTGTTTTAAAAGATTAGGGTCATATCGGTCATAGTAGGTGTCCTCAAACGGTTTGTAGGCTTTAGCTAAAAGGTACTGCTCCATTACTCACCTTCCTTTTCCAGCCTCTTGTCTATCTCGTTCCGATAAAGAGCTTTCCATAGGTCGCGGTCATGCCGCACTTCGGCAAGCTGTTCCGCAAGCATGACGATTATTTCATCTTTTGTCATTTCGCTTTCCTCCTTTTCGGCCTAAAGGCGTATCCCGCCATGCACCCGATGAAAAACATCGGTATGCCCCAGCTAAAAAATGCTCCCCACATACTTACCTCCTTACTTCCCGTTGAGTTTTTTCCTGATTGTCCGCGTCACGCTTTCGTGAAAATACCCGTTCACATCAAACCGCGTTCTTTCCTGCTTCCGGCGTTCTTCCCGCTTCCTTTTCTCCTGCCGTGCCGTTATATCGGCGACAAATTTTTCTCTGCTTACCACGGCTCACCTCACATAGTACCCTACGCAGTTATCGTATTTGTGCTTCCGCTTGGCTTGCAGTTCAAGGCTTTTCTCGTCCTTTACCATTGCCGCCATGCTCCGCACCAGAACCAGCGGTGATCCCTCGTGCGTGCCCTGGAGCCGCCCATCCTTGAGCATGGCGTAAACCGTCTTAGGATTCACGTTCAGCAGCTTCGCCGCCTGAATGGGCGGTACATACTCGCCGTGCATCTTCACCATGCGCTCCTCCAGCGCTTCAACGCTGTTTATACGCTCGTCCACGGCGGCGGTTATCATGTCCCGCAGGAGTTTATCAAAATCGTTCATGGCTTATCTCCTAAATAAAAACCTTTCGCAGCTCTCTCCCGGTATCCGGTGCTTTATTCGTCCGTAGGCGCAATGCCCGCAGTTTACGGGGCTATATGCGCCGCCATAGTAGGTGTAGTGTTGATAGTAGTGCTGACAGTTGGCGCAGACTGGCTCCCATTCTCCTATGTTGTATTTCATGGCTTCCTCCTTATCCTGTTAGCACTATGTTAGCACCTTGTGAGTAGAAAGTCAAGTTGGTTTTTGCTAACATACTGCTAAAGAGGTGGTAACAATGGCAACTAACAAAATCCAAACAGGATTGCGGCTCAACGAAACAATTTACGATAAGCTCAAAGTGCTTTCTGACCGCGAGAATCGCTCTCTAAACAATCTTATTGAGCATATCCTCCAACTACACCTTGATGATTATGAACGCACCCACGGGGCTATTGTGTTGCCTGAACAGTAACACGCCCGTTCCGCAGGGTCATTCCGAGGTCAATAAGCATCAAAAGCAAAGAATTAAGGGAAACGCCCATTTCATTAGCTACTTCGCATAGTTCGTTGTAGCGTTCTTCGGGTATTCTCAAACCTGTTTGCACTTTGTTCATAGCTTTATCCCTTTCTTTGGAGGTATTTATGTCCCCAAACGCTGAAACTGTAACGCTTTCCATGTACTATGCTTATAAGGCTCGCGCCGCAAAGGGTGTCTCCCTCGATAAGGCTATTACCTTCGGCCTGGATTTCCCCGGCTTGCGCCCCGTGTTAAACGAGCTTGTGCGCTTCGGGGTGGTTCGCTCAAATACCATAGATACCGTGCAGCTTTCCTTGTCATTTATTAGCCATCTGGATAACGAGAGTAAGCAACGTGCCCAAAAAAGAGCTGAGGAGAACGAGAATGACGCCAAGGCGAATGTAGAGCAGGTGAAGCAGTGGCGTCACGAATGGCGTATCGCACTTGTTTCCGCTTGCGCAAGCTCTATACTCACGCTCCTTATCGAGCATTTCACTGAAATACTCGTCTTTATAAAGGAATTTTTCCATTAAGCTCTTGCGTTTCATCGTTTCCCCCTTTCGACAGATTGTGATAAATACTTTTCCACGGCTCGGGAAGAGGGGTAATAAAGCCGCCGCTGACGGTCACGTCCCCTACAAGCTCTACCTCGATTACGGGGGGCTTCCCTGCTTCGTGGGTGATGGTGTACTTTCGTACAATATCGCTTACCGATATGCCGTTGATGGTTATTTCTCCGCTTGTGTCGTTTGTTTTGATTTCAACGTGGTTGTTCATCGTTTCCCCCTTACGCTGTTCGTTCGTCAGCTCTAAATAGTGTGTCTTTGTTTGTTAATCGTTCGCGGTCACTTGTGAAGTGTCTAAATTTGTAAAAAAAACTTCCGTAGGATTATCAATTCCCAGAATGCTTATCATCTTCTCGGCATCCCTTACGGTCAACGTGTTCTTTTTTACTTTGGCAACTAAGGTGGATTCGCACATATCAAGCTCATGTGCCAGTTCTCTTTGTGTTTTTCCGCAACGTGCCAACGCTGCTCGATACAAATTTCTGTTAATTCTGACCGCCCCCTTGCGTCACTTATTAAGTGACTAAAGTGTAACATGGGTTTGGTCACTTGTCAAGTGTTTTTAAAAAAGAAATTGCATATTCTAAAGTGACGTGGTAATATATAACCGAGGTGATGATAAATGACCCTTGGCGATAAAATACGGGAGTTGAGAAGGGCCGCCGGGCTTACCCAGGGTGATTTGGCGAAGATGCTCAACACGACAAAGCAGACCATAGGGAAGTACGAACAGGGCATTGTATCTAATCTTCCTTTGTCTCGAATTGTCGAGCTTGCCAATGCGCTCAACACCAGTCCCGCCTATTTGATGGGCTGGACAAACGAACGACGCCGAATGAACCAAAGTGTGAGGATTGAGGCGATTATGAACAATTTGGACGAGAACGAGCAGCTTCAGCTTTTATCTTATGCTGAATTTCTAATGCAGCAGCATAAGAAAAAAGAAGGTCGGTAGCTTCCGGATCGTGCTTTAACTGTTCAACGATTGCAAGAATTTGTTCCCGCGTTGTCATCTATTCTACCTCCAAACACTTGTTCTGTTTTGATAATAACACGTTAGATTCAAAAAGAAAGGGGGAATTTGTATGAGAGTACCATAAGGGGGACTGCGCTCAACAATGTTGCACAAATCGTGCCTCGGTTTCGCCTTTAACCGGCAGAGGGAGCGGGAGCCGCTCACCTCCGCCTAAGACGGTGGAGAAGCATCTTGTGAACCGTCCTGAATTGATAATAGCAACTTTGCCGCTCAAATCAAATACTCATAATAGGTGATTCGCTAACATTCTTGTTTTTTCGCCACACATAAATGAAGAAGGTGATACTTTTTGTTGTTATATGAACATTTACGCGCCATGAAGGACGCAAGTAATATGACGGCGCAGCAGATAGCGGACAAAAGCAGTGTGCCCGTTGCCACGGTAAACCGTGTGCTTCAGGGCTTAACGGAAAATCCGGGGTTTGATACGGTCTGCAAGCTGGTAAAGGCCATGGGCGGGAGCCTGAACGATCTGGACGAGGATAGGGTGTGTGAGCCGGAAGGATTGACGCAGTTATACGAGAGAGGGTTAGAGTACAGGGAACGGAAGATAAAGAAGCTGGAACGCACGATAATGATAATAGCAGTATTTACTTTTATTGTTATGGCGGCGGTCATAGGAATGCTGGTATATGATATGATGCACCTCGATAAAGGGTGGATAACGGGACTGATTAAATAGTGTAGGGGAGTGAAATTATGAAGCGTGTAGCATTATTGGTGGCGTTTGCTCTTTTAATGGCAGGTTGTGCAGATATCACAACTGAAGAAGAGGCCGCATTGTATAACGCGGCGTATCAGGAGGGATATGAAGCAGCAAAGAATGAGTGGGGTTACAGTATTGAGCAAAAGGGGCGCAGCGAAGGATACAGCGAAGGTTACAACGAAGGTTATGATATAGGCTATGAGGAAGGATATGAGGAAGCCAAGCGCAGCTTTTACGACGAGGGTTATGTAAAAGGTTATCATCACGGATACGATGATGGCTGGGAAGCCGAAGAATATGAGAACGATTTCGAGTTATAAAAAAATCCCCCCGGCTGTTGGCGCAGCGCAAGGGGGATCAGAGGTGGGTGCTTCTCCGCCTCCGATTTTAGCATAATGGGAGGTTTTTGTAAATGGCAAGGCAAAGCGACGGGAGGTATAGGGCTAAAGTAACCGTCGGCAAGGATATGAACGGCGGCAGCGTGATAAAATATGTATCCGGGCGCACAAAGAAGGAACTGGAGGCCGCGAAGGAGGCGGTCAGGCAGGAGTTCATCACCGGGCGCACCGCGCAGAAGGACACTCTTTTCGGCCCATACGCCATACAGTGGTATAATGTCTACAAAAAGCCGAACATAAAGGAATCGGCGCAGAGCGGATATAAGACGGCACTCAACAAGCACATATTGCCTGTTCTGGGGGACAAGCGGCTCACCGCAATATCCACTATGGATTTGCAGGAGCTGCTTAACTCCAAGGGCGATACGTGCGTAACCATAATCGAAAATGTACACCATGTGTTAGAATCCGTCTTTAAGCGGGCATACTCCGAGGGGATAATCCAGCGGGACGTGACCGTGGGGCTGGTCAAGCCCACGAAAGAAAAGTCAAGCCGCCGTGCTCTGACGGAAGCTGAGGAAGAAGCGGCAAAGAAGCTGATGCAGGAGGAAAACGGCCTGCTGGTGGCATTACTATACTATACCGGAATGAGGCTCGGCGAAGCCCTCGGCCTGCAATGGGAATGTGTAGATTTCAAGAAGAAGGTCATACACGTCCGGCAGCAGGTCAATTTAAGGAAGGGCGCGATAACCCCGCCCAAGACGAAGGAGAGCATACGGGATATACCCCTGCCGGACGAGTTGGCGGAAATGCTCGTGCGGGGATTCCCGCAGGCGTTTGTATTCCCTGCCCCCGATGGAACGTACTATCGCAATTCCTCTTCAAATAGGCTTTGGCGTTCGCTGATGGAGCGCATGGCAGAGTTGGGGCCCGACATAGAAACGAGAGAGGACGGCGCCTCTATCCTCACGCCGCACTACTTCCGGCATAATTACGCCTCAATACTGTATAATGCGGGTATAGACGTTTTAAGCGCAAAGAAGTTTTTAGGGCATAGCAACGTAAAGACTACCCTTGAAATTTATTCACACCTTTCAAAGGAAAAAGAGGACGCAAACGCCGCCGCCGTGAGAGGTGTTTTCAAAAAAAGGTTGCCAGAAAGTTGCCAGAGCGAAAGCACAAAATGAGCACAAGCAAGCAAAAAAACCCTAAATACCTAAGAAAAACGCCCGTGTAACACGAGCGTTTCTGATGTTTGGTATCCGGCGGCTACCTATTTTTTATTGGTTTTTAACGGTTTTTTCTTCCGTGAAAAGTGCCTGTTTATCTACCTTTTTCAAAATCAGCCTTTAATAAGGTTTCTAAAAAAGGTTGCCAGAAAGTTGCCAGCTACCCAAGGAAATATTTTTCAACCTTGAAATCCTTACCGTCTATATCGTTAATGAAATCTTTTGCAAGGCTGAAATAAAACTCCGCATCTTCTCCCCTGCCTACCATTTCGGCGGTATCGTGGCTGTCGTTGTAGTACATATTCATGCACAGATAGTATTTGCATACCGCCGTTATGCCTTTCGTCGCCAGAAACGCCTTGATGGTATCATAGTCCCATTTTTGACCGTATGGGCGCATACCCTTGACTATCTGCCGCGCCTCTTCAGGAGTTATCCGATATGCTATCTCTTCGAGGCAATACATTGTTTCCTTGTACACCTCCGGCAGGCGGTCTTTTACCGTGTGCATCATATCAGAGAGCGCATCAGTCACTTCCGTCATATCGGTGTGCCTTTCGGATATCAGGCGTATGATCTCCTTAAAGCTCATTACTCTGCGCCTCCGTTAATGCTTGCAAGGCTGTTGGTGAGTGCGCAAGTTTTATTGAGCAGTTTAAAACTGCCGCCCGTGGCGTTGGTCTTGACGATGGTAGCATACCTGGTGCGGGTGCGTATAGCGCAGGCTGTGACCTGGGCGCAGCAGCTATCTATCAGCGGGTACTGTTCCGTGCCGGCGCCTATGGTGACAAACACGGGCGCGGTTATAGTGGTAGCCGCCGGTATAGACTGAGCTACCACGATGCAGTATTTCTGATTATCGTTATAGTTGCCTGCCGGGAGGTTGATTATCAGCCCGGTTCCCGCCGTGAAGGTAACGGCCTGGGAGATTATAAGGTTGGGGCAGAGTTTGCATACATTTTTACAAGCCATTTTTTATGCTCCTTTCAAAAATCAAGGGGCAGCATACGCCGCCCCGATATATCACGGCATAGCCGGAATTAGCAGCAGCAGCCGCAATTATTACCACAGAAGGGGGAGTTACCCGCGTTGTAGGTGTAACCGTTGGGATAGCGGACTACTCCGTACATGCGGTTATCCATCTCAAGGCTGGACACTTTGTCCCTGAGAGCCTGCATTTCGTTCGCCTGTATCAGTGAGCGGGTGGCCTCGGCCTCGGCGTGGATAGCGGTGGTTATGTCGCAGGTGTTCTGGTTCATCTGTGCTGAGAGGTTGGCTATACCGAGCCTCTGTTCACAGCAGCAGTTTGCGAGCTGGTTGGACAGGTTCCGGCCTTCGGTGGTGATAGCGTTGTTCAGCGCGAAGGTGGAATCACATATACCGTTGCCGATGTTAGTCAGGCGGTCATTGATCTGGCCGAAGTGCTGACCGAAGAGAATTTCCTGCTGAGACGCAGCGGTGGCATACTGTCCAAATTCGCCCTGGCGGTTCCAGCCGCCAAAGCCGCCGCCCATCATAGCAAAGATCAGGATTAAGGCAAATATCCAGAAGCCTCCGTTGAAGCCGTCAGTCTTGCCATCAGTTACCGCGGCTATATCCGCGAGAGAGGGCATATTATCCATAGTTCTAAAGTTCCTTTCGATTTATATTCCAATCCCGCGCGCGCTTCGGGTAATGGTCTACCTTAATTCAGAAAGAATATCCTCGGGGTCTATCCCGTATTGCTTGCAGGCCGCATAAAACATCTGTTTAGGGTCGCCGTTGCCTATCATCTGCTTTATCTTCTGCATTTGTCCGGGAACGGACATCATCTGTTTAGCCTGCGCTATCATTTGTGGGTTGAGCTTCCTCGGACTTCCTCCGCTTAGCATTTGTAGTATCGGGTTTGGCATTTATCATTTCCTCCAATCTGGCTATTCTCTGTTCAAGGCCGTTCACATCGACAGGCGGAGCGGGTTTATACGGGGTTATGCTATAAGGCGAGAGAGAGGGGAACCCCGCCCCGTCCGTTGTTTTAAGCCACACTATGGGGGCCGTTTCGTCCAACAGAAGAACGGAGCTATTAGGGGGCATTTGATATGCCTTTGCGCCGCCCTCGCCGTTCACTTTGACTACTTCGGTTCGCTGATATTGGGTTTGCTGGTTAAAATAAGGTTGGTATGGATACACTGTTTCACGCTCCCTTCTACCTGAATTTTGGCATAAAAAAAGAGCCGATAGGACTGCTCCCATCGGCTATTTATCGGCTATTTACAGTGCGTTTTCAGTTGTTTTTCGGCAGCCTTGCACCGCCTTCGTATCTGGTCATATTCAAGGGGTATTTCAAATTTAAGCTGGTACTCGCCCGTCAGAGCGTCGTATGGCACCCCGTCTAAAAGGCGGCGGGTTATCAGCCAGCGGTCTTTTTCGTTATGTATCCATTCGTGTATGAGTGCCTCCCATTCCGTGCGGGAGCGGGAATTAAGCAATGCTTTATCCATTTCAAAGAGGCCCGCTTCTCCAAAAGCCTATACCTCCTTTATAAAAGTACGCCCCCCAATTAAGGGGGGCTATTGAAAGGGAATCCCGTCCGGGGGCTACTGTTTGTTGTAGTTTGCCGAGGATATGCCCAGCACCGCGCCCAGGAACGTATCAATGGCGGTGATGGTGCCGACGATCTCCTCAGGATAGGGAAGGTTCCAGATACCCGCAAGGGCGAAATAGAGAGTGCCTATGGCGGGGAGCCAGATCAGGGCGATTGCCTTGAGAATGTCGTATACCTTGTTCGAGAGTTTCATGTTTTTTCCTCCTTTAGTTGTTGTGTGCTTCAAGCCTGTCCAGCCGGTGGTGGGCGCTTTTCGCGCTTTCTTCCACACGGGCCACGCGGCGGTCTATGTCCTCGATTTTTGTAGCCTGCGCCCGCATATCGAGTTTGATATCGTCCACGCCGCGTTTGATGTAGTCCACATCCGATTTAAGCGCGGTGTCAATGGCGGTGTCGTGTGTAGCCGCATCAACCGCGTCCTTTCTCGCGGTCTTTATGTGGGCAAGCCAGCCCAGCAAAATGCCGCTCAGTCCCGTTACGATTGCCCATATCCATTCTTTGGTCATGGGTGCTCCTCCTTATTTTTTTAGTGTGCCTACATAGATTTTGCCGTCCACGGATACGGTAGCCTGTAACACCTCCGGCAGTTCTGTCGGCGCCATGCTGTGTGCCTGGCAAAACGCTCGTATGGCCGCAATGGTGTTTTTACCGGCTATGCCGTCCGCGTCCCCTGCGTCATAGCCCAGGGAGTTAAGGGCAGTCTGCAAGGCCTTGATGTCGTCCCCCCGCATCATGGGGCTCGTCAGGGTTATGATCTTTCGCGCCTTTACCTCCTCCTTTTCTTCCTCCTGCTGGAGCAGGGCAAGCCGCCCCCAGTGCGTCCAGCTGCCATCGGACAGTTTGCGCTTGCATACGCCATCGTCGCGGCCTTTCGCCTCTATGGTGTAGCCGTCGCCGACGTATACGCCGACGTGAATCATTTTCTTGCTGCTTTCGCTGTACTTGAATACGAGGTCGCCCGCCAACATGGGGGTTTTCCCGGCGTAGCCCCTGTTTTCGCCGCACATACGGTAAAGCCCCTGGGCGTTGGTGTCGCCCTTCATCCAGTGCTTTATGTCGCTGATGTAGTGTACGATGAGGCCGGAACAGTCGAACGCATAGAGAGGCCGTTTTTCGGCCTTCTCCATGAAATATGTGGCGCGTTTATAATTGACGTCGCTGGTTTCGCGCCGTTCTATCCATGCGTAGGGGTCGCTCATGCTGTCAACCTGCTGTCCCTGCGCTCCCCATACATACATATCGCCTACGTGGGATTCCAGGTAGGCGATAAAACCGTCTATTCTGTTCATCTGCGTTTACCTGCCACCGCGAGGCCAAAGCCTATCAGGGCTATGGATACCGCATATGCGAGGACGGAGGCACCGCCGGTCTTGGGTATCACCACGGGATTTTTTGCAATGGGCTGTTCGGCGGGCTGTGCGGTGTTAAAATAATAAGTCTTGCTTACAGTCCTGTTTTTCTGCATGGCGTTGTAGAGTTCTTCTGCCGTGGTGGCGTTGTCGTAGGCCTTATCCTTGACGGTTATACGGAGGGCGGCGGGCTGGTCGGTAACTATGCCGCTCAGGTAATATGTGCCAGCCTCCAACCGTAGGTCGTTTGTGTCCAGCTTTACGCCGTCCAGCTCCACAATAAGTTCCATGTCGGTCAGGTCGTAAAAACGGGGTATGCCTATGTCCACCTTGAGTAAAAATAGCTCATTATTGACGTAGGTTTTGGATACCGCCTTGCCGGTCTGGTAGTCCAGCGCGGTTATATCCAGAGTTACGGGGTCTGCGGCGTAGGCTACGGTGCAAAGGCACAGCATGAGCATAACCGCGAGGATACAAGTGAGTTTCTTCATTTTGATTTTTTCCTTTCTTTGTTTTTTTGATTATGAAAAAAGAGCCGTGCGGCTCCTTATTCCGTGCATTCGCTCCATTTGGAGCTGCCCGCCTTGGGCTTGTAGACGGTGGACTTGATGTGCTGCTCGGTGCATTGCC
>ENA-ORSL01000468-ORSL01000468.1-human-gut-metagenome-genome-assembly--contig:-NODE-468-length-42987-cov-4.019240_pt1 | contig 42987 bp, 43 predicted proteins | sample MGYA00242190_ERZ509157 | MGnify/ENA primary metagenome ERZ509157 (study PRJEB26280, sample SAMEA2338664) | human gut metagenome | biome: human gut; feature: human-associated habitat; material: faeces... | reverse complement strand
GCACTGTTGGAAGCGCCTGTGCAGCGCGCCGCTCGCATATTAAAACTTCAACTCAAGCCAATACGCAGCTTCTTCCCTCCGGATGTCAGGCAGAAGGAGATGCAGGAAACCATCCAAAAGGCGCTGGAATACTATTGTAAAAAACAAAAAGAAAGGATGAAGAAAATGGAAAGATTAAGAAAAAATGAGGAAGGAGTATCATTAATAGCACTAGTAATAACAATAATAGTAGTAATAATAATGGCCTCAATAGCATTCAACAATTCAACAAGCACAATAGGAAAAGCAGACTATTCAAAGTTTGTAACAAACATATCGGAGGTACAAGAGGCGATAGTTCAAAAAGCAGTAACAGTAAGGGGAGAAATGGCAGCAGAAGGCTCACAAATAACAGATGCACAAGCGTATAACTATGTAGCAAAAGGAGGAAAGACAGATGCAGATGTGTTATCAAAAGGAAGAGTACCAGATTACACAATAGTAGAAAAAACAGCAGATATAGGAATAAAGCTACCAGTAATGAAAGTAGAAACAAAATCTAAATCAAAAGTAGAAGTAACATATGCAGTAACAAAAGAAGGAAAAGTATTTGTATGGCCACCATATGAATATGAAAATAAATATTTAATAAATGATACATCAGAAGTAGCTGAAAGCTCAGGAGAAGCAACAGGGGATATGAATGTTGTAGTAGCAAACTTACCAATAACAATAGCAATAACATCAAATGGCCAATTAGAGGGAAGAGAGCTATTAGAAGATGGATTAACAAAGAAAGAATTTGAAGAAATAGTAAGCAAAATAGAAGTAGGAAACTATGTAAATTATGAATTAACAACAGAGAAGAAAGTATCAACATTAGCAAGTAAAACAGGAGCATTATCAGAGATGCTAACAACGGTAACAAATGCAAAATGGAGAATATTGAGTATAGATGAAAGTACAGGAAGAATATTAATAACAACAGAAGGACCAGTAAATAGTGTAAAATTGCAAGGAGTAACAGGATATTTATATGGGGCAGATGAATTGAATAGACTATGTGAAAAGCTATATTCAAATACAGACAAAGGATTGGTAGCAAGAAGTATGACAATAGAAGATTTGAATGAAGCAACGGGATACATAGAACCAACAGACAACTTAAGATATGCATGGTATCCAGCAGATACGCCGGATGATGAATTAAAACCTGTAGAAGCAGGCGGAAAAGTATACACGGCTAAAAAGCATACAGCATCATTAACAACAGGAGTAGATAAACCAAGATTTTATACATGGGATGATGCAAGTGGTGTAACACACACAGCCGCAAATAAGAATGATTATAATGATAATATAAGTAATACTACACCGATATTAACATCAAGAACATATTATTGGTACAATCCCGGTGCTAGTAATGCGGTTATAAATGAAATACTAGGAGGAGATGATACACACAGAGGCTGGCTGGCTTCGTCGTGCGTGTACATGTACTCTGATAATGAGTACGCTTATTTCGAATTGCGTCATGCATATTCTGGTGCTGCGGACGGTTACATCTTGTGCGGTTCTACCGCTAATACGTACGCACCGGCGTATGGTCTTCGCCCTGTAGTTTCTTTAAGCACTAAGCTCTTAGATATAGTAGATACATCAAGCGATGGACTAAGTTCAGTAACAGCGTGGAATATTAAATAGTGTAAATTATCTATGATCCAATAGTACTTCAAAACATTGCATTAAAACGCAATTACAGGAAAGTTGAAAATCTTTGATTTTCAGTCATTCAATTTTGATTGAAAGAAAATCTCTCGCAAAGAAAATACCACTTCAAATTTGAATTATTGAAGTGGTATTCTTTTATTTACTATTCTTTAATATTAATTTTTGTATAAAGAATTCATCATCTTTACTGGTATGTATTTTGGCGTTGGGATAACGTTTTACAATTTCTTTCACTTCCCAAAGACCAATTCCAGATTTTATTTTCTTTGTAGAAAAGCCTTTATTGAAAATTGATTTAATATCTATATCTTTATTAGAATAAGAATTTTTTATTGCAATAGTTTGAGTTAAATTCTTTGAAATCTCAGCACTTACAAATACTTCTCTTTCTACTGAATTTTTGGCAGCATCAATGGCATTATCTAACAATATTCCTAAAATTTTTGAGAATTCATATATACCCATATTTAGTTTTTGATAATTGATGTTCGAAAAGAAATTAAATGATACATTATTGCTAATGGCCAATCTATATTTGGATGAAATTAAACTAAATATGGATGGCTCATTAATCATGTTCATATTAATACTTTGAAGTTGGTTTACTTCATTTATCTCATTCATAATTGATTCGACAAACTTTTTAAGTCCGCTCATATCATTCAAAGCAATGTAGCCACTAATAGAGGCAATAACGTTACAATAATCATGCTTGAATATTCTAAGTTTGTCTACTAATTCTTTTAGATTTTCGTTTTCTTCTTTCAATTTCTCTGTTTCTATATCATCAACTAAATTATGCATATACATGAATCTCCTCCGAAAATATTCGGAATATTAAGCCTGACTCTGACAATGATATATTGTGTGGAAGAAATTGTCAATGCTTTTCTGAAATATTGTTTTCTTTATGTGTGTGAAGATATTTATTTTATTATTTGGAATATTGAAAGTGTGCTTACAATATAATTTATTGATTAAAGTAATAATTTAATGTTTGTTTTTATAGATTGCTATTTAATTATAATTTTTTAAATGATACAATGTTTGCAGATGGAGGGTTGTGTATGAATAATAAATTTTTGTTGATTGGGATGTCGATTCTTTTTGTAGTAATTCTTTGCTCTTGTAGCGTAGACGTAAATAATTTTTTTAGTGATGATGAATCTAAGTTGAGTGACAAAACAGTTTTTGAAATTAAAGAAAATAATGATGTAAACAACAATGAGTGTGATGAGAAAACGGATGACACTAAAGAGGTTTCTAAAAATGATGATGTTAAGAATAACGAAAGTAGTGCTTCAAGTGGTAGTGGCGAAAGTAATATAAATGTTGATGTTGTTCCTGTAAGTTCTAGTAATTTATCAAATACAACATGTGCTTGGGGGTTCAGAAGGATGAAAGATGAAATACAACCAGAGTTTTCGGCCTCATATACTAAGCCTTTAGATGAATATGAAGGTATTTATGTTGGAAATAAAGATTCAAGAGTAATATATTTGACTTTTGATGAAGGATATGAAAATGGTTATACAACAACGATTTTAGATACTCTTAAAGAAAAAGATGTTGAAGCAGTCTTTTTTGTTACCATGCCATATGTAAAGCAAAATCCAGACTTAGTTAGAAGAATGATTGATGAAGGCCATATTGTTGGAAATCATACTGTCAATCACCCAAGTATGCCTTCTGTATTAGATGATGAAAAGTTAAAGAAAGAAGTTTCTGTTTTGCACGATTATGTTTTAGAAAACTTTGATTATGAGATGAAGTATATAAGACCGCCCAAAGGTGAATACAGTGAAAGGACAGTTAAACTATGTAAAGACATTGGATATACACATGTATTATGGAGCTTTGCATATGATGATTGGGATGTAAAAAAGCAAGACAGATTGGATTATGCTAGAAAAATGATTTATAACAATTTGCATAACGGTTGTGTTATGTTGCTACATGCTGTTTCAAAAGATAATGACGCACTATTAGGTGAATTCATTGATACTGCACACGATAGAGGTTTTGAATTTTGTTCTTTAGATGATTTTGAATATTAGTTTTGAAAGGTGTGTGTTATGGGAAAGAATGGTTTTCGTGAAAAATTAGAAAAGGCTTTAGAAATGCCGATTGAACTTTTGAATAACTATCCCAGAATAACTGTACTTGGAAAAGAAAGTGTTTTTATAGAAAATTACAAAGCAATAATAGAGTATGAAGAAAATTTGATTAGAATAAGTAATAATGTATCAATATACGGAAAAGAATTAAACGTAGAAGAAATTACGGCTGATGATATGTTGGTTTCTGGTAAGATTAAAACAATTGAGTTTGAATAAGTTAGGAGGGACTACGTTTGTTTCTTCGTGGTACATATAATTACGCCGTTGGGTACGCAAAAATACAAATTGAAGGGTACTTTGTAGAAAGATTTATAAATCTTTGTATGAATAGAAATATTGAAGTTTGGGATATAACTAGGTTATATGATGGTATTATAACTTTAAAGATTAAAAATCATGATTTGTCTAAAATAGATGAGATAGCAAACATAACCAAATCAAATGTTACAGTGCTTGAGCAAAATGGATTACCATATATGGCTAAGAAATATCAAAAAAGAAAAATATTTATATTTGTATGTATAATAGCAGCATTTAGCATTTATTTATGTAGCTTAAGAATATGGAAAATAGATATAATTGGTGAATTTAAAATACCAATAGAAGAAGTAAATGAACTTTTGAAAGATGAAAATGTATATGTTGGAATGAGAAAGAAAGATTTGGATTTTGATAAAGTAAAAAGTGACATATATTTAAAAAGAGACGACATATTATGGATAGGTTTTACAGTCAAAGGAACTAGAGCCACAGTTGAGATACTTGAGAGAACAAGAAAACCAAATGACATATTAGGAGATATTCCGTGTAACATAGTTGCAGATAAAGATGGAATAATTGAAAAGATTTCGGTTAGAGAAGGAATGAGAATGGTTCAAAAGGGCGACGCTGTTTTTAAGGGAGATCTACTTGTTAGTGGTGTTGTTACTAGTGAACATTCAGAAACAAAATATGTACACTCGAATGCAGATATTGTTTTAAGAACATGGTATATAGGAAAGAAAAGTGTTCCGTTCGAAAAAACACTAGTATCAAAGACTGGAAATGTCGAAAAAAGATATAAAGTGAAAATAGGAAATTATACAATAAATTTAATAAATAATGGTACAAAATTTGAAAAGTATGATACAATAACACATGTAAAAAAACTTACTCTATTTGGTAAATTCGAGTTGCCTATTGAAGCTCAAATAATGACTTTTGAAGAGTTTGATGTTGATGATGTAAGGTATACAAAGGAGCAGGCTTTAGATATAGCAAAGGCAGAGGCTAAAACTCTAGCTGATCAGAATGTACCAAATGGCGCTGAAGTAATAGATACTGAGTATAAAGTTTTTTATACTGATAATGAAGTGCAAGTTAGAGTCACAAATGAATGCATAGAAAAAGTAGGAATAAAAGAAAAATTATAGATGCAATGGAGGGATAATGATATGCCAGAGTTACAATTAAAAGTTGTCAAAAATACAGGTGATGGGATTTGGGGTAAAGCTCTAAACAATCTTAATAAAGTATTGTATTCATCTGGTGGTGGTTTATTTAATTTAGTAATTAATTCAAAAAGAAATGCATTACTTAGAGCAAGCAGCAATTACGAGAGTATAACAAGCATTGCAAAAGAGTCAAAAAGAAATGCTGTTACTGAAAAATATGAAAAGGCATATGACAATTATCTTAATACATTAGAAAAATACATAAAAGAAAATATATATACCCGTGCACAGAAAAGAGTTAGTACAATAAAAGAAAACAAAGTCTTGTCTGAATATTATGAAATTAATTCTTTGAAAGGCACAGAGTATTGTGAGTACAAATATAGAAGGCAAATGATGCTTCTTGCAATGGATTTTGAAAATATTTTGGCAACAAAGTCTGGATATTTTTTAGAAAGATACGAAAAGTTTTATGTTAATGTTGTTGATCAACTTTATAAAGGAACAATGAGGCATTACTCAATAAAACTTACAAATCAAAATGAGGATAAAGAGATGGTATTCGGAAAGATATATAATCTTATTGAGGGGTATATAAATTCTGTACTACCATATGTTGCACAAACAGAAGAGGTTAAAAATTATATTGATACTTACAGAAAATATGTTGCTGTAATTGATTTGTATGCTAAAAAGGAAATTAATGCTTTAAAAAGAGAGCTATATTTGCTTGAACTTGGCATTAACATCTTTTCATATTGTTTGCCATTACTTGCTGCTGAGGAGTGCTATTTGAATATAATATCAAAAGCAAGAACAGTTATACCAAATACTTATATAACAGCTGATAAATTTGAGGCATATGAGCTATTACTTGATGCAATTGAAAGTTATAACTATAATGTGTTAGCCAAAAAGACAACATGGGATAATGATATTAAAAAAGATGAGTTCTTGAAATTTTGGGACAAGTTTATGGAGTATAAAAAACTCGAGAAAATGGATTTGTATGAATATAAGCGTTTAAGAGAAGTTTTGTTTATAACAAATGATATCAAGTATATAAAGAAAGAAAATATACCTGCAAAAGAATTGCTTACTTATTACAGAGAAAGAATGAAGCAGCAGGGCGGTCTTAGAAAATTTAAAAACTTTGTAAAAAAAGTAAATGGAAAATGGAGAACAAGAAGAAGATGCGAAGCATCTTAAGGAGTGTAATATGATAGAAGTTTTTTATGATGGGATTGATAATTTAGAAAAAGAAGAAAATTTGATACGAGATGTTGTAAGTTGTGTTTTAAAAGAAGAAGGAATAAAGAAAAATCTAGATGTATATGTAACTTTGACCAACAACGAAACAATAAGGAAAATTAATGCTGAGCAAAGAAATATTGATAAAGCAACAGATGTACTTTCTTTTCCAATGTTTGAGAGGGAGGAAATTCCTAGCTTGAAAGAAGAGGACAAGACTGAAGATATACTAGGGGATATTATTGTTTCTATTGAGAAGGTAAAAGAACAGGCTGAAGAGTATGGACATTCATTTGAAAGAGAGCTTGCCTATTTAGTTACTCATGGAATGTTACATTTACTTGGTTATGATCATATGATTGATGAAGAAAAAGTTATTATGAGAAAAAGAGAAGAAGAAATCTTAGGTGTTCTTAATATTACACGAGATTAATATGTTTAAAAAATATTTGGGGGGATTAACTTGGATAAAAAATCTTGGACAAGAATAGCAATTATTTTTATATTCGTTATAGCAGTTTGTTTAGGTATAGTATTTGGAACAATACATGCTAAAAAGAATGCACTAAACAGAGATCTTGAGTTTGATAGTGGCGAAAATAGTGGAGAATTGTTAAGTGAAGATGACGATAGCAAAAGTGGAGAAAATGTAGAAGAAGTATATCTAGGACCAAACATTTTTTCTGGTGATGCAAGACCAATAGCTGTTATGATTGACAATGAAAAACCAGCTTGGAAAAATCATGGTGGATTAAATAGTGCATATATGCTTTATGAATTTATAATTGAAGGTGGAGAATCTAGAATAATGGCGTTCTTTAAAAATGTTTCTCCTAGTTACATTGGACCAGTTAGAAGTGCAAGACATTATTTTCTAGATTATGCAATGGAACATGATGCAATATTTGTTCATTTTGGATGGAGTCCATTAGCACAATCGAATATAAAAACATTAGGTATAAATAATATAAATGGAATTTATGATACATTTTTTTGGAGAGTTGCACCAAAAGGTTCTTATCACAATGCTGTAACTAGTATGCAAAACATAAAGAAATTTATTGCTAGAAAAAATTATCGTGATACATCAGATAAAGAATGTATAATAAAATATAACAGATATGATACTAATATAAATTCTGGCGATATAGCGAATACAATAAATATAAAATATACAAATGTACAAAATATAACTTATAAATATGATAGCGGTGATAAAGTATATTACAGAAGTATGAGAGGACAACCTCATAAAGACTCACAAACAGGTGAACAATTCTACGCTAAGAATATTATAATGATATTCGTAAAAGATGAGTTGCTAGACGACCCTGAAAACAAAGGAAGAAGAAACTTATACAATATAGGAACTGGTAATGGTTACTATGCAACAAATGGAAAGATAGAAAAAATAACATGGAGTAAAGCTGCAAGAGATGCTAAGACTGTATATAAAGATACATTAGGAAATGAAATCACATTTAATGATGGTATTACTTGGGTACAAATCGTACCAATTACAGGAAACGTTAAATATGAATAGGAGATTAAGATGACAAATCGAGAATTGGTAGAAAAAGCCATAGAAGCTAAAAAGTATGCAATGTCGCCAACAAATTACCACGTTGGTGCGGCATTGCTGACTTTGAATGGTAATGTGTATACAGGTTGTAATTTGGGAAGTAATGACGGCATATTTAATATATGTGCTGAAAGAGTTGCAATCTGTAAGATGCTTTCAGAAGGAGAAAAGAACTTTAACAAGATTGCTGTTGTTGGAGGTCTTGGAAATGAACTAAGTTTTACAACTCCTTGTGGTGTATGTAGACAATTAATTTCCGAATTCGGAAATGATATAGAAGTTATATTAGGATATAGAAATAGTGAAGGTGAAATTACTGAAAAAGTACAAAAGATAAGTGAGCTTTTACCTGGCAGTTTTTCTATGTAAATAAAAATTTTGATTAAAACGGTGAAAAATAGGAGGATAAAAATGTTTAAGTCAGGTTTCGTAGCAATAGTTGGAAGACCAAATGTTGGAAAATCTACTTTGTTAAATACAATTGCTGGTCAAAAAATTGCAATAGTTTCAAATAAACCACAAACAACAAGAACAGCTATAAAAGGTATAATTAATAGGGAAAATGCACAAATTATATTTACAGACACACCTGGTATTCACAAACCACAAAATAAACTTGGAGAAAAAATGGCTGAAACTATAGATGAGGCTGTTGAAGGTGTAGATTTGATTTTGTATTTAATAGAGGCAACAGATAAGGGCATTGGACTTGCAAATGAATTTATACTTAATAAAGTAAAAGAACAAAAGGCGAAAGCAATACTTGTAATAAATAAGGTAGACAGTGTAAAAAAGGAAAATATATTAGAACTTATTAAATTATACAGTGAGAAACATAATTTTGAGGCAATAATACCTATATCTGCTTTAAAAAATGAGGGTATAGACGTATTGATTGAAAAAATAATAGAATTATTACCAGAAGGACCAGCATATTACGATACTGAAGAATGGACAGATCAAACAGAAAGACAAATTGTTGAAGAAACAATTAGAGAAAAAGCACTTAGATCTTTAGATGATGAAGTGCCTCATGGCATTGCAGTTGAAGTCGTTTCGATGAAAAAGAGAGACAATAAAGAGTTATATGATATTGAAGCTACTATATATTGTGAAAAGAAGTCACATAAAGGCATAATAATTGGAAAAGATGGTGCAATGCTTAGAAAGATTGGAGAAAGAGCAAGAGAAGACATTGAAGAAATGTTGCAATGTAAAGTTAATTTGCAGTTATGGGTTAAAGTTAAGGAAGATTGGAGAGACAACATAAATAAGATGAATCAAGTCTTTCATTAGAATTGGTTTGTCAGATGCAAAGGAGGAAGGCAAATGAGTAAAGATTTTGCATGGGAACTATTTAAAAATACTGGAAACGTAGATGCATTTATGATTATGCGAAATATTGAAAGTGGAACAGAAAAAAACAACTTAGATGGCAAAGATTGCAATGTGTTAGGTGATATTGATGGGGATAATAAAAACTAAAGGAATTGTAATAAGAATTGCTAATTCATCAGACAATGACAAAGTATTAACTGTATTAACAGCAGAAAAGGGTAAAATAAAAGTTTTTTGTAAAGGTGCTAAAAAGACAAAAGGCACCTTTTTAGCTAGTACAGAGTTTCTTTGCTATAGTGATATGGTATTGTTTGAAGATAATTGCGATATGTATAATCTAAGTTCGGCAGAGCCTATAAATGTTTTTTATAATTTAAGAATGGATATTGATAAGTTAATGTATGCATCAGCGATAGCAAAGATTATTAATGACGTTTGCCAAGAGGAAGAATTATCTTTTCAAAGATTACAACTACTTTTAAATACTTTATATGTTTTATCAGAAACCGATAAGAATGTTGATCTTGTGTTTTCTATATTTAGAATAAGATTGCTTGCAATACTTGGCTATGTGCCCAGATTAAAAGCTTGTACTGAGTGTGGAAAGAATGCTATTGATATAGGAGATGATATATACTTTAGCATAAAAGATAATGGAATAAAGTGTGCAACTTGCAAAACACAAGATAAAGGAGCAATAAAAATTTCATATACAACATATACAAGTTTGGTGTACATATTGTCTTCCGAGCCTAAGAAGATATTTTCATTTGACATACCACAAGAATCTATAGATGAGTTGAACTTGGTTGCAAAGATATATACATTTGAAAAACTGGAAAAAGAGTATATTGTAGAATTGTAATTTTTATCTTTTACTAAGATATAACCAACAAATGTTTTTCACTTACTTGAAAACACATTGCAATTATGATATATTATCACAAGATTTAAGATTATGTATATCATTGCTAATGTATTTTGAGTTTTTTCTTTCATTCAAAACTTTAAAGAAAAAGCTTATTGATATATGATTACCTAAAAAGAATGAGGAGGAATTTTTTATGGTAGAAAAAACAATGGACAAGATAGTTAACTTATGCAAAAATAGAGGATTTGTTTATCCAGGATCTGAAATATATGGAGGACTTGCAAATTCTTGGGATTTTGGTCCATTAGGAGCAGAATTAAAGAGAAATATAAGAGAAGCATGGTGGCAGAAATTTGTTAAAGAAAGCAAATATAATGTTGGTATAGATGCTTCAATAATAATGAACCCACAAGTATGGGTGACAACAGGACATGTTGGTGGTTTTAGTGATCCTTTAATAGACTGTAGATCATGCAAAACAAGGCACAGAGCAGATAAATTGATTGAGGAATGGTCATTTAAACAAGGTAATCAAGTAACAGGCTTGGATGGTTGGTCAAATGAACAATTAGTTACATATATCAAGGAGCATAATATTCCTTGTCCTAATTGCGGTAAGTCAGACTTTACTGATATTAGAAAATTCAATTTAATGTTTAAGACTTTTATGGGTGTTACAGAAGATGCAAAATCTGAAGTATATTTAAGACCTGAAACAGCACAATCAATGTTTGTTAACTTTAAGAATATTCAAAGAACAACAAGAAGCAAAATGCCAATGGGTGTTTGTCAAATAGGTCGTTCTTTTAGAAATGAAATCACACCTGGTAACTTTATTTTTAGAATAAGAGAATTTGAACAAATGGAACTTGAATTTTTCTGCAAACCAGGTACGGACTTAGAGTGGTACGCTTACTGGAAAGATTACTGCAAGAATTTTCTTATGAGTATAGGTATTAAAGAAGAGAATTTGAGAATGAGAGAACATTCAAAAGAAGAACTTTCTTTCTATAGCAAGGGTACAACAGATATTGAATACTTATTCCCATTTGGTTGGGGTGAGCTTTGGGGTATTGCAGACAGAACAGATTATGATTTGTCAAGGCATATGGAAGCTTCAAAGGCTGACTTAACATATTTGGATCCAGAAACAAACGAAAAATATGTTCCTTACTGTGTTGAGCCTTCTGTTGGTGTTGAAAGAATCTTCTTAACTGCTATTTGTGATGCTTATGATGAGGAAGAAGTTGGCGAAGGAGATGTTAGAACTGTTTTAAGACTTCATCCGGTTCTTGCACCTGTTAAGGTTGCCGTACTTCCGTTATCTAAAAAGTTATCTGAACCAGCAACTGCTTTGTATGAAAAGCTTTCTAAGAGATTTAATTGTGAATATGATGAAGCTGGTAGTATAGGTAAGAGATATAGAAGAGAAGACGAAATTGGTACTCCATTCTGTGTAACTGTTGATTTTGAAACCATTGAAGATAACTGTGTAACAGTTAGAGACAGAGATACTATGGAACAAGTTAGAATCAACATTGATGATTTAGAAAAATTCGTTGAAGATAAGTTAAAATTTTAGATTCAATATGGACTTGATATTTACTTATAATCTTCTGTTTTAAAATAGAATATTTAATGCTTTTATGCACCTCATCGTAGCTTTTTTATACTATGATGAGGTGTTATGCAACATAACACATGAGAAAAGAGGAAAAGTATGCCTAGTATAAATTATTTGATAAAAAGACTATGTACTATGAATTATAAATCAATGTTTGAAAGAATAGATGTCGTTAAAGAAAAGTGTACAAAATCAAAGTTTTCGATTTTTTGCGATATGGTATGGTGTGGAATTAGATATGGGGCTGGTTATGTAGATTATGATGTAATTGGCTTTTATAAATTGACTTCGAAGCAAAGAAAAACAATGTTAACTCGTGGAATAAATAATAAGTTCGTAAAGAAATTAAATGAAAAAGATTATTGGCATTTGTTTAATAACAAAAACGAATTTAATGACATGTTTAGGGATTTCTTGAAAAGAGAATACATATATCCTATAAGTTCAAAGAAAAACGAAACTGTCGAATTTATAAAGAAGCATCCTATATTTTTCGCTAAGCCAAATGATGGACAATGTGGCAAAAACATTGAGAAGATCAATATACAAGAATGGAATAATGATTATGAGAAAGTGTATAGTCATTTGATAGAAAATAAATTGGAACTTCTTGAAGAACCAGTTATACAATGCGAAGAAATGAGTAAATTAAACTCAAGCTCTGTAAACACAACAAGAATGGTATCAGTTATGAACGAAAGAGGCGAAGTGACAATACTTGCAACGTTTGTTAGAATTGGAAACGGAAAGGTTGTTGATAACTTTAATAGTGGTGGAATGACTGCAAAAGTAGATACTGAAACAGGAATAATCATTGAAGAAGCTGTAAATAAAAAAGGAGAACTTTTTGAAAAACATCCATTAACAGGAACTGTTATAAAAGGTTTTCAAATTCCATATTGGAGTGAGGCAAAGAAGCTTGTGGAAACTGCTGCAAAAAGAAGTACGCATGTGAGATACGTCGGCTGGGATGTTGCCATGAGTGTAAATGGTCCTGTTCTTATAGAAGGAAATCAATTTCCTGGACATGATATATATCAAGTAGCAGAGAAAATAGGTCCAAATGATTTAGGTATATTGCCAGTGTTTGAAAAGGCCTTGAAATAGTTTCAAAAAATATTAATAGATTAACGTTATTGAAATATTTTAGTAACAAAAATGTAACATAAAAAGCCACCATAAGTGTGGCTTTTATTGTTAAAAAATGTTATAATATATCTAAGAGTTTTGTTTGCTAATTTGGGGGTGGATTTATGAATAAAAAGGGTGTTTCACTAATATCATTAGTTATAACAATAATAGTAATAATCATATTAGCATCAATATCTTTACATTCAATGAATACAATAGATGAGGCTTCTAATGGTAAGATGATGCAAGAGTTGTCTGAAGTGAAGAAAGGAATGCTTGTAGTTCGTTCGATAAATGCCAAGTCTGGTATTGATGAAGATACGTTAAACAAAGGATTCATAAAGGTAAAGGTCGAAAATCCACCAGATAATTTCGTAAGTTATGATACGGATGAATCAACTGGTTATGTTGTTGATCTTTCGGTAATTGATTATGAGAAATTAAAAAGTGGTCAGGATTATTCTAAGTTATCATCTGGTGATACTATAACGTTTAATGAAAGTGATGTCTATGTGTATGATGCTTCATTAAAAGTATTTTATGCAAAGAATGGTAAGTATCTTGATGGATATGGAAGTGATGAAAATAATACCAGTACCAGATTAAATGGGCCAACAATACAAGTTATATCAACTAAAGACGGTAATTTACATATAGAAGTTACACCAGCATATGGTGGAAATATATTAAGTGTATTGGTAGATGGTCAAAAAGCGACAACAACAGATGGAAAAAATTTTGAATATGTTGTAAAAAGCAAAGAAAGTTGCACAATAATAGCAAATGAAGAAGGCGGTAGTTCGACGACTAAGGTTGTAAGAATAGAAAATGGTACGAATGATAATGACAATGATATAGATTCTCCAAAAATAATTTCATATGTATGTAATTATAAACAAGGAACTGCTGATGTTACAGTAATTGCACAGGATAAAAATTCAAAAATTGTTTCATATGCTGTAACTGTTGGTGAAGATGTTGTACCAACTTTAGATAGCTGGGTAGATATTACAGAACCTGCTAATAAATATACGGCAAAATTCAATGTGACAGAAAATGGCGTATATACCGTGTGGGTAAAAAATAGTTTTGGAAAAATAGGAAATGCCTCAAAGAGCATAAGGGTTATGCTAAATGTAAAATATAAGTATGATGCAAATGGCGGTGAAAGTGTCAATATAGCGGAAACAACAGTACAAATAGGTTGTAACTCATTTGTTGATTTGACTCCTAAAGCAAGTAGACGACATTATGAGTTTTTAGGCTGGAATACTAAAATTACAGCTACAGAAGGTTTGACAATATATAATATCGGAACAGAAAACGATTTGGTGTTGTATGCAATATTTAGACCAAAGATAAAATTAACAAAACCAACTATTGCTGTACCAACATATACATATAACGGTCAAGTACAAACATTGCAATTGAATAATTTTGATAGTGCAATTTTAGGCATAACTGATAATACAATGATAGATGTTGGAACAAAGACAGCAATTGTAAGAATACTTAACAAAGATAGGTATGAATGGGCAAATGGAACTGATGATGAAATAAGTTATACATGGTCAATAGATAAGAAGAAAATAACTACTGTTTGGGGTAATACAAGATTATTCACATATAACGGAAGTGAACAGGCACCAACTGCTACTGCAGATTCTGGCGTGACTGGTGAAACATTAAATTTAGTAAGGACAACAGCGGTAAATACTGGTAATTATACATCTTCGGCAAGTATATCAAGTGTAACAGGAGGACAAGCAAAGGTTGAAAATTATGAATTACAAAACACAACTGTAGGTTTTAGAATACAAAACGCAGATATGAGTGGAAGTATAAAGATAACTGGAGACAATGTATATTTAAAGACATTGACTGCAGATACATCAGGAATTGTTCCAACAGGTTGCACACTAAAATATCAATGGTACAGTAGCACAAAAAACGCAACAAGCGGAGGCACGGCAATAAGTGGTGCAACATCTAGTACATACATTATACCAAAGAATATGATAGGAAAATATATTTATGTTGTGGTTTCTGCTACAAAAGCAAATTACAATTCAAAAAAATTTGTAGATAACACTGATTCAACAAATAACAAGAGTGCTATAACAATATGTGAACATACCTGGAAAGATGCGACATGTACAACCCCAAAAACATGTACAAAGTGTGGTGCAACAACAGGAGGTGCATTAGGACACAACTACAGTGCAGCAACGTGTACGACGCCAGCAACATGTACAAGATGTGGGGTAACAACAGGAGGGGCACTAGGACATAATTATAGTGCTGCGACATGTACAACGCCAGCAACATGTACAAGATGTGGAGCAACAAACGGAGGCGCACTAGGACATAGTTTTAGTTCTGCAACATGTACAAGAGCGGCAAAGTGCAGAAGGTGTGGTGCTACCAGTGGAACTGCACTTGGTCATAGTTATAGATCTGCGACATGTACAGCTCCTAAAAAATGCTCTAGATGTGGTGCAACTAGCGGTCCAGCTCTTGGCCACAAATGGTCTTCTAAGTGGTCTGGTAATATGACTTCACATTGGAAACAATGTATAAGATGTAGTGCAACAAATAACGCTGGTGTACATAAGGTACCATATGGAAGTACTAAATGCTCAATATGTGGTAAAAAAGCATTAGGAACAGATGCGACGTAGTAACATAATTAAGCAAGATGACAATTATAATACAATAAAAAGCTGCTCCAATTAGGAACAGCTTTTTTGTTGTTGAGTTAAATCCAATACCTAGGCCGTATGTCACCATTGCAGTCTCTAGACCGCCGGTAGTAATTGTGTAGCTCACACTGGTAATGTGATTCGTAGCAGCGTATACTTCGGAATTCCCTCAGTAGCTCCCAAAAAGAGTAATCACATATCAGCAGCAACCACGGCATACAGCTTTACCTCCTTTATGTAAAAGTTGGTCTGATGTGGAAGATTCTTACAAGAATAAGATAACATATCTTTGATGCAGAGTCAACATAATTTATAGGATGTTATAGAGAAGTAAAAGGACAAAAAACAGTTGATTTTTTGGACAAACTGGTATATATTAATCTAGTGTTATAGACAAAATTTACATCACAATAATTAATTTAACAAGGAGGAAATAAAATGAGTAAAAAGTATGTTTATCTTTTTAGTGAAGGTGACGCTTCAATGAGAGAACTTCTTGGAGGAAAAGGAGCTAACTTAGCAGAAATGACAAAGTTAGGTTTACCAGTTCCACAGGGTTTTACGATCTCTACAGAAGCATGTACTCAATATTACGAAGATGGAAGAAAAATCAATGATGAAATTCAAGCTCAAATTTTTGAATACATCAAAAAGATGGAAGAGATTACAGGTAAAAAGTTCGGAGATGTTGAAAATCCACTTTTAGTTTCTGTACGTAGTGGTGCAAGAGCATCAATGCCAGGAATGATGGATACAATTCTTAACTTAGGTTTGAATGAACAAGTTGTTGAATCAATTGCAGCAAAATCAGGTAACCCACGTTGGGCTTGGGATTGTTACAGAAGATTTATTCAAATGTATTCAGACGTAGTTATGGAAGTTGGTAAGAAATACTTCGAACAACTTATAGATAAAATGAAAGCTGATAGAGGAGTTACTCAAGACGTTGAACTTACAGCTGATGATTTAAAAGAATTAGCTGAAGAATTCAAAGCTGAGTACAAAGAAAAGATTGGTTCTGAATTCCCAACAGATCCAACAGAACAATTAATGGGCGCTATCAAAGCTGTATTTAGATCTTGGGACAACCCTAGAGCAAACGTATACAGAAGAGATAATGATATTCCTTATTCTTGGGGAACAGCTGTTAACGTTCAAATGATGGCATTTGGTAACATGGGAGATGACTGTGGTACTGGTGTTGCATTTACTCGTGACCCAGCTACTGGTGAAAAAGGATTATATGGTGAATTCTTAACAAATGCACAAGGTGAAGACGTTGTTGCTGGTGTTCGTACACCAATGAAGATTACAGAAATGGCTGACAAATTCCCAGAAGCATTTGAACAATTCAAAGATGTTTGTCAAAAACTTGAATCTCATTACAGAGATATGCAAGATATGGAGTTTACTGTTGAACACGGTAAATTATATATGTTACAAACACGTAACGGTAAGAGAACAGCTCAAGCTTCATTAAAGATTGCTTGTGACTTAGTTGATGAAGGAATGAGAACAGAGGAAGAAGCAGTTGCTATGATTGATCCTCGTAACTTAGATACATTACTTCACCCACAATTTGATCCTAAAGCATTAAAAGAAGCTACTCCAATTGGTAAAGCATTAGGTGCTTCTCCTGGAGCTGCTTGTGGTAAAATCGTATTCACAGCTGAAGATGCTAAAGTAAGAGGAGCTAAAGAAAAAGTTGTTTTGGTTCGTCTTGAAACATCTCCAGAAGATATCGAAGGTATGAAAGCTGCTCAAGGTATCTTAACAGTTCGTGGTGGTAGAACATCTCACGCAGCTGTTGTTGCTCGTGGTATGGGTAAATGCTGCGTATCTGGATGTGGCGATATCGTTATGGATGAAGAAAATAAGAAATTTACTCTTGCTGGTAAAACATATCATGAAGGAGATGAAATCTCACTTGATGGTTCTACAGGTAATATCTATGCTGGTATCATTCCAACAGTTGATGCTACAATAGGCGGAGACTTCGAAAGAATAATGAACTGGGCAGATAAATACAGAGTTCTAGAAGTTAGAACAAATGCTGATACTCCAAGAGATGCTGCTAAAGCAAAAGAATTAGGAGCACAAGGTATTGGTCTTTGCCGTACAGAGCATATGTTCTTTGAAGGCGACAGAATAGCTGCAATCAGAGAAATGATTTGTTCTGATACAGTTGAACAAAGAAAAGCAGCTCTTGCTAAATTAGAGCCAATGCAACAAAGTGACTTCGAACAATTATTTGAAACAATGGACGGATACGAAGTAACAATTAGATTCCTAGATCCTCCTCTACACGAGTTCGTTCCAACAGAGGAAAAAGATATTGAATTACTTGCCAAAACACAAGGCAAGACAGTTGAAGAAATTAAAGCAATCATTGCTAGTCTTCACGAATTCAACCCAATGATGGGACACAGAGGATGCCGTCTAGCTGTTACATTCCCAGAAATCGCTGAGATGCAAACAGAAGCTGTTATCAAAGCAGCTATCAATGCTTCTAAGAAGATTGGTAAGATGATTACACCTGAAATAATGATTCCATTAGTTGGTGAAGTTAAAGAATTAAAATATGTTAAAGACGTAGTATGTGCAACAGCTGATAAGATAATTGCTGAAGCTGGTGTTGATATGAAGTATAAAGTTGGTACAATGATAGAGATACCAAGAGCTGCATTAACAGCTGATGAAATCGCTAAAGAAGCTGAATTCTTCTCATTCGGAACAAATGACTTAACACAAATGACATTTGGTTTCTCAAGAGATGATGCTGGTAAATTCTTAGGTGCATACTATGATAAGAAGATATATGAAAACGACCCATTTGCTAAACTAGACCAAGTTGGTGTAGGTAAATTAGTAAAAATGGCTGTTGAACTTGGTAAAAAGACAAGACCTGATATTAAATTAGGTATTTGTGGAGAACACGGCGGAGATCCTTCTTCTGTTGAGTTCTGTCACAGAGCTGGTTTAACTTATGTATCTTGCTCACCATTTAGAGTTCCAGTAGCTAGACTTGCAGCTGCTCAAGCTCAAATTAAATATCCAAGACAAAAATAAATAACATAGAGAATATTTGTCTAATTAAAATAGTGGACCGGCAGGACATTTAAATCTTGTTGGTTCACTATTTATTGTATAACAAGAAATATATTTAATTTAATACAGCCTGGGTTTTGATAATAGGAGTATGAAAAAAATGTTGACAATATTTAATATTCATGATATATTCCTGCACATAGAATTACTTCTGAAGCAAAACATCAAAAGTAACAGTTGAAGGTAGTAATATAAAATCTTGCAATGATGAGAGTTATTTTATCTATAGTAAGTATTGGGAGGAAGTTTAGAATGAAAGATATAATTATTGAATTATTATCAAATATTGTAGTTAGCGAATATGTTTTAACTAGGGTTTCTTTCACTCTTTTTTCCTTCATTTTCTCTCTATATATTGCAAAAATATTGACTTTTTTAAGGATGTTTTCACACAATTATGCAAGTGTGAAGGCATCCTATTTTATTAATAAAAATCTTAAAAGTTATTAGAAAGGAGAACTTGTATGGATAATCAAAAAAGTTTATTCTCACAATTAAGCGATAGAACAACTTTACCAGAGTTACAAAAGTATATTAAAAATGTTATTGAACTTAGAGGTTTTTCAAACAAAAGTATACAAGATGAAATGTTACTTATATTGGAGGAAACGGGTGAATTAGCAAAAGCTATTCGAAAAAAATTACCGGGTGGCACTATCGATAAAGATAAAATTAGCCATTATACAGAAATTGAAGAGGAAGTTGCAGATGTTTTTATTGTGCTTACAGAATTGTGCAATGTATTAAATATTGATTTGTATTCTGCAGTGTTAAGCAAAGAGAAAGAAAATATTGAAAGAAAATGGAGCAAAAATAATGAATAATAGACAAGCATTATATTTATTATGGGCTACAATATTAAATCAGTCTCAGAAAGCAATGCAAGTTTTGTTAAACACAAGAGAATTAATGAATAGATTAAATTTGATAGAGAATTTCGAAACATCATATAATTTATTAACTTATGAAAAAATCGAAAGTGCGATGCTGGTAAAGCCCGTTTTACACAGATTCCCTAAAAGCATGAGTATATATTTATATAGTTCTGTTGTGAATGTATTAGAAAATTATATCGATGTAAAAGATATTTTTAAAGGAAACAATGAAACAATAGAACGAAGATTGTGCTCATTCCCCGGAATTGGAAAACACAAAGCTGAAACTGCGATTGTTATTATGAATACTTGTTTTGGAAATAATAATAAAAATAATTATTCACTTTTTAATGCTAAATGTACAGCCTTACAAGAAACTATTGGAGTTGAATTTGAAATTTTAAATGAATTAGGTGAGTATGATGATAAGTAAGATTTTTTTTGATATAACTAAATTGTGCAATGCAAATTGTAAATATTGTTTTACAAATTCTAGTAGTACAAAGGATAAAGCAGAACTTTCTAACGATGAAATTCTAAAAACGTTTATTGAAATAAGAAAAAATAAAATTAATAAAGTTTCTATTGGTGGTGGAGAGCCTTTTTTAAAGGATATTGTAGAGATTATTAATGATAACAGGGATATGCAAATATCAATTACGACTAATGGAACAATTTTGAATGATGATATTATTAAATGCTTACAAGAAAATCAAAATGTAAAAGTAACAATTAGTTTAGATTCACTTTCAAATATTAATTCAAATAATGTGCGAGAAGGGATAAATGTAGAATATGTAATCAATAACTTGAAAACCTTATCTGGACATAGAGAAATTATTGATAGAATTTCAGTTAGGACAACAATATCAAAGTATAATAAGGAAGATATTTTTGATATCATTAATTTTTGCGATGAATCTGGTATTAAGAACTTGAAGGTAAATTCTACAAACTTATTTGGAAGAGCGAAAGAAAATAATAATATTCCTATTCCATTTGATGAATTTATGAAATTACTAGATGATATTTTGGTGTATTGTAAAGAGAAAGAAGTAAAATGCAAGGTAGAATTACCCGTTGAAAAATATTTAACTCAAAAACAAAATTGCTTATGTGGAACGACTTCTCTTTATATAGATTATAAAGGAGATGTATTTCCTTGTGCATTTACAGAAGGTGCATTGCTACTTGGAAATATAAAAAGTGGCGGTTTAGATAAGATATTAAAAAAAGAGTTTGATCATAAAAACGAATTTTGTATGAAGTGTGCTATAAATAGATATAAAGCATACGACAAAAAAACTATTAATTGATTATACTATATCTAATATAAACTTTTGATTGAAAGGAGGAGTTGATTATGAAAACAAATAAAAAAGTACACAAAAAACATATAAAAAAATTAAAAAATTTACACATGTAATATTTAATTAGCAGGTAGGTATAAATTATGTATTAGATATAGGATTTATCTAAAATAAGGAGTAATATATGGGAAATTTAATATTGAAAAAAGAATTTTTTGGGGGAATTATATATGACGACAATACCAAAGAAAACATTGCAATAGATAAAGAAACTTATAATTTAATACAAATGCTAAGCGATATCCAATATGAAAAAAATGTTGAAGAATTACAAGAGTTAGATAAAAACGATATTTTTGAAATGTTACGTGAATTAGTAAAATTGGGTGTTGTAAAAATTGATATAAAGAATGCTAATAATAAAGCGTCTGAGAATTATCTGTCAGCACCATTTAGAATATTTTATGATATTACATATAAGTGTAATTTGAGATGTAAGCATTGCTTTACTGAGTCTGGAGTACAGAAAAAATTGGAATTGACTTTAAAAGAAAAATTTAATCTGATAAATCAAATAAAAGAACTTGGAATACAGAAGATTTCTATTGCTGGTGGTGAGCCGTTTTGTTCGGAAGATATATATTTTTTTATTGAAGAATGTAATAGAAATAATATAAGTGTATCTATCACAACAAATGGTACGATATTTAACGAGAAAGTAATTCTCAAACTTAATGAATTAAAAATAAGCAATCTTACTATAAGTTTTGACGGTGGTAATGAAAAAAGTTTTGATTTTGTAAGAGGGAGCGGAACGTTTTATAAAGTAACAAATAATTTAGAATTATTAAAGAAGTACTATAAAGGCAAGTATTCTTTGAAAACAACTCTCATGAAAAATAATATAAATCAAATTGAAGATATCATAAGAATAGGAATTAAATATAAGTGTGACACTGTAAAGTTCAATACGGTTAGAGAAGATGGAAGAGCTATTACAAATAAAATAAATATTTTAATATCACAAGATGAATATATAAAAACAATACAAAATATTGAAAGGTTAAGAAGTAAATATAGTGGTTTAATAAAAATTAGAGCTCCACTTAATATATATTGTGATGAAGATTATGAATATATAGAAGAATTAGGCTTTGGTTGCTTTGCTGGAAAGGAAAGCATTTGTGTGGATCCGTTAGGAAATGTTAGACCATGTTCTCATTATCCAGATGAATTTATATGTGGAAATGTAAAGGAAAACACATTGACAGACATATGGAATAATAGTCATATACTAAAGAACTTTAGAGAGTTTGAAGGCAATGAAACTTGCAATAATTGTGATAGTTATGATCATTGCAGGGGTGGCTGTAGATATAGATGCTATCTAAATGGAGATATAAATGGAGTAGATACTTTTTGCTTTTTACATAAAAATTGTTAGTATACTAAAAATAAAATTATATAAGGAGTGAGAAAGATGAAGAGAAAGATTTTTGTTTTCATCGGAGCACCAGCTAGTGGGAAAGGGACACGGATTGAAGAGTTAACCAAACTTGGCATGAAATGTATTTCGGCAAGTAAGTTGTTGAAAGATGCAGGAGTGGATATCGAAGCAGGAACGATGGCAAGTGATGAATTAATAATATCATTAATAGACAAAGCGATTACTGCTAATTCTAGAAGTGATATTATCATTGATGGCTTTCCTAGAACTCTTGGACAAGCAGAGGCACTTTTAAGTAATAACAATTTACAGGTGGATAAATTATTTTATATTGTTGCCGATAAAGATTTAGTAATTCAAAGAGCAACTGATAGATTGATTTGTCCTACTTGTAGGAGTGTATATTCCAAATCTTTTAAAAAGCCAAAAAGAATTGGAATATGTGATTGTTGCGATACTATTCTTGTAAAACGTAAGGACGACACGACGGAGATAATCGAAAAACGTTTTCAACAATTTGAAGAAACAGTAATTGGTATTACTCAATTGTTTGAAGCAAGCAATGTCCAGATTGTGAAAATAGATGCTAGGCTACCTCCTAGGGAAGTTTTAAAGTATATTTAACTTCCTATATGCAAAAGAGTGCTGAGAATTTAGCACTCTTTTGCATATTTTAATTGAAAGGCTGTTTATCAAAGGAGAATACATTTTTATTGTGTAGGAAAACTCAATTTATGCAGTAGGTTTTTATATTTGCTTGTGTGGAATATTTTTACTTTTTAGGGACACAATATCACTAAAAAGGAGGAATATAAAAATGTTAGTAAAAGATTTAATGTCTAAAGACTTAGTGCTAGCTGATACTAATGATACCGTATTTGATGTGGCAAAGTTGATGCGACATCACAATATTGGTGCTGTTCCAGTAGTAGCACATGGTGACCAAGTTTTAGGTATGGTTACTGATAGAGATATTGTATTAAATATGGCGAAGGAAGAATTTGATCCATATAAAACTTTTGCAAGTAGTATAATGTCTGATAAAGTATATAGTGTTAAACCGGATGCGGAAGTTCATTTTGCTTTAGATTTGATGAAAAAGCAACAAATAAGAAGACTTCCTGTAATAGAAAACGAAAGATTAATTGGCATGCTTTCTATAGGCGACATTGCAGCAAGTGATAAATTTAATATGGAGGTAAGTGAAACTTTAACGGAAATATCTCTACCTTCAGAACCGGAGAATATATAATAAAAAATTACGATTTTGGATGTAAAAAGTTTAATTTTAATAATAAGTTTTCTTGTTTATTTAGAAAATCAAGAAATAAAAGGTGGAAAATGAAAGATTATGCTATCAGTGATAGTCAAATAAAGATTTTCTGCCTTTTTATACATAAGGAGAGCTGTAAGTTTTACAACATTTTTTGCATTATTTTTTTCCTTTCCTATTGTATAAAAAAGATTTTAATTTATGTGAGAGTTTTTTTCTTTTAGTCGAAAACTTTCGAAGATTGAAAGAATTTATATGCTATAATTCGGACTTATATCTTGATTTTAGCATAAATCTATGCAAGAATAGTAGTTAGATAATTAACGTATAGAGGTGTATTATGGAAGAAAATATGAGTAAAAGTAAAAGAGCTAAAATTATTGGTAGGGTTGGAATATTTCTTGGAACATTATTGATGTTGTTTTTATTGTGCAAGTTTGCATTTTTCTTTATGCCATTTTTAATTGCTGCAATAATTGCAATAGCAATTGAGCCAGTAATTAAATTTTGTATGAATAAATTAAAAATGAGTAGAAGAGTTAGTAGTTTTATAATTATCACACTTACTATTGTAATCTTGGGTTTTGTTGTTGTATGGGGAACTACAGAGCTTATTTCTGAATTATTGAAACTTACTAGTAACATTGCACCAGCAATAACAAAAGCTACAGATTTTGTAAATGTATTGACAGATAACATAACTGCTGAATACGCAGATATTTCACCACAGGTTATAAATGCTGTTGAAAAATCTGTTGTGGATTTTATTGGAAATTTTGGAACATATATTGGTGAAGTTGCTTCACAGTCTTTGAAGATGCTATTATCTATTCCAACAATTGCAATAAATATAATCATAACAATTCTTGCACTTATATTCTTTACAAAAGACAGAATCTATGTAATTGATTTATTAGAACACCATTTTCCTAAAGCATGGATTAAAAATACAACAAAGGTTTTAAATGAGATTTTTGCTTCAATAGGTGGATATATAAAAGTTTATTTGAAAATAATTGTGATAACTTTTACAGAGTTATTCTTAGCATTTAATATATTCAATTGGATTGGATTTGATGTGCCATATCCATTTGGTCTTGCACTTGTAATTGCACTTCTTGATATTTTACCAGTACTCGGTGTTGGAACAGTGTTAAATCCATGGGCAGTTTGGATGCTAATAGAAGGCAACTATGGATTTGCTGCTGCAATATTTATAACTTATGTAATAATTTTCTGTGTAAGACAATTTATAGAGCCAAAGCTTGTAAGTAATCAATTTGGAATACATCCTATAATTACTCTTATGGCAATGTATGCAGGTTACAAGTTGATTGGTGGTGTATTTGGATTAATTGCAGGTCCGATTGCTTTAATGGCTTTGAGATGTATATTCGCAAAACAAATTGAAAGAGGACTATTTAAAGATTTGTTTGATGAAAAATAATAAATATAGGGGGAGCATTCATGACAGTAATAATCATAGTTTTAGTATTAATTATAATTTTAGCAATTATATTTTTTAATCAGATAGTTAGTGAAGAAAATATGGTAAAAAATGCTTTTTCTACTGTTGATGTTGTTTTAAAAAAAAGGTATGACATTGTACCAAGTTTGGTAGAAATAGTAAAGAAAAGTTTTGAGCATGAAAGTGAAGTGCTTGAAAAGGTTACATCAATTAGAACAGAAGCTATGAATACTACTGATGCTAACCTAGCGGTTGAAACAGACAATAAGTTTAATTCTGCATTAAAATCAGTTTTTGTTGTTGCTGAAAATTATCCTGATTTAAAAGCTAGTCACAATTTTTTAGCCTTGCAAGAAGAATTACTTATGATAGAAAATGAGCTTTTAGCGGCAAGAAGAACGTACAATGCTGCTGTTACAGAATACAATACAACAATACAATCGTTTCCAACAAATATATTGGCAAAAATGATGAAGAAAATGTCTAAGAAATTGTTCGTGGTAAATGATGATGTTAGAAATGCAATTAATCTTAAAATCTAATTGAAAAATTACATTTTGTTATATTTTTTAGTTACTATCGCGAAGTAACCAAGTATATGAATTGAGGTTTTTTATGGACGAAGAAAGCAGAAAGTTAGATGAAAAAAGAAAAAAATTATTAAAAGAAGAAAAGATATGTATCCTTTTGTTTATTGTGATTCTCTCTGCAATTATATTTTATGGAACATTGAAGGATTATGATAGTACTTTTGCACCTATTACTATTTTACTAATAATTTCATTTTTTGTAATACAATTTTGGGGATATAAAATAATGAGTAAACATTTTTATTTGATTAAATGTTTGAAGGAGGATGTTACTAACTCATTATATAAAACTATAACAAATTTTGATTTTAAACCTAATAGGGGAATATACCAAGGACTATATAGAAAATCTAATTTTATAGATAAGTATGATGAATATAATGTTAAAAACTTTATAGGTGGAAAACTTGAAGATCACACAAACTTCCAAATATGTGATTTACTTCTTTCAAAGATATATAAAGATTCAGATGGTAATGTACATAAAAATATTCTCTTCAATGGAATATTTGGAGTATTGGATTCTGAAGAGATTCATGATTTTACTATAAGAATTAATCCAGATATAAATAATAAATACATAAATCATATCGCTGCTGGAATGAGAAAAATGGTTGGAATTAAGAATACTGTCAGATTGGAAAATCCTGAGTTTGAGAGATATTTTGAGGTATATTCTGATAATCAGATAGAAGCTAGAAAAATATTAACGATAGAATTCATGGAAAAATTATTGATATTGAGAAAAAAGCTTAATAAAGAAATTACTATCATATATAAAGAAGGCAAAATTTTCTTCTTTATAAGGAGAGGAAAGCTCATAGATGAAAAAGCATTAATGAGAAAAGGCGTTTGCTCAGAGACAAAGAAATGTACATATGACAACATTAAATTATTAATTGAAACTATGAATTTGTTACATTAATTATATCAAAAGTAGTAATGCACAGGAGGAAGTAATGTTTGATATAAAAGAAGAACTAAAAAAACTACCTGAGAAACCAGGTGTTTATATAATGAAAGACAAGGATGATAAGATTTTGTATGTTGGAAAAGCTGTCATCCTCAAAAATCGTGTTCGTCAGTATTTTCAAAAGAATAATAAGACGGCTAGAATTGAGAAGATGGTTTCTCTAATTGATCATTTTGAATATATAGTTGTGGATTCAGAGATGGAAGCGTTGATTTTGGAGTGTAACTTGATAAAATTACATAGACCAAAGTATAATGTGCTACTTAAAGATGACAAAATGTATCCTTATATAAAACTTACTATAAACGAGGAATTTCCAACCTTGCGTGTTACTAGAAAAAAACTTAATGACACAGCAAAATATTATGGACCTTACACTAATGCCTTTGCAGTAAAAGATACTGTTGATTTTTTAAATCAATTATTTATGCTTAAACATTGCAGAAAAATATTTAAAAAGCCAGAAACGCCATGCTTGAATTATCATATTAAGCGTTGTATGGGAGTTTGCAGCGGAAATGTATCGAGAGAAGAATATATGAAAAGTATAAGAAAGGTTATGATGTTTCTTGATGGCAAAGTTGATGATATTTTGAAAGACCTTGAAACAGAGATGAAGCAAGCTGCTAAAGACATGAATTTTGAAAAAGCTGCAAATTTGCGTGATAAAATTTATAGTATTCAAAACTTATCTCAAAAGCAAAAGATTGATAACTTTAACGAACATGACGTAGATGTAATAGGAGTTATAAAATCACTAAACAAGGCTTCTTTGGAGTTGTTTAGAATACGCGGTGGAAAAATGATTGGTGGAGAAAACTTCATATTTGATGATGTTGCAGAGGTTTACGAGGGCGATATAATCTCTGATTTCATGAAGCAGTTTTACACAGAGGAAAATGTTCCTAACAAGATTATTTTTAAATATGAGTTTGATGATATGGAGCTTTTGCGTGAATGGCTTAAAGATTTAAATAACGGAAAAAGTGTTGAATTTAAAGTGCCAATGAAAGGCGAAAAGATGCGTTTTATAGAAATGGCAGAAAAAAATGCACTCATCTCTCTTGAAAATAAAAGAGATGTAATTCAAAAAGAACAGATAATGAATAAATTAAAAAATATTTTGAATTTGGATGAGTTACCATTAAGAATTGAAAGTTATGATATATCTAATATATCTGGAACAGATACCGTTGCGGGAATGGTTGTTTTTGAAAATGGAAAACCAAAGAAGAATGAATATAGAAGAATCAAAATTAAAACCATTGTTGGTCAAAATGATGTTGAGTGTTTGAAAGAGGTACTTAGAAGAAGACTTAAATATGTGATTGGAGAACATGAAAAAAATCCTTTTGGACCAAAGCCTAATTTAATACTTATGGATGGAGGAATAACGCAGGTTAGAGCCGCAAAAGAAGTGTTAAATGACATAAAAATAAACATTCCAACGTATGGACTTGTTAAGAATGATAAGCATAGAACTCGTGGAGTGATTGATGAAAATGGAATAGAGTTTGAAATACATGATGATGAAGTTATGCATTTTGTAACATTTATGCAAGATGAAGTTCATAAAACAGCTATTGAATATCATAGAAAACTAAGAGAAAAGAGAACTTCTAAATCTGTATTGGATGAGATACCAGGAGTGGGAGAAAAAAGAAAATCAGAATTACTTAAAAAATTTAAAACAGTTAATAATATTTTAAATGCTAGTGTTGAAGAGTTGGAAGAAACAGAAGGAATTGATAAGAAAACAGCTATGGAAATATTTACTTTTATACATTCTCTTGACACAAAATAAGTCAAAATTTATAATATTAAGTAGTAGTAAAATACATTTTGATAGGAGTGAAATTTAAGTGGCTTATACTATAAAAAAAGAAGGGGCAGTTAAATTTCCAGCTATACTTACTAATGAAAAATTAGAAGCTATATATGTTGGATTGTTGATTTTAAATCCAAAAGGTATTGGTATGTTTTACCTTGAATGTGAAGAGTGTCAATTTTCAGTGCCTTGGATGCTAGATATTTATAAATTAGTTCTTTTTAGAGAGGGACAATCTTATGCTTCAGAGGCTGCCAAAAGAGGATTTTCTTTCCCTAAGATAACAGAAAAAACAGATACATATATGGAGACTTGTAAAAAATATGCTTTAGATTCTAATTATACAATGGAGCAAGCATATTACGAAATAAGAAAATTATTCTTGTTGAAAATGGCTTATGCAAATGCTCCAACAAAAACGATTCAAGATAAAGTTGTTTCTATTAAAAAGTATGATAGATACAATGAAATGGGTATTGATGAAATCGTAAATTCTTTGAATCAAATTAGTTTTACGAGTAGTATTAGAGAATGTGTATTAAATGAGGGAATAACTGATTTCTTGCTTGAAGGTAATAATAATTTGAAGACAGGTATAGCAATACCTTTTCCTGTTATGAATAAAACTTTTAAAGGCTTTAGAAAAGGTGAAACTATGTCTTTTGCAATGCCTTCTAACGCAGGTAAAAGTAGATTTATCACTAATATAATTGCATATCTTGTCTATGTTGAAAAGAAGAAAGTATTACTTATTTCAAACGAGATGACAGAAGATAAGATGAAACTTTGTTTAATAACAACAATAGTTAATTCACCTTTTATTCAAGAATTGCATAAGCAAAAACTTCATAAGAGAGAGGCTGAACTTCTTGCGTTAAAATTCAGACCAGATCCAGACAAAGATGTTGAAGTTGATGAAGACGGCTTTGTATTAAGAAAGGAAAATGAAACTGATGAGGAATACAGAAGTAGACTTGCATTGGTTTCAGAAGAATTTAACAAAACTATAAGGGCAACTGATTGGCTTTCTGATTTTAAAGATGCTGGTATCTATTTTGTTCATACAGCGGATCATACTAATGATGAACTTAGAAATATCATTTTGGATTATTACTATAAAGAGGGAATAGAGTACTTTTTCTATGATACACTAAAAACTGATATTGAGCATATAGGTAACGGTGAAGAGGTTAAGAAAACTGCAACAGTACTTTCTACTTTAGCACAGAGTTTTAATTTGTTCATAGGCTCTACATTGCAGCTTGTTGATAATGCTACTTTACCATTGAATATGTCGGTTAATGATATGCAGAGTACAAGAACTGTAAAAGAGGTATTAGATAACTTATGTTTGATTAAGGCAATAAACAATAATACGTTAAATGAATATGAATATTCAGAACAAGAAGAGTCTGAAGAATATAAGGATTTAGAACCACCAGAAACTTCAAACACTAAGTATTATGCTTGTGTAGTTGATAAAAACAGAGCAGGTTCTAAACCAAAACTTTTATTCAAACTTGATCTTGACTATAACATGTGGATAGAAAAGGGTTATGTCAGGTTAAAACAACAAATATAATTGAGTATAATTTATAAAAAATGGAAATAATAAGTGCTATGAAGGTACTTATTATTTTTTTTATTGTTTTAATTATAATATTCCTTAGTCTTATATTTTTGAAAATTAAACTTCATGTAAACATTGTTATAGACAATTTAAAGATATATGTAAAAGTTAAAGTTTTTAAAAAGGAATTTAAAATCAAATTTATTTTGAAGAAAAAAGAGAATCGAAAAAGTAACAATAAGAGTAATAAAAATAGAAAAAAGATTAAGTTAAAAAATAATGTTGAAAACAAATTATCATTAATAAAAGATATTGCTGAAGTGATAGAAATTGATAGTTTGAAATTAAATGTCTTAATTGGAACACCATTTGTTTTTTTAACTATCTTTGCATCACAGGTGGTAAACATATTAATTCCTTATTGCTTTAGATTACCATTTAAACAAAAGAAGAACATTAGTTACAAAACTTTAGCAAGCTACAATGATTTTGAACTAAAGGTAAAGCTAAATACAATTATAAGTATTACACCATATAAAGCTCTTTTAATTTTCTTAAGATACTATACGGTAGACATATAGGTATAATTAATATCTTTTTGTGGAATATTATTTTGTGAAACAAAAGAGTATAAGGAGGATATATATGATTGAACATCCAATAGAGAGTCTTATGAATTCTGCAATGAGTAATTTGAAAGATATGATTGATGTAAATACAATAGTGGGTGAGGCTATTGAAACAGTTAATGGAACAGTTATAATACCGATTTCGAAGGTGACATTTGGTTTTGCAGCTGGTGGTAGTGAATTTGCCAGTGAAGCTTTAGATGAATATTCAAAGGAAGGTATAGATGAAGACATTGCGTATAAATTACCTTTTGGCGGAGGAAGTGGAGCTGCTGTTAATATTACACCTGTTGGCTTTGTAATTGTATCTGGAATGAATGATAGCAAATGTCCAAAGTTTATTCCTGTTGATCATTGCAATGCTGTGGATAAGCTTTTAGATTACGTTCCGAACATATTGGACAAAATCGGAGAAATCTGTAAAGATAAAGGAACAACATATTCTTATGAATATTATAAAGATGATGATTGTGAATGTGGATGTACTAAAGAAGAAAAAAATGAAAATCAAAGTGAAGAAGAAGAAAAATAAAAAAACTGCCTTATGGCAGCTTTTTTATACATTATTTCTTTTGAATTACATATACAATTGCAACAACTGCAATAACAATAACGATAGCTATAATAGCACCAACAACTGTGTTGTTAGAGTTAGCTGTTTCACTATTGTTATCTGGTGTTGTAGTATTATCAGGAGTAGATGGAGTATTATTAACTTCACCGCTTATGTTTGTTTCACCTGATACATCTTCGCCAGAAACTTCTCCGCTTACTTCTGTATTTGATTCTCCTGAAACCTCACCAGAAACTTCTCCTGATGTTTCAGCTTGAGCTGGTGCTGCTAATAAATCTGCATTATCAGTAGCAAAAACAACACAAGAAAGAGAAAGAATCATAACTAAAGAAACTAATAAAGAAATTTTCTTTAACATGAAATCAACCTCCTATTAAATTTTGACAGTTAGGTTTGAATAACTGCAGAAAGTATTATATAATAAACATGTTTGATGTGTCTATAAAAAACAGTAAATTTCTGTAAAAATATTATGAACTTGAAGAAACGGAGGTAACATAAAATGAGACTAAAGAAAGTAAAAAATGCAAAAGAAAGAGTAGAAGCGTCTGAATACTTTGTATGCAACCCTAAAGATAATATAGGAAGATGGCAAGAAGTATTCAAGAATGAAAACCCAATACATATTGAAATAGGCATGGGAAAAGGAAAGTTTATTATAAATATGGCTAAAACTTATCCAAATATCAATTTTATAGGTATTGAAAAGTATGATAGTGTAATGGTTAAAGCATTTAACATACTAGATGAAGAAGAAAAGATTCCAAATTTAAAACTTGTTTTGACTGACGCTAATGATATAGAAGAAGTTTTTAAAAATGATGTGGATAGAATATATTTAAATTTTTCAGATCCATGGCCAAAGAGTAAACATGAAAAAAGAAGACTTACCAGTAAAAACTTTTTAGAAAAATATGATAATGTTTTTAAGGGTAAAAAAGAGATATTTCAAAAAACAGATAATTTTGATTTTTTCGAATATTCTAGAAAAAGTTTCTTAGAATATGGATATGAAATTAAAAATTTGACGTATGATTTGCATAACGAAGACATTTTTAATATACCAACAGAGTACGAAGAAAAGTTCAGTGCTAAAGGTGTCAAAATCAACAGATTGGAAGCATATAAAGATTAAAATGTATTGAAAATACTAATCTATTTTTGTTATACTAAAAGTGGAAGTTAAAATTTGACCGAGGAGGGGTAATCTATGAAGTTAAATTTAAAACAACTTAAGCTTATAGCAAGTGTTTTAACTATAATTTTAATTGCAATATTTGTAGTTCTTGGCAGTCAAGTTAGTAAGAATAATAAAAAAGATAATGATAGCTATTCAAATGATATTTTGAATAATTGGTCGCATATAGTTCAATATAATGGCATGATATATTACCAAAACGAATATACAAATGAAAGTGGAGACTTTCAAAGTAATATAAGCAGAATTTCAGCAAAGGATAAGAATATAACCATAACAGATGTTATCGATTTTAAGAAAACAGCAATAAGCAATCATAATATGTTTTTTTATAACAATATGATATATATAGTTTATGCAGATAATACATATCAGTATGATTTAGAAAAAAATGATATGAAATTCTTTTGCCAAGGTGAATTACAATATTTTGATGGCAAAAAAGTAGTCTTCTTGTATGCTAACGATATATATAGTGCTGATTATAGTAAAACTCTTAATGCCATAAATAACGTTAATCAAATTTCAAGTGCAAATATGAAAAAAATGAGTGAGGACGATAATTATATATATTACACAACACCTGGTCATAAAAATAATACACTCATTGTAGCATTAACCAAAAATGAATTTGCATTAGTTACTTTGAGTGATGAACTTTCTAAATATGATGAAGTATTGCAAATTGTTCCAACAAAAAATTATGTATATTGTGTGGCAACTGACATAGATGGAGAAAGCTATGTTTTGAAAATTAATATGAAAGATGGCAAGAAAGAAAAAATTAATTTGAATGAATATCAAAACATATATATGTTCATGAATGAAGATAATGATACGCCTTGGTTTTATGCGAATATGAGTGGTGATACTGAAAAAATGTACATTATAAAGAATGATAAGATAGAAGAAACTCATGATGAAATTAAAACAGATATACAAAGAAACTATGATTTAAAAGACATAAATGGAGTAATACATTTATATAATAAAGGAAAAGATGTTGGTCAAATTGAAAACCCTGTTAAAGATACGAATATGATAACGATAGATTATGCATATAATATAGGAGATTATTTGTACTACAAATTTGACATTGGAAACGTTACATATGATGAGGATGAAGATATAGAAAATATGTCTTCAAGTGAAGGATATATATATGTTCCAATGTTAGTAAGAGTTTCAAATAAAGGTGGAGAAGTGCAGATATTAAATAAATAATATTTGAAAAAAATAAGAAAAGACTGAAAATGTATGAGTTTTCAGTCTTTTTTGTGTTACTTTATTTCAATACAAAAGATTCTTTTTCCTCTAGAACCTATAACAATTTTATTATTGAATATAGCTGGAGAACCTTCAAAATTTCCACCACCAGAGTTAAGAATATATAGCGTTTCGCCAGTTAAAGCATCAATTAGTAATACTTGACCAATAGAATTACAAAATACGATATAAGGTGTACCATCATTCGAATAAACAGCTACTGGTGAACTCCAAGAGTAATATTGCAAATCTTTTTCCCATTTGACGGTACCATCTTTTTTGCTCAATGCAACCATTTTCCCATTTCTTAAAGTTGTAACTTTTGAAAAGTTATAAATAACAATATCTGAGATTTTACCTTTTCCTATAACAGGAGATGAAAGAACACCACCATTTACATTTGCATCATAAAGACAATCACAGGTGTACTCCCAAAGTGTTTTGCCAGTTTTTCCATCTATCTTTCTAACAATAGATGGTGACGTTGTTTTTCTCTTATCCACCTCGTTTCCGATATATAAATAAACATTATTTTGTTCTTCCTCAAGACCAATTGTTGAGTCACAATCGTCAATAATATCATGATTCCAAAGTGGAGTTAATGTTGTTAAATCTAAACATTGAACGTTTCCATTGTTATTTGCAAAGTATGCAAAATTTTTATATATCGTAAGAGAATTTTCCATTCCACCAGCTTTACCATTAACAAGGTACCTGTACTTTGTAGTGTTAGGATTAATACTAATAGTACCATTTATCTCATCATAGTTTGTGTTAAGCTTTGAAATGTATATGATTCCATTTTCTCCTGGTAGAATTAGTGTATCATTTTTTGTATCAATTAGTGGATTGCCATCAAAAGCTCCCCAACCAATATATGCGAATTTGTCACGTCCATTTATGAAGTATAATTCTTCACCAGTAACTAAGCTGAAAATTCTATAACCATATTCTACAGGATCACCACTGACGGCATTTATGCCTTGTCCAACATATAAAAGTGGATAACCGCGTGGATCTATTGTGATACTACCTTTTATTGAACTTGGAACTTTTATCGAAGGTCTTGAACTTTCACCTGTTTCTAAATCGTAAAAATGAATATGACTATCTAATGTTCCATAGATAACTTCTACAAAATCCTCTTTATTTTTAAAGTTATCATATAAATTCATTTGACTTCTTACTTTTGAGTCCCATTTTATGATTGAAGGTTGACCGTTCCAGCCAACACCAGTCCAGTTATCAGTTTGACCTATGGTTGCAGTCCATATTTTTGAAAGTTTTTTTTCGTTCACATCTAACTTGCCATAAAAAGCGGTATCACGGTAATTGTTACCTCTAAATGTTGTTATTCCTTCAACTTTGTTATATGCTGAAGGATCGCCGATGTAGATATTAGACGAAAAAACTTCTCCGCTAGGTGTTTTTATCTGATATGTGCATTTTTGTTTTTCCACATCTCCAGAAGTAATTTCTTTGATAGATTGCTGTTCAGTTTTAACATTGCCATTTGTCTTCTCATTAGTGTCTTTTTCATTATTTGGAGTTTTATTGATGTCATCTCCTGAACTTGAATGAGCCTGATGTATATTGTCTGCCGGTTCTATTGTTATACTCCCTTTAGTAAATATGGATTTTATTTCGAGACATGTTACGAATGCCAAATAAACTATAAATATGCAAATAAATGCTTTATGTAAAAATTTTTTCATAATAATATTCCTCCTATGTTTGCACAAAGATATCATACAGAATTCGACATAAAAAAGCAATATTTTAGTTACATATTATTTCTTACTTCTTGCAGCTACAGCTATTACAATTCTAGTCACTATTGCAAACAAACTTATTCCACATATGACACTAATTAAATTTGAAGTTTCATTAATGATTAGTGGCTTGCTGTTATTTGAGTAGTTAAATACAGTTAGTGTAGCTATAGACGCAAGATTTGTATATTTTAAAGCAAGAAATGTATATAATGACGCTATAAAACCATGAAGAAATTTGCCTAATAAATATGGTTTTATTGATAAGTTATTTTTTGAAATAATACTCGAAACTTGCATCAGTACTGAGATGCCACCAAAACCTAGTAAAAAGGCTGCAATGCATATCTTTGTTATAGTTGCTTCTACATTAATGCTAGTTAATGCTTTCAAACCATTAGTAACCTCAATAATTCCCTTTAAAACACTAACTACATATGCTTCTGATATATTGAATATATTTAATAAAGGAGTCATTAAATGCACTATGTAAGTAAAGAATCCTACTCTTTCTAGGATGTTGCTTAACACTGCAAAAAATATAATATAGCCGACAAATTAATAGCAAAGTAGATATTGCATCTTCAATTGCTTTTCCCATGAAAAGCCCCAGATTTGATAGACATAATTTCGCATTATTGTTTATTTTTGTTTCTTTATATGTTATAATGTCACAAGACTTAGGTGATTTCTTTGATTTATATTTCTTAAATAGTAGACCAACAGTTAAGCTTGCTAAAAAATGTGTAATAAGAAGTGTAGTTCCTATTTGTGGATTATTAAACATACCAATGCCAATTGCACTTACGATAAATAGTGGGCCAGAAGTATTGGTAAATGAAAGTAATCGTTCAGCTTCTTGCTTTGTGCATTCGCCACTTTCAAATAATTCATTACTGATTTTTGCACCAACAGGGTAGCCGGAAGTTATTCCAAGTGCAACAGCAAATGCACCACTACCAGGAATATTAAATAGCGGGCGCATAATTGGTGTTAATAATTTTCCGCATTACATTAATAAAATTAGTGCTTTTTAATAGATTTATGCAAATCAAAAACGGTAATAAGGATGGCACTAAGTTATTTACCCATAACATGAAACCATCTTTTGCGGCTAAGTATGTACTATTTGAAAATATAATTATACATATCATTGTTCCAAGAAGTATGCAAGTTAATAAGTGCTTTCTAAAATTAAGAACTTTAAAGCTTGAGTCTTTTGGAATCAGTAGATAAAGTATAGCTAAAAAAATGAAAAGAATAAATTTTAACAAATTAATCACCTTTTAAAAAATATGTTTAGGAGAAAAATAATATGATTATTTCTGATAAATGGAAAGATTACGAAATACTTGATATGGCTGATGGTGAAAAGCTTGAAAGATGGGGAAACATAATTTTAATAAGACCAGATCCACAAATAATATGGAAAGAAAAGTCCAAGCCAGCATTATGGAAAAAAGCAAACGCACATTATCACAGAAGTAAGTCTGGTGGTGGTGAATGGGAATATATAAAGAACGTTCCAAAAGCTTGGCAGATCAGATATAAGGATTTAGTATTTAATTTAAAACCTATGGGATTTAAACATACGGGTTTGTTTCCGGAACAAGCAGTCAATTGGGAATTTATGATGAATAAAATAAAAAGTGTAAAGAGACCTATTAAAGTATTAAATCTATTTGCGTATACAGGTGGAGCAACTGTTGCTTGTGCATCAGCAGGAGCTTCTGTTTGTCATGTTGATTCATCAAAAGGTATGACCGCTTGGGCAAAGGAAAATGTAGCTTCTTCTGGTTTGTCAGATAAGCCTGTTAGATTCATTATTGATGATGTAATAAAATTTGTGCAAAGAGAAATAAGAAGAGGAAATAAATACGACGCAATTGTTATGGATCCTCCATCATATGGAAGAGGCACAAATGGTGAAGTATGGAATATAGAAGAAAGTTTATATATGTTAGTTGAGTTATGTAGTAAAATCTTATCAGATAATCCATTATTCTTTTTAATAAACTCATATACAACTGGCTTATCTCCAACAATTCTTGCTAATATATTGAGCATGATAATCAAAAAGAAAGGTAAAGTATCTTGTGGTGAAGTTGGGTTGCCAATGAAAGATAGTAGTATAATACTTCCTTGCGGAATATATGGCAGATGGGAAAGCCTATAAAAGGAGATTAAAATGTTAAAAGTTATATACGAAGATAATCATGTAATAGTTGTAGAAAAGCCATGCAATATCCCTTCTCAAGCGGATAAGACAGGTGATAAAGATATGTTAACACTAGTTAAAGAATACATAAAACAAAAATACAATAAACCTGGCGAGGTGTATGTAGGGCTAGTACATAGGTTAGATAGACCTGTTGGCGGAATAATGGTTTTTGCCAAAACATCAAAAGGAGCTTCACGACTTTCTGATTCAATTAGAAAAAAAGAATTTTCAAAAACATACCTTGCTGTTGTGAATGGTATTATTAATGAGAAAAGCGGAACTTTAGAAGATTATTTATATAAAGATGAAGCACTAAATAAGAGTATGGTCGTATCGAGTAAAAAAAGCGGAGCTAAGCAAGCAATATTGCATTATGAGGTCGTTGAAGAAAAAGATACTAAATCACTAGTAAAAATAAAATTAGAAACGGGTAGGCACCATCAGATAAGAGTGCAATTCTCACATTTTGGACATCCACTAGTTGGAGATCAAAAATATGGAAAGGCAGAAAACAACACGCAAATTGCACTATGGGCATATAAACTAGAATTTAAACATCCTACGAAAGATGAAATACTTAGCTTTGAATGTTTGCCAAAGAAAATAGGTCCATGGAAAGATTTTGCATTTATAAAATAGCAATAAAATTAAGGAGATTTTATGAGAAAAATAATTGTAGAAAAAGATTGTAAAAAAATATCAACATACTTGCAGAGTAAGTTTAATCGATTGCCAAAAGGTGCAATTTTTAAAGCTTTAAGGAACAAAGATATAAGGATAAATGACGTAAAAACATCTGAAGATGTTGCAATAAAAGCTGGTGATGAATTAACAGTATATATAACAGATGACTTATTATTCGGAAATGTTTCAATAACAAGAGAACAAGTAGCATATGAAGATGAAAATATAATTGTAGTATGTAAGCCTCAAAATATGCTTGTAGTTTCAGAAGAAAATGATATAGGTCTAGATAAACTTGTTTCAAAACTGATTGGAATTCCTGTGTATCCATGTCATAGGCTAGATAGAAACACAGCTGGACTTGTAATATTTGCAAAATCACACGAGACAGAAGAAATAATTTTTAAAATGATTAAAAACCATGATATAAAAAAGTTGTATAAATGTACTGTTTATGGAAAACCAAAGAATAAAAAAGCAACACTTAAAGCATATTTATTTAAAGATAGAAAAAACAGTATGGTTTATATAAGTGATGAAAAAAAGAAGGGCTACACAGAAATAGTAACTAAATATACGGTATTGAATTATAACAATGATAATACTACAGATTTAGAAGTTGAACTTGTTACAGGAAAAACACATCAAATAAGAGCACATCTGGCTCACATAGGTTATCCAATTGTAGGAGATGGAAAATATGGAATTAATGATGTTAATAAGGCACACAATGTTACTTGGCAGAAACTTATTGCATATAAATTAATATTTTTAAATGCAACTGACAAGCTAGCATATTTAGAAGGAAAAGTAATAACAGCAAAAATATAAATTCGTATGATAAGAATGACACCATAAAAATTATTGTCATTACTTGATACTTCTTTATTAATATAGTATACTTTTCGTGTTAGGTAGGTATATTACAAAACTTTGAGGGGGAATTAAAGTGAATATTTGGCATGACATAAATCCAAAAAGAGTAACACCAGAGGTTTTTACAGCGGTTGTTGAGATACCAAAAGGTGGTAAAAACAAATATGAATTGGATAAAGAAACAGGTTTATTAAGATTGGATAGAGTTTTATATACGGCGACACATTATCCTGCAAATTATGGATTCATTCCAAGGACGTATGCAGAGGACCATGATCCACTTGATGTATTAGTATTATGCCAAGAGGAAATAGTGCCACTTACGCTAGTTGAATGTTTTCCAATTGGTGTTTTGAATATGATAGACAATGATGAGCAAGACGAAAAAATAATTGCAATTCCTGTAAAAGAACCGACTTTATCAGGATATAAAGACATCTCTGATTTGCCTGCACATTTATTTAATGAGATATCTCATTTCTTTGAAGTATATAAATTTCTTGAGGGTAAACACACTGCAATTCAAGAAATATCTGATGCTAAAGAAGCAATAAAATGTATTTCAAAATGCATGGAGAATTACGAAGCCATGTTTGGAAATAAAATTGAAAGGAAATAGAAAGTAATGTTGTTAGAAAGGATTGTTTATAGTTTACTTTGCATAGTACTTATAGGCTATACGATGAGAAAAAGTTTTAAAGATAAAAGTGGAGTCTGCTTGATACTTTTAGGCTTTCAAATAATATCTACACTTATTCAAGTATTATCACTTATAAAGGGAGCATATCCTAATTATATTATGCAAGCATTTATAGTTATATTTGCTGTACTTGTACCTTCTTTAATGTTTTTGTCAGAGTATTTGTCGCTAGATTTAGTAGAACTTTTTGAAATAAAAGCTGGTGATATTCACTCAAAAAGTGGAAATTATGATAAAGCTATAGAAAGCTATAAGAAGGCACTTGAACACAATCCTAAAAATAGTGAGATATTTGTTAAACTTGGAAAGTCATATAATGCTATAGGTGATAGAAGAACTGCATTTGATAGATTTGCAAAAGCTGTTGAACTAAATAGAAATGATTACAATTCATATTATGAGATTGGAATTATTTTTAATGAGTTGAATAAGAAAAATGATGCACAAGTTGTGCTTGATAATGCACTTAGAATAAAACCAGATTTTACTCCTGCATCTGAGTTGTTGGCTCTTGTATTATGTTCTCAAAATAAATATGATGAGGCAATTCATGTATACGAAAATGCTATAAAATATGATCCTGATAATTACCAACTTTATTATAGTTTAGGTATTGTCAGAACAGAACTAAGAGACTTTAATGAGGCACTAGAAAGTTATAAAAAGGCGATAGATTTAAAACCAGATTTATATGAGGCATATTTTAGTATGGGGCAAATATATTTCTTAAGGGGAGAGTTTGAAGAGGCTGAAGAATACTTCAATAAAGTACTTCCAGATGAAGAAATGGCTGCCAAAGCATATTATCAATTAGCCAAAATATACATACTAAAAAATGATGAGATTAAAGCTGTTTCATATATTGAATATGCTATAAATATCGACCCAACATATAGATATAAAGCTGAAACTGAGCCACTATTTAAAAATATTAAAGATTACCTTGAAGGTATACATATGGTTTCTCAAGCTCAAATGAAATTAGAAAAAGCAATTGATGAAAAAGTAAAGAAAGAATATGAAAAAGAGGAGATTAACGAAAATAATACAGAAGAAATGAATGATGATGTGGAATTTAATTTCATGGATAAATTCAAATAATCTTGGGAGGAAAATTTATGAATCTTACAATATTACAAGCCGCTTTTTTAGGGGCTGTGCAAGGATTGACAGAACTTTTACCAATATCTAGTTCTGCACATTTAAAAATATTACCATGGCTTTTATGGAATATTGACGATATAGGTGCATTTGATGTTGCACTTCATGCTGGCACTTTGCTTGCGATTGCAATCTTCTTTTTTAAAGATTGGCTTGACCTTTTAGTAGGCGCATACAAATCTGTTTTTAAAAAAGAAAAGAATTTTGAAGGAAAAATGTTTGGATACATTGTGCTTGCGACAATACCTGGAGGAATAATTGGATTCATACTAGATAAGTTTTGTGGTGATTTCTTAATGAAGCCTGTAATAATAGCTACTGCATTAATCATAATGGGTATAGTTTTGTATTTGGTTGATAAAAAATCAAAATCAACTGTAAAATATGAAGACATGACATTAAAACAAACATTTCTAATTGGGCTTTCACAAGCATTAGCATTTATACCAGGTGTTTCTCGTTCAGGAATAACAATGACAACTGCTAGAGCTATGGGTATTGAAAGAGAATCTGCTGCAAAATACTCTTTTATGCTTTCTGCTCCAATAGTTCTTGCAGCAACAATATTTAAATTAGATGAGTTTGTATTTTCAATTCCATTTTTTGTTGGAGTTCTAACTAGTTTTGTTGTTGGGTTATTAGTAATAAAGTTTTTACTTTCATATTTGAAGAAAGGCGACTTTAAAGCTTTTGCTATTTATAGAATTATATTTGGACTTATAATTTTCGCAAAAATATTGTTTTTTTAATGTAAAATAATGTAGTATCATAGTGAGGAGATGATTAGATGGTACTTATTGAAGGAAAAAAAGTGGCAGAAAAATATAGAGAACAACTAAAAGAAGAGATTCAAATGTTAGATAAAGAACCAGGTCTTGCGGTTATAAGAATTGGTGATGATGCTGCGTCTTCTATATATGTTAGACTAAAACACCAAATGTGCGACGAATTAGGAATTAATTTTGTTGAATATCATTTACCAGAACAAACAACGCAAAGTGAGTTAATAGAGCTTATTAATAACTTAAATGCAGATGAATCGATAAATGGAATCTTATTACAAAGTCCAATACCATATCATTTAAATATTCTTGAGGCTTTCAAAACAATATCACCAGAAAAAGATGTTGATGGATTTAGTCCTTTGAATGTTGGTAAATTGACTCAGGGTCAAGACTGCTTCGCTGCTTGCACACCACTTGGAATCATGCATTTGTTAAAAGATTATAATATAAATCTTGAAGGAAAACATTGCGTAGTTGTTGGAAGAAGTAACATTGTTGGCAAGCCTATGGCTGAATTATTGCTAAACGCTGATGCAACAGTTACTATATGTCATTCACATACAAAGAACTTGGCAGATATAACTAAAACAGCAGATGTTTTAGTCGTTGCTATAGGAAATCCTAAATTTATAACTGCTGATATGGTAAAAGAAGGTGCGGTTGTCATTGATGTTGGAATAAATAGATTGAAAGACACAAAAAAGATAGTAGGAGACGTTGACTTTGAAAATGTTAAAGACAAATGTAGTTATATAACACCGGTACCTGGTGGAGTTGGTCCAATGACTATAATAACACTTATGGGCAATATAGTAAAAGCATATAAAAATCAAAACATAAAACAAGAAAGATGAAAATCAAAGATTTTCATTCTTTCGTCTCTCGAGAGTTTTCGACTGAAAGGAAGAAAATCTCTC
>ENA-ORSL01000462-ORSL01000462.1-human-gut-metagenome-genome-assembly--contig:-NODE-462-length-43137-cov-13.694977_pt1 | contig 43137 bp, 38 predicted proteins | sample MGYA00242190_ERZ509157 | MGnify/ENA primary metagenome ERZ509157 (study PRJEB26280, sample SAMEA2338664) | human gut metagenome | biome: human gut; feature: human-associated habitat; material: faeces... | reverse complement strand
GCGAGAACCACCGGCTGATCGACATGAACAAGACGCGCGAAACCGGCCGCGTCACGCTGCTCGACCTCGGCTGACCGCGTGCGCCGCGGGCGTTTCGCGCAGAGGCGTTTGGAATAAACGCGGCGCGTTCGGCGCGCGCCGGGCGCTTTGCGGGAAAAGAACCGGCGGCGGTATGGAAAAAGCCCCGTCCATATGTTAAAGATATATCAATATATCGAAATTGAAGGGGCGAATTCATAAATTGGTAATTGATTCCCCATGCGAAATGTGGTAAAATAAGCACAGAATAGGTCATTTGCAATACATTTGCCTTTTCGGCGAAAGGAGAAATAAGAATGACAAACAACAAGACAGTCCTCTCTTGGATTGACGAAATGAAAGCGCTTGTCAACCCGGATCAGGTCGTTTGGATCGACGGCTCCGAGGAGCAGCTCGAGGCCCTCAGAAAGGAAGCCTGCGAGACCGGCGAAATGATCCAGCTCAATCAGGAAAAGCTCCCGGGCTGCTACTATCACAGAACGGCGGTCAACGACGTTGCCCGTGTCGAGGATAGAACCCTCATCTGCTCCAGAAAGGAAGAGGATGCAGGCCCGACCAACCACTGGAAGGATCCCCAGGAAGCTTACAAGATGCTCTACGACATCGCACGCGGCAGCTACAAGGGCCGTACGATGTACGTGATTCCCTACTCCATGGGCCCGATCGGCTCCCCGCTCGCGAAGATCGGCGTTGAGCTGACCGACTCCATCTACGTCGTCCTCAACATGGCCATCATGACGCGCGTCAGCCAGAAGGTCATGGACGTGCTCGGCGACAGCAACGACTGGGTGCGCGGCCTGCACTGCAAGTGCAACGTCGACCCGGAGAACCGCTGGATCTGCCAGTTCCCGGAGGACAACACGATCATCTCCGTCAACTCCGCTTACGGCGGCAACGTTCTGCTCGGCAAGAAGTGCTTCGCGCTGCGCATCGCTTCCTACCAGGCGAAGAACGAGGGCTGGATGGCTGAGCATATGCTCATCCTCGGCGTTGAGAATCCGAAGGGCGAAGTCAAGTACGTCTGCGCGGCGTTCCCGTCTGCCTGCGGCAAGACGAACCTGGCCATGATGATCCCGCCGGAAGGCTACAGAGCCAAGGGCTACAAGGTCTGGACCGTCGGCGACGACATCGCTTGGATGCGTCCCGGCGAGGACGGCAGACTGTACGCGATCAACCCGGAGAACGGCTTCTTCGGCGTTGCGCCGGGCACGAACATGAAGTCGAACCCGAACGCGCTGATCTCCACGAAGAAGGGCACGATCTTCACGAACGTCGCCCGCAACCTCGACGACAACACCGTTTGGTGGGAGAGCCTCGACAAGAACCCGCCGGTCAACGCGGAAGAGTGGAAGGGCGCGCATGTGAACGGCCCCGAGTACATTGCCGAGGGCAACAAGCTCGCGCATCCGAACAGCCGCTTCACGGCGCCGACCGCAAACTGCCCCTGCCTCTCGAGCGAGTTCGAGAACCCGAAGGGCGTTCCGGTTTCCGCCATCATCTTCGGCGGCCGCCGTCCGGATACGGTTCCGCTGGTTTACCAGTCCAGAAGCTGGAACAACGGTGTCTTCATCGGTTCCATCACCGGCTCCGAGACCACCGCAGCTGCTGCAGGTGCAGTCGGCGTTGTCCGTCGTGACCCGATGGCTATGCTCCCGTTCTGCGGCTACAACATGGGCGACTACTTCAAGCACTGGATCGAAATGGGCGAGATGCTCGGCGACAAGGCTCCGAAGATCTTCAACGTTAACTGGTTCCGTGTCGACGAAGACGGCCACTTCATTTGGCCGGGCTTCGGTGACAACCTCCGTGTTCTCGAGTGGATCCTCAAGCGCTGCGATAACGAAGTTGACGCTGTTGAGACGGCAATCGGCTACGTTCCGAAGCCGGAAGACATCAACCTCGAAGGTCTTAAGGACTTCGATGAGGAGAAGCTCGCTTCCATCCTCAAGGTTGATAACGCTAAGTGGGCTAAGGAAGCTGCCGGCGTAGAGGAATTCTACAAGAAGTTCGGCGACAAGCTCCCGCAGGAGCTCAGAGACGAGCTCAACGGCCTCGAAGAGCGCACCAAGGCTTAATCAAAACTTAAATCGTAAGATTTAACGCATAGAAAGCGCCGCTTTCGGTTCATCCCGGAAGCGGCGCTTTTGCATATTGTTTTTATGCACGGATAATTTTAAGCTGTACGGAAATCCCACATTCAAAACAAAAGCACGCAGACAAATTCAATCTGCGTGCTTTTTCATCACCATAGCTGAACGACAAGTCATTCAGCTTATCTTACCTTCCAGCGGTCGTTATACGTGCCGGAAAGGTCTGCAATCTTGCCGCTGTCTTCTTTCTCTTCCTTCACGTGCGAGGTCGCTCTGCGCTCGTTTAAATATTTCAGGAACAGCTCGCCGTCCACCGGCACAGCCTGCGGCTTGCCCGTCCAGTCGGAAAGGTGAATGGCGTTCGAGATATTCAGGCCGTTAATGCCCTCATAGCCCGGCGCCAGCAGCTCTTCGCCATACAGAATAGCGTTTGTGAAGTTCTGCAGAATGCCGTTATGCCCAAGCTCAATGTTGTCCGTTTCCACTTCGGTTACGGTCATTTCGGGCTGCGCAAAGCCCTCTTTGCACGTCACGCAGAATTCGCGCTCCGGCACGGCGAGCTTCCACCAGGTCAGCTTGCCTTCTTCCCAAACAAGCTTGCCTTTGTCGCCTGTAATCTCCAAACGGTTCGTGCCCGGGCACTCACCCGTCGTGGTGATGAACGCGCCCGTCGCACCGTTCGGGTACTCGGCGTAAGCCGTCACTTCGTCCTCAACCTCAATGTTGTGCCAGTGGCCGTACTTGCAGTGGCCCATCACGCGGTTTGGCATGCCGAAGATCCACTGCCACAAATCGAGCTGATGCGGGCACTGGTTCAGCAGTACGCCGCCGCCTTCGCCTGCCCACGTCGCACGCCAAGTGCCGCTGTCGTAGTATGCCTGCGTGCGGTACCAGTTCGTAATGATCCAAATGCAGCGTTTTAGTTCGCCCAGTTCGCCGCTCTGCACGATCTCGCGCATTTTCTGAAACTTCGGGTTCGTGCGCTGATTGTACATGATGCCGAACACCTTGCCGGATTTTTTCGCGGCCGCATTCATTTCCTCCACCTGCTTCGTGTAAACGCCGGCAGGCTTCTCCGTCAGCACGTTCTTGCCCTTTTCAAAAGCATAGATCGCAATGGGGGAGTGGAAGTAATGCGGTGTCGCCACGATCACCGTGTCACACACACCGCTGTCGATCATTTCCTTGTAGTCTTCATAGCACGGTATGCCGGGCAGATTTTCGTCCGCCCAAAGGCGCTTCGATTCCGCAATATCGCACACGGCGGCAAGCTCCATGCCCTTGATATTGCCGGAGAAAATGCTCTTTGCGTGCGCCGAACCCATGTTGCCGATGCCGACAATGCCGACCTTTACTGTTTCGCTCATAAAATTGCCTTCTTTCTGTTATTCGATGGTTTTCAAAATATCGTGCAGCGCGTCGGAAGCCACATCAAACGCTTCATCCGCGTCTTTATATACGCGCTTGTGCAGAACGTCCTCGCCCTGCAAGTTTTGCAAGCCGCTGAAATCGTACAAATGCGGCTCCAGCGTCAGCATGTACGGCTTACCCGTTTCCGCCAACATTTTTAAAATACTCGGCACAGAGCCGTCTCCCTCACCCGCAGGCACCACGCTGCCGTCTTTAAACAGCGCGTCTTTGATGTGCATATAGTCGATGATCGGTGCGAGCGCCTTAAAGTTCACCGCCGGGTCATCGCCGCACTGAATGTAGTTTGCGGGGTCAAATACGCACCGCAGCGCCGGAATGGCTTTGTGCAGCTTCTCCACGCGCGTGAGCGTGTCGCCGTAAATGCCCTTCTCATTCTCGTGGCAGCAGTGTACGTCATTTGCTTCGCCGTAGTCCACCATTTTCTGTATTCGCTCGATCACGGTATCGTGATAAATCTCCGGATTTTTGCCCTCCGGAATATAGAAGCTGAACATGCGAATGCGCGTGGTGTGCAGCTTTTTCGCAATCTCCACAGCGCGCTTGAATTTCTCAAAGTGCGGTGCAAAGTCGTCCTCAATGCCGATCTTGCCGATGGGCGAGCCGATGGCGGAAATGCCGATATTGCCCGCTGCAAGCTTCTTTTCAACAACATCAAGCTCCTCGTCCGTCAGGTCTAAAATGCCCTTGCCGTCCACGCCGCGGATTTCCATCAGCGGAATATGCTTGCGGTGCAGCGCCGCAATCTGCCGGTCAAACTCCGGCGAGGCTTCGTCTGCAAACGCGGAAAGTGTAAACCGTGTCATATACCCTCCTTAGAACGTGCAGCCGGCACGAAGCAGGTTTTCGGCGCTCAGCTTCAGCTCGTCAAACGGATTGCGGTCGTAGCAATTGTCCTGTTCGATCATCGCATATTGAATGCCTGTCTTTTCGCACGCCTCAATAATAGACACAAAGTCCATGTTGCCGTCCATCACGGCTGCAAAGCGCTGCTCGTGGCCGTGCATCTTCATGTCCTTAAAGTGAATGACGTCAATGCGTCCCGCCATTTTTTCAATCTGTACCTGCGGCGAGCGCCCACCGTACTGCGTCCAATAAACGTCCAAAATAAAGCCCCATTTTGCCGGGTCGGTCTCCTCCGCCATGTGGTCGATGAGACACTTGCTGTCAAATTTCTCGTATTCAAAGCCGTGGTTGTGGTAATGCAGCTTCATGCCCGCGTCGTGCAGCTTGTCGGCGGCGGGGCCGAAATCCTTCAAAAACGCGCGCATACCTTCCAGCGAGCCCGTGTATTTCTGCGGCATCATGCCGATGCCCACGTGGTTCGTACCGAAAATGCGGTGGTTCTCAATCACCTTTTCGGTGTTCTCCAGAATGAGCTGCGGGTTCGTATGCGTAATGATGATGGAAAGCCCGTTTTCATCGCAAATCTCGCGGATGATATGCGGGTCAATGTCGCCGAACGCGGAGACCTGCAAGGTCTTGTAGCCGATGTTGTGCAGCTTTTTCGCCGTCTCTCTAAAGTCGGCTTCGTTCTGCGCATAGTCGCGGATGGTGAAGCCCTGTGCACCGATGATCATGAAAAATTCCTCCCAAAAGTCAGATTATACGCCGGAGTACGCGGAGAAACCGCCGTCCACCGGGATTGTGATGCCGGTCACAAAACCGGACGCGTCATTGTCGATGAGAAAGCGCAGTGTGCCGAGCAGCTCCTCAGGCTCACCGAAGCGGCCCATCGGGGTCTGCGAGATGATTTTGTGGCTGCGCGGGGTCAGGCTGCCGTCCTCGTTAAAGAGCAAGGTGCGATTCTGGTTCGTTGCAAAGAAGCCCGGCGCAATGGCGTTCACGCGGATGTTGCAGTTTGCAAAGTGTACCGCCAGCCACTGCGTGAAGTTCGAGACCGCTGCCTTGGCACCGCTGTACGCCGGGATCTTCGTCAGTGGCGTAAACGCGTTCATCGAGGAGATATTCACAATGCAGCCGCCTGTTTCCAGCATGTCGGTCGCAAATGCCTGCGTCGTCAGCAGCGTGCCGAGAAAGTTCAGGTTGAACACGAACGAAACGCCGTCCTGATCAAGGTCAAAAAACGATCGCGCGTTTTTGTCCAGCATATCTTCTTTGCTGAAATACTCGCTCGTCGTGGTGCCCTTCGGGTTGTTGCCGCCCGCACCGTTGATGAGCACCTCACACGGGCCGAATTTTTCCAGCACAACGTCATGCGCCTTTTTCAGACTCTCTTTGTCCAGCACATTCGCCTGCACGGCAATGGCCTCACCGCCCGCCTTGCGGATACCCTCCGCCTCGCGCTCCGCAGCCTCCAAATTGAGGTCAAGCAGTGCGATTTTGTGCCCGTCTGCGGCAAGCGCGCGGGAAAAAGCGCTGCAAAGCACGCCGCCCGCGCCAGTAATGACAATATTCATAGGAAATTCCTCCTTATTATAACGTGACTCTTATTCGCCGAATAGCTTGCGGCTGTTTTCCACGCAAAGGTCGGTCAACAGCTTCAGCGCCGCCTTTTCGCTGAGGAACGTGCCGTCCATAAGCTCTTCCGCAACCCTGTTGCACAGCACACGGCGGAAATAATCGTGGCGCGCATAGGAAAGGAAGCTGCGGCTGTCCGTCAGCATGCCGGTAAACTGCCCAAGGTGGCCGGTTTCCGCCATAATGTTCAGCTGCTCCTCCATGCCGCGCTTGTGGTCACAGAACCACCACGCCGCGCCGGGCACAACGCCCTTAAAACTGCCCGCCGTCGTCGCAAGCGCCATATACATCGAAGGCTCCAGCGTGTATAAAATTGTGTGCGGCAGCGAATCCCTGCGGTCCATCGTGTCCAAAAGTACTGCAACTTCGTGTTCCGGGATCGGGTCGCCCACGCAATCGCCGCCGGCGTCCGGACCCACGGTCTCAAACAGCCGCGTGCATGCGTTACGCTTTACGTTCAGGTGCAGTTGCATCGTCACATTATGCGCCTTGTATTCGTGCGCCAAATACACATACATTTCAAATAGAAAATTACGGAACTCGTTTTCCGGGATTGTCTTTCCCTTCAGCGCCTTTTTAAACGTCTCCGCGGCATCGCAGCTTTTGTCTTCCTTCGGGAAGCCCTCAATGCCGATATCGCTCACGCGGCAGCCGTTCTCGCAGAAGAAATCAAGCCGCTTTGAAAGCGCCGCTTTCAGGTCGTCGAGTGTCTCCACACTAAAACCGCACACTTCGCCGAGGTGCAAGGCGTAGTCGCGATAGTTCGCGCGGCAAATGTTCAGCGCCGCGTCCGTGCGGAACGAGGGCACCACGCGCACCGGGAAGTTCTTCTCCTTCGCAATTTCCTTGTGGTATTCCAAAGAATCTGCCGGGTCGTCCGTTGTCGCTACAAGCTCCACATGGCTTTGCAGCATCAGTTTGCGCGGGGAGAGGTGGTGTTCCTTGATATACGCGTTCGCGCGGTCAAAAATATCGTCCGCACTTTCCGCTGTCAGCGTGTCTTCAATGCCGAAAAACATCGAAAGCTCCATGTGCGACCACACATAAAGCGGGTTGCCCATCGCAGTCTCGAGGCACGCCGCCCACGCGCGGAACTTCTCGCGCGGCTCCGCGTCGCCTGTGATGAGCGTCTCCGGCACGCCGCAGGCACGCATCAAACGCCACTTGTAGTGGTCGCCGCCCAGCCAGATCTGCGCAATATCCGGGAATTCCCTGTCCTCCAGAATCTCCTTCGGCGAGAGATGGCAATGGTAGTCGACGATCGGCAGGTCGCGCACCGCGTCATATAAATTCTTAGCAACATCGCTTTTCAAAAACAGATCGTTTCGCATCTGAATAAACTCCTTTCGGGCGGCAGAAAAAGGCAAAGTTTCCCCACCGCTGCTACTGTAAGTATAGCACGATGAATTGCAAAATAAATGATATATTGCGGCACATATATTGCAAATCGGCGCAAACTGTGCTATGATTTCTCCAAAGGAAGAGGGTGAAAAACGTGGAAACAGGTAAAAATGACGAAATGCTGCGGCAAGATTTTCAGCTTTCACACAATCGAGACCCCTATTTTCGCACCATGGAGTTTCACGCGCACGATTTTTTGGAGCTCTATTACTTTTTGGACGGCAGCGTGACGTATTATATTGAAGATCAGGTCTACGACCTTTGCCCCGGCGATCTGCTCATCATTCCCGCCGGCAAAATGCACCGCCCCGTCATCGCAAACGAACACGCCGCCTATGAGCGCATGGTGCTGTGGATCACCCCGCAGTACCTACAAAGCATCGACAGCCCCGCGGGCGACCTGCAAAAAAATCTGCAAAAGGTGGGGGAGCACGGCTACTGCGTGCCTTTTCGCGGTGATGAAACGGTGTTCGTCACGGCGCTCTTAAAAAAGCTCTTGTATATGCAGAAAAACGATACCGACCCTAAGTTCTGCGCCGGCGCCGTAGAGCTGTACCTGTGGACGATCTTCCGCTCCTACGGCGTTATCGATACCACGCACCGCAATGAAACACAGGTCATCCCGCAGGTCATTCGCTATATCACGGAGCATTTCAGCGAGCCTTTAACGCTCGAAGACATCGCCGCAGAGTTCTTCGTCAGCAAATCGTACTTAAACCGCCACTTTAAAGCATATACCAATTCCACCGTGTACGCCTACATCATGGCGCTTCGGCTCACCCATGCCCGCCGTATGCTGCGCGAAGGCATCCCTGCCGTAGAAGCCGGCCGCGAGTGCGGCTTTTCCGATTATTCCACATTCTACAAAGCCTTCAAAACCCAAACCGGCCTTTCACCCCAGCAGTTTAAAAGCCGGGCTTGATTTTGGAAAAATGCGTATGCTTCACGCGCTTTCGCAGCCGCAGACAGAACATAGGAAGAGCGGCTGACGGTTTTCTTAAAATTTCCTGACAAGCATTTACAACCGAAATCGAATTTGTTATAATAAAAACAATAAAAATTGATGCGCGGCGAAACGGCGGCGGCATGTCGACTGCGGGTATCTGCGCGAAAGGACGGTAGAAATTTATGGCTTTTTGTGAAAAATGCGGAGCACAGATCCCCGAAAACGGCACCTTCTGCGCAGCTTGCGGTGCGCCCGTAGCGGCACAGGCGCAGCCCACTCGGACTCCGGAGCAGCCGGCAGCACAGCCGCAGGCACCCGAGCAGCAGCCCCAGCCGCCGGTTTACCCGCAGCAGCCCGTATACCAGCAGCCGGTCTATCCCCAGCAGCCTGCGTATGACCCGGCAGATCACACCGCAGAGTTCGACCCGGAGGATGTCTCCCAGAATAAGGTCATCGCCATGGCAGCGTACATTCTCGGCACCGTCGGCATCATCATCGCACTGCTTGCGGCACCGCAGAGCAAATACGCGGCGTTCCATTCCCGTCAGGCGTTGAAGCTTGACATCGTCAGCACCCTGCTGCTCATCGTTTCCGCTGTGCTTGCTTTCACGTTCATTGTGCCGATTGCCGGCGCTGTCTGCATTGCAATTCTCTTCGTCGTGCGCATCATCTGCTTCTTCCAGGTATGCAGCGGCAAAGCAAAGGACGCCGCCATCATCGGCAAGCTGCCGTTCTTGAAGTAAGAAATACAACGTTACATTAAAAAAGGCTCGCGTAGCTCACTTTCAAGAAACCCTTGATAGGATTTCTTGCGAAAAACCGTCCACTGGACGGTTTTTCTATTTTCCTGATCTTCGATTAGGCAAAAAGTATTCCGCCATTTGCGAATGGCGGCTCTGGGCGTTGCCCCGAGACTCCATAAACTTTCTCCCCACCCACGCACTTTTTTCTTGCTTTTTCGCCCTAATCAGGTATAATTAAACTGAGTATGTATTGTATGAAAACTGTCGAAGCCACAACGGCCTCGACGATAAGCAGATAAAAAGGACGGAAAGAAACTATGGCTGATTTTGAGCCGTTTTTTGAACTGAAAAATCAATATAGAGAGTCCTGCCCGGTCTTGCTGCAAAGCGGCGCGCTGTACCGTGAAGAGCCCACTGCGTCCGCCGAAGCGGAAGAGACCGAAACTGCGGAAGCTACTCTCCCCGCAGAGCAGGAAGAGGCGGTTTCCCCGCGCACATTCCTGCGTCTCGCATTCCGCAATATCGACCCCCGTGCCGTGACGAGCGTTTATGTCGATATCCACATTTTCGACAAAGCCACAAACGAGCTCGCCGTCGTGCGCGACCGCCGCTATCTCGTGCCTATTTTGGGCCGCGATGCGGTCTTCGGCGCAGACGAGGAGATCGACGTTGATGACGCCGCGTACAGCTTCTCCGTCGCCATTAAGAAGGTGCAGTTCGAGGGCGAAGACGTGTTCTGGAACGGCAGTGCCTCACTGCTGTTTGAAAATCTCCCCGAACAGGCGAAAATCGCGGACGTCATGGAGGACGAAGATCTCCGCGCACAGTATCAGCGCGATTTCACCGAAATGGCAGAGGATAAAGAAGCTACGGCGCAGTTCGTCCCGCAGGAATACAAAGACCTCTGGATGTGCGCCTGCGGTGAAGTGAACCACAAAGATGAAGAAAAATGCGCCGCCTGCGGTGCCGAGTACGGGCCCCAGCACGCACTGTTTGAAGACGAAGAAAAGCTGAAAGAAAACCTCGAAGCCTATAACAAGGCTGAAGCTGAAAAGGCCGAGGCCGCCCGCATCGCCGCAGAAAAGAAAGCGGCAGAGGAAAAAGCCGCCGCCGAAGCTGCCGCCCGCAAAGCGGCAGAGGAAAAGGCCGCCGCTGAGGAAGCCGCCCGCAAAAAGCGGCTCCACCGCAAAATTTTCCTGTCTATTTCCATTCCGCTCGCCGTCCTCATCGCCGCGTTCGTCGTGGTGCTCATCGTCTGCATCATCCCGCAGAACCACTATAACGATGCCGCCGCCTTGCTCGAAGCCGGCAAGTATGACGAAGCCATCACCGCGTTCACGGCGCTCGACGGATACAGCGACAGCGCCGCCCGCATCACGGAGGCAGAGTACAAAAAAGCCTGCGACCTGCTCGAAAACGAGAAATTCGCAGAAGCCATCGAAGCCTTCACCGCCCTCGGCGATTACGAAGACAGCAAAGATCGGATCACCGAGGCCGAGTACCGCCGCGCCGTAAAGACGTTTGAAAGCGGCGCATACGAAGACGCGTTAAATCTCCTTGAGCCCCTCAAGGATTACAAGGATGCCGCCGAAAAAATCGAGACCTGTCACTATGAGCTCGGCATGAAGGCCCTCGAAGCGGATAACTTAAAGTCTGCCGCTGCGCATTTTAAAGAAGTCAACGCGGAGCAGAATAAGAAAATGCAGGCCGCATTCTGCGATAAAGGCATCGCGTTCTACGAAAAAGGCGATGAAGAAAAAGCGCTCACCTATTTTGAGTATGTCACCGATAAAGACCTTCTCCCGAAGATTGACGCCGCCTACTACGCGCAGGCGTTAAAGCTCGTCGAAGACGGCGAGTACGACAAGGCGACCGAAATTTTCGAAAAACTCGGCGAATATGAAGACTGCCCGACGCAGCTTCTGCGCATTCACGCGCTGAAAGCGGAGCAGTATTACAACAACGCCGATTACGAAAACGCCATCGCGGAGTTCAAGGCCGCCGGCGATTACGGCGACGCCGCCTCCCGCGTCACGGAGGCGACTTACCGCCTCGGCGCACAGCAGCTCGCAAACGGCGAGGTGCGCAAAGCCTACGATACGCTCTATCCCATCCGCAGCTACGACCCCGCCTATATGCTCCTCGTCTCCAATTCGCAGTTCTATATCCAGATCTACGACGTAGGCGCCGGCCCCAACCCCTTAAACGAAAACTAATCCCAAACCCAAGCGCCCGCAGAGTCATCTTCTGCGGGCGCTTTTTGTATAAAAAACGACCCCGAGTTTCAAACCCTCGGAGTCGTTCCATCTTCAAATTATCAATAACCTTACTTTCCAAAGCTCCCACGCAGCAGCATGGCGGCGTGCTCGCGGCGCAGCTCCTCGCACAGTGCGTAAAGACTCCACTTGTCGTTGTGCTCCGTGTGTACGGCTTTCAACGGAATGGGCGCGATACCCGCTTTTTTGTACGCCGCGAGGAACACGTCCAGCATCTCACCCGCAAAGCCGGAGAAAATCAGCACCTCCGGCAGCTTGTAGCCCGCCGGGGCTTTCTGCACGTTCGCGTTCACTTTCTCGCCGCACAGCGTTGCAACTGCGCGGTCACGGTCGGCGTTCGTCAGCCGTCTTGCCGTCAGGTGCAGTTCTCTGCACAGTGCGGAAAGCTGCTTTTCCTTTGCAGCGTCTTCAACATGGTATAAAACAAGAGCCATACGTTTCTCCTTACTCCTCGCACAGCGGGCGGAACAAGTCGCCGCGGCGCTTCATCATGCGGTAACGGAGGATCATCATAATCAGCACCCCAAAGCGTGCCGCAGATTCGATCACGTTCACCGTGAAGATTGCCGTGTCGTTCGCGCCGAGCGCCGTGTAGACCGAAACGCCGAAGAACGGCAAAAGCGAGTTGCTCAGCGTCACAAACAGCGTATAAATGCTGATGATAAGCGCGCGGTTCTTTTTCGGCGTCGCCTGCAAAAGTAGCTGCACCACGCACATGTTCGTCGCACCCTGCGGAATGTTGCCGATGAGCGCCAGAATCATAAAATACGGCATACGCGCGCTTTGCGGCAGCAACGTCATAGAAGCCACCGTAATGGGGCAGAGCAACAGGCCCGCGCATACGAAAATGATTGTAAAATGCTCGGATTTGCGGCGGCACAGTTTCGAGAAAAAGCCGATGAAGATCATCTGGCAAATGGAACACAAAGCCTGAAAAAAGCTCAGCTGCGCTTCGTTCATGCCGGCATATTTTGTCTCCGCTATGTACCAAAGGCTCCAGTCCAGGTGCCACGAAAGGTAAAACAGCATGATGCAGACGAAAAAGCCGCGGAACGGTTTGCTGCGTACCATCTGGTTCAAAGCTTCCGGGAACATTTTCAGCCCCATCTCCTGCTTTTCCTCCGCCTTGCGCGGCGGACAGGGGATGCGGCGCAGCACAAGCGCCTGCAAAAGCATGCATACGCCTGCAATATAAAAGAAAATGCGCAGCACAATGAGCTTTCCCTCGGTGTCCGGCATCAGCGTCATGATATTGCCGCACAAAAGCGGCACCACAATGCCCACAAAGAACAGACACCGGCTGCGGAACGTGAACACGCTGTTGCGCAGGCCCGGCTCCACCGCGTCACCGAAGAATGTCTGCCACTGCGCGTTATACAGCGCAATGCCGCCCACCGTCATGCCGAGAAACACAAAAAATGCCGTCATGCGGTGCTCGCCGAACAGCGGCACAGAGCCGTAAGCAAAATACGCCGCGCTCAAAAACAGCGCCAGTATGAACGGCACCGTGCGGCTCGTCTTCGTACGGTTCGCAAGGAATCCCACCGGAATCATACAGATGCCCGCCACCATGTTCGGCACCATCTGCACAAGGCCGATCTGCGTGTCCGTCGCGCCAAGATTCGTCGCATATAAATTGTTCGCCAGCGAGTAAAGCGAAACGGCATACTGCAATAAAAAGCCCTCAATGCCGAAAAGGCACAGCATGCGCAGTTTCGGATCAGACTGCAGCGATTTGACCGGATGAAATGTAAATTTACCCATAGATGTTCTCCCCTGAGAAAAATAAGCAGCGCACCGAATACACGCACCCTATCCATTATAAACGAAAACCGGGCAAAGACAAGCCTTACCCGGAATTTTCATCGTTTTATTTTTTGTAAACGCATTTGCCGCCCAAATACGTCGCCTCGGCTTCAATACGGTGCAGCGTGTTGGCGTCCGCCTTGAACGGATCTTCGGAAAGAACCACAAAGTCCGCAAGCTGTCCGTTTGCAATCTCGCCCTTTTTGCCTTCCTCAAATGATGCTACCGCGCCGCTTTTTGTAAACGAGTCGATGGCCTCCCGTACCGTCAGCGCTTCCTCCGGGCGATACGGTGCGTCCGTTGAGCCAATGCTTCGCCGCGTCACCGCGCACTCCATGCCGCGCATCACGTTCGGCTCCTCCACCGGCGCGTCCGAGCCGTTCGAGAACGGAATGCGCGCATTCAGAAGCGTCTTAGCCGGGTAACTCGTGCCCGCCAATTCATCGCCCACACGCTCGCGCACAATGTGCGTGTCGTAGTCGAGGAAGATCGACTGCAAATTCACGCGCAGCTTTAATTTCTTCATGCGCTCAATCTGGTCACGCCGCACAATCTGGCAGTGCACGATGCCATGTCGGTGGTCGTCGCGCGGGTGCTCATGAAGCGCCTTTTCGTAAGCGTCCAATACGTTGTCGAGCGCCCCGTCGCCGATGGCGTGTACCGCAACGGAAAGTCCCTTTTCGTTCGCAAGAGAGATAAGCCCGTTCAATTCCGCATTCGTGTATAGCGGAATGCCGCGTGCGTTCTCATCGTCTGCATACGGGCGGCTTAAACACGCTGTGCGTGCGCCGAGTGACCCGTCCGAGATAATCTTCAGCGGTCCCGCGCGGAACATATCGTCTTCAAAATACGCATCGCCGCTCTCGATATATTCAGAAAGCGCCTCTACGTTCGTAAACTGTGCCTGCTCATTCACGCGCACCGTCATCAGCCCCGGCGTTCTCAAAAGCTTCTGCACCGTCTCATACGGTACACCGGGGAACGTCTCGTAGTCGTCGCTTTGGCAAGAGGTGATGCCGTAACGGTTCAGCCGCTTGCAGGAGGCACGCAGCATTGCACACAGCTGCGCCTCATCCGGCTCCGGAATGCCCGCGTACACCACCGCTACGGCGTTTTCAAAAAATTGCCCGTTCGGCTCGCCGTTTTCATCTAAAGCAAAGCTGCCGCCCGCCACTTGCGGCGTGTCCTTCGTAATGCCCAACACTTCCAGCGCCTTCGAGTTCACTACGCAGATGTGCCCGCACGCCCGCGTAATGCAGATCGGGTGCTCGGTCGAAACAGCGTCTAAGTCCCACCGTGTCGGAAAGCGGCGCTCGTCTGCAAAATAATCGTGGTTAAAGCCGCGCCCCTGCACCCACGTGCCGGGTGTTACGCCCGTTTCCTTTATATAGGTGCGCAGACAGTCGAGCATCTCCTTTAAAGACGTCGTGTGCGCGCCGAGGTTCGCCATTGTCAGTACATTGCCGAGGTTCAGCACATGCATGTGTGAGTCATTAAACCCCGCGCAGACGAATTTTTCGCCTAAATCGACTACTTCATCTGCCGTGGCTTTATCCGTCTCGCCCACAAAGCAGAATTTCCCGTTTTCCACCGCAAAATCCGTCACAAAGCCGGTTCCCGTGTAAACCGTGCCGTTTTTATAAACCGTCCGCATATTGTCTCCCCGTTTCCATCTGTTTTCTCCAGTATAAAGCAAGGGGAAAGCCCCTGTCAAGTTGAAAAAGCCTGACTTTTCCCGCGCGCCGTTCCATCTTATCTTTATTTGTAAAGAGAAAAATAGCGCACGGCATAATGAAATTTCATACGGCTTACTAAAATATCAAAAATGAAATAGTAGATATGTCAATATAACATTTTACAATTCGATTTAATGTGCGTATAATACAGATGCTTCCAAATACAGTTTACAAAAAAGTAACAGGATATTTGGTCAATGTCAACAAAAACGTTTGCTCTTGTGACCGTGTCTTGTTGCTGCTTTTCACAGCGGCGAAAGATGCGGTCGTGTGCCCTTTTGGGGCGCAGCGCTGAAGGGGGAATTTTTGCCCGGTGATATTGAAATGGAAGGCAAAATTTTGAGAAAGAAAGGGAAAAACAATGAAAGCAAAGAAAACAAAGCTGGCTTTGTGGATCTGCGCTATTGTGGTGCTGCTCGTCGCAAGCATTCTGGTTCCTTCGGTGCAGAAGACCGAAACGATTCAGGTGACCATGCGTGACGCGGTTCTGCATGAGACGAACAGAATCAGCCTCTTCGGCATCAAAGATGTCAACCCGGCGCTGATCTCCGCCATGGTGGTCTCGGGCATCTTGCTGGTGTTTGCGGTCATCGTGCGCATTTTCGTCATTCCGCGCTTTAAGATGGTGCCCGGAAAGTTCCAGATGCTCCTTGAGCAGGCGGTAGACCTGTTCGACGGCATGGCTAAGTCCAACAGCCCGGGGCGCAGCGGCTTCCTCGGTGCGTACATCTTCACAGCCGGCGCGTACATTTTCATCGGTACGCTCTTTGAGCTGTTCGGCATTCAGGCTATCACAACGGAGGGCTCGCCCATCACGCTTCCGGCGCCGCTGTCCGATGTCAACGCCGCCATCGCCATGGGCTGCTTCTCGTACCTCGTCATTCTGGGCGGCGGTATCGCGTATAACGGCTTCAAAGGCGTGGGCAGCACTTTAAAGGAGTTCTCGCTACCGATTTCCATGAGCTTCCGTCTGTTCGGCGCGCTTTTAAGCGGCCTGCTCGTTACGGAGCTTGTGTATTATTATGTGAATCTGAGCTTTGTGCTGCCGGTCATCGTGGGCGTTATGTTCACGCTGCTGCACGCGCTCATTCAGGCATATGTTTTGACGATGCTCGTCGCGCTCTATTTCGGCGAGGTTTCCGAGAAGCAGGAACCGAAAAAGAAAAAAGTAAAAGCAGAAGCTGAAAATTAACCTACGGAGGGAAAATATCATGAACGCAAAACAGAGAAAGTTAAAGAAGCTTGCCATCATTCTGCTGGCAGTCATCGCCATCCTCGCCATCTCCATTCCGGTATTCGCCGCAACAAACGGTGATGCCGCAACCACCACGGCAACAGCCGAAACCGCAGTAGAAGCTGCAGCCACCACCGCAGACAGCACAACTGGCCTTAAGGCACTTGCTTCCGCTATTGCAGTCGGTATTGCAGCCGCCGGCGGTGCAGTCGGTATGGGCCTCTCCGCAGGTAAGGCTGTTGAGGGCATCGCACGTCAGCCGGAGGCTGAAAGCAAGATCCGTACCACCCTCATGCTCGGCCTCGTCTTTATCGAGACGGCCATCATTTATGCCCTGCTCGTTGTTATCCTCATCATCTTCGTCCTGTAAAGGAGAGTGCAGATCGTGAACATCCCACTGAATATTGATTGGCAGCAGATTTTGCTGCATGTACTGAATTTCGTCATTTTGTTCGGCGGCCTGTATTTCCTTTTGTACAAGCCGGTCAAGGACTTCATGGCAAAGCGCGAAGCGCATTATGCCGAAATGGCACAGAAGGCCCAAAGTGAACTCGATTCCGCCGAAAAGATCAAGGCGGATTATCAGGAGCAGCTCAAGTCCGTTGAGGGCGAGATCAGCGCAAAGAGAACCGAAGCGCAGAAAGAGCTCGACCGCAGCGTACAGCAGCAGCTTTCCGATGCCCATGCACAGGCGGATAAGATCGTCGCCGATGCGCAGAAGGATGCCGCCCGTGTACATGATAAGATGATCGCAGACGCACAGAAGGAGCTTACCGAGCTCGCTATGGAAGCGACCAAGAAGCTTGTTTATAAAGACGGCGATCCGTATGACGCGTTCCTCGATCAGGCAGAGAGGGGAGAGCCGAATGCGTAATGCAGATGAAAAGGCTGTAGCCGTTCTCCGCGGCAGCCGCCGCCCGGATGCCGAACAGGAAAAGCGCTTTGCGGAATTCCTGCTGCGTACCTATGGCTGTGAGATTCCGCTCACCTTTGAAGAAGATAAAATACTGAACGGCTTCACGCTTACCGTCGGCACCGATGTGTACGATTGGAGCCTCAAAAGCCGTCTGCGCCAGTTTGAAGAAAAGCTAAAGGCGTTAAAGTCCGGCAGCGATTCCGTCATTCCGCTGATGAAGGAAGCCGTTGAAGATTTTACCCCGTCCGCAGAAGCGGAAGAGACCGGTACGGTTCTCACCGTTGGCGATGAGATCGCCGTTGTCAGTGGCCTTGAGCATGCCGCCTACGGCGAGATTCTCCTGTTCTCCTCCGGCGTTAAGGGTATGGTGCAGGACCTGCGCCGCAATGAGATCGGCTGCGTCCTCTTTGGCGACGATGCCGAGATCACCGAGGGCAGCCTTGTGCGCAGAAGCGGCAAGACCGCCGGTATCCCGGTCGGCGACGGCTTCCTCGGCCGTGTTGTCGATGCACTCGGCACGCCGATCGACGGCAAGGGTGACATCAGCGCCGAGGGCTACCGCCCCATCGAGTGCCCCGCACCGGGCATCATCGACCGCCAGCCGGTCAACGCGCCTATGGAAACCGGCCTTCTCGCCATCGATTCCATGTTCCCGATTGGCCGCGGCCAGCGTGAGCTTATCATCGGCGACCGCCAGACCGGTAAAACCGCCGTCGCGCTCGATACCATTTTGAACCAGAAGGGCAAGAACGTCGTTTGCATCTATGTCGCCATCGGTCAGAAGTCCAGCTCCGTTGCACAGCTTGTGGAGACCTTAAAGCGCCGCGGCGCCATGGATTACACCATCGTCGTCAACGCATCTGCCAGTGACTCGGCTTCCTTGCAATACATCGCACCGTATGCCGGCTGCGCACTCGGCGAGCACTTCATGTATCAGGGCAGAGATGTCCTCATCGTGTACGATGACCTTTCAAAGCACGCCATTGCGTACCGTGCACTGAGCCTGCTTTTGGAGCGTTCCCCGGGTCGTGAAGCGTATCCGGGTGACGTTTTCTACCTGCATTCCCGTTTGTTGGAGCGTTCCGCGCATCTTTCCGATGCACTCGGCGGCGGCAGCATGACGGCATTGCCGATTGTTGAAACGCAGGCGGGCGACGTTTCCGCTTACATCCCGACGAACATTATTTCCATCACAGACGGTCAGATCTTCCTTGAGAGCGACCTGTTCTTCTCCGGCCAGCGTCCGGCTGTCAACGTCGGTCTTTCGGTTTCCCGTGTCGGCGGCGACGCCCAGACAAAGGCCATGAAAAAGGCAGCGGGCGGCATCCGTCTGGACCTTGCCCAGTACCGCGAAATGGAAGTCTTCACCCAGTTCTCCAGCGACCTTGACGAGACCACAAAGCGTCAGCTCACCTACGGTCAGAGCCTCATGCGTCTGCTGCGTCAGCCGCAGTACCATCCGATGAGCCAGCACGATCAGGTCATCACGCTCGTCTCCGCCCTGCACCACGTCATGCAGGACGTCCCGCTTGACGATATGGGTCATTTCCACACGGAGCTCATCAAGTACGCCGAGAAGAATATGAGCGATGTCTGCCGCCGTGTCGATACCACCGGTCAGCTTTCCGACCCCGACCGCGAAGAGATTTTGAAAGTCGCGAAGGAATTCCTCGAAAAGTACAAGGCGGAAAACCCGCAGAACGCGTAAGCGCTCGGAAAGGCGGTTTTCGCTATGGCTAATACAAAAGAGATTAAAACCAGAATCGAAAGCGTTAAGGATACGCGTAAAATCACGAACGCCATGTACCTTATCGCTTCCACAAAGCTGCGCAAAGCACGCAACGATCTGGACCGCACGCGCCCGTATTTCGAGGCGCTGCGCACGGAGATCAAGCGTATTTTCCGTACCCAGAACGACGTGGACAGCCGCTATTTCTATCCCCCCGAGGGCGAGCCGCCGCTGGAGGGCACCTACGCGTGCCTCGTCATCACGGCGGATAAGGGCCTCGCGGGCGCATACAACCAGAACGTCATCAAGGAAGCTATGCACATGCTCGATGAGCATCCCGACACGAAGCTCTACGTTGTAGGCGAATACGGCCGCCACTTCTTTACGCAGCACAATATCCCCATGGAGCACAGCTTCCTCTATACGGCACAGAACCCCACCATGCAGCGCGCGAGAGAAATTTGCGACATCCTGCTCGAGGGCTACGACCGCGGGGATTTTAAGAAGATTTTTGTCATTTATACCGATATGGAGAACAGCCTCACGTCCTCTGCACACTGCACGCGTCTGCTGCCGTTCCACCGCGCCTATTTCCAGACGGATACGGTGGAAAAGGCGGTCACCACGCCGTTCGAGTTTGTGCCCTCCGTGCAGGCGGTTCTCAACAACATCATGCAAAGCTACGTTTCGGGCTTTATTTACAGTGCCCTCATCGATAGCTTCTGCAGCGAGCAGAATGCCCGCATGACGGCGATGGATTCCGCCAACAGCAACGCGGAAAAGCTCCTCGCAGAGCTTTCCTTGCAGTATAACCGCGTGCGTCAGGCTGCCATCACGCAGGAGATTACAGAGGTCTCCGCCGGTGCGAAGGCACAGCGTCAAAAACACAGGAAGGAAGCGTGAACAACGTGAATACAGGTAAGATCGTACAGATCTCCGGCCCGGTCATCGACGTACAGTTCGAGTCCGGCGTTCTGCCGAAAATCAGAGAAGCCCTTTCGCTTACCGTGGACGGACGGCGGTATGTGATGGAGGTTGCCCAGCATGTGGGTGACAACACGGTCCGCTGCGTCATGCTTTCCGGCAGTGAGGGCCTTTCCCGCGGTATGCAGGTTGAGGCTCCGGGCAAAACCATCGAAGTGCCGGTGGGCGAAAACACGCTCGGCCGCATGTTCAACGTGCTCGGCGACCCCATCGACGGCGGCGAAGCCGTTCCCGCAACCGAGCCGCACAAAAGCATTTACAGAAAAGCTCCGTCGTTTGACGAGCAGAACCCGGCCGTCGAGATTCTCGAGACCGGCATCAAGGTCATCGATCTTCTGGAGCCGTACCCGAAGGGCGGCAAAATCGGTCTGTTCGGCGGCGCAGGCGTCGGCAAGACCGTCCTTATCCAGGAGCTCATCCACAACGTCGCCATGGAGCACGGCGGTTACTCCGTGTTTACCGGCGTCGGCGAGCGCAGCCGTGAGGGTAACGACCTCTGGCGTGAAATGCGTGAAAGCGGTGTCGGCGATAAAACGGCGCTCGTCTTCGGCCAGATGAACGAGTCCCCGGGCGTGCGTATGCGTGTCGCCCTCTCCGGCCTCACCATGGCAGAGCATTTCCGTGACGAAGAGCACAAGGACGTTCTGCTCTTCATCGATAACATCTTCCGTTTCGTGCAGGCAGGCAGTGAGGTTTCCACGCTTCTCGGCCGTATGCCTTCCGCCGTCGGTTATCAGCCGACCCTCGCAAACGAAATGGGCGAGCTGCAGGAGCGCATCACCTCCACAAAAGACGGCTCCGTCACCTCGGTTCAGGCCGTTTACGTGCCTGCCGATGACCTTACCGACCCGGCCCCGGCCACAACGTTCGCCCACCTCGACGCTACGACCGTTTTGAGCCGTAAGATCGCCGAGCAGGGCATTTATCCCGCCGTTGATCCGCTGGAGTCCACCTCCCGTATCCTCGAAGCCGATGTTGTCGGCGAGGAGCACTACCGCATCGCACGTGAAGTGCAGGAGACCCTCCAGAAGTACAGCGAACTGCAGGACATCATCGCCATCCTCGGTATGGACGAGCTTAGCGACGAAGACCAGCTCACCGTGCAGCGCGCGAGAAAGATCCAGCGTTTCCTCTCGCAGCCGATGCACGTCGCAGAAAAGTTCTCCAGCGTGCCGGGCGTTTACGTCCCGCTCAAAGAGACGCTGCGCGGCTTCAAGGCCATCGTAGACGGCGAAATGGACCAGTACCCCGAGGCGGCGTTCTATAACGTAGGTACGCTCGAGGACGTCATCGCGAAAGCGAAGCAGTTAGAGGCGGAGGCGATCTGATGCGTACATTTCAGATGCACCTGCTTGAAGCCGATAAGGTTTTTTTCGAGGGCGAGTGCGAGTCGCTTGTCGTGCCCACAACGGTCGGCCAGTACGGCATTCTGGCGGGTCACAGCAATATGATCTCCGCCGTCGTGCCGGGCGTGCTCTCTTACCGCGCACCGGGTAAGGAGTGGCGCACCGCTGCCGTTTCCGAGGGCATGGTGAAGGTCGAGGGCAACGATGTCCTCGTGCTCGTAGACTCCGCCGAGTACCCGGAAGAGATCGATGCCAAACGTGCACAGCGCGCCGCCGATGAGGCGAAGGAGGCCATCCTCCAAAAGCGCAGCGTGCGCGAATATCGCACCGCGCAGGCGAACCTTGCCCGCGCCATCAACCGTCTGCGCGTCAAGAAAAACGCGAGATAAGGCGGCAAAAACCACACCGAATTTCCAAATATGCAAAAAGCGTTCCGAGCATTCGGGACGCTTTTTGCATATTTCACACAAAGGGTTTGCTTTTTTCATGAACTTTCGAGATTTCGCAAAAACTGCGGTACAAAACGGCGGAATGTGCTATAATGAACGCGAATACCGGCGGAAAAGTACGCCGGAAAGTTGTATTGAAATTCAGTTTAAAGGAGTCAAAAGCATGATCAAAGTCGGTTTTATCGATTACTATTTAGACGAGTGGCATGCCAATAACTACGTTCACATGCTGCACGATTACTCAAACGGCGAGGTAGAAGCCGTGTACGCCTGGGCTGAAATCGACAGCCCCGAGGGCGGCCTCACAACGGACGCATGGTGCGAAAAATACGGTCTCACCCGCATGATGACGCAGGAGGAGCTCATCGAAAAGAGTGACGTTCTGCTCGTGCTCGCCCCGCGCGACCCGAAAAAGCACGAAGAACTCGCAAATCTTGCGCTGCGCTCCGGCAAGCGCTGCTATGTGGATAAAACCTTCGCGCCGGATCACTTCGCTGCAAAGCGTATGCTCGACCTTGCCGAGCAGAGCGGCACGCCGTGCTGGTCGTCTTCCGCGCTGCGTTTTGCGGAGGAGTATCAGGCAGCGGATAAAACGAACATCAAGGGTGTCAATGCATGGGGTCCGAACGGTTTTGAGGATTACGCCATCCACCAGCTGGAGCCGATCTTCATGATGATGCAGGCTCCCGCGACGGAAGTCATGCACCTGACAAACGACGAGGTGTACACCGGCGTTCTGCGCTTTGCGGACGGCCGCACCGCAACGCTTTCCGGCTACGCAAAGGGCTCGCCGTTCATGATGAACATTGCGCGCTCCACGGAAAATTCCGTACTGGAAATTTGCTCCGATTACTTCCGCCACTTCATTGAGGCGCTCGTCGAGTTCTTCAAAAACGGCACCATCCCTGCTCCGCACGGCGAGACGCTCTCCATCATCAGCGCCTGGGGTGCCCTTATGGAAGCCGAAAAGACCCCCGGCGTCTGGGTCAAAGTCCCGAAGGACTGAGTTTGTCGCTCCAAAAGCGCGACTATGCGGCCATTAAAGAACAGCAAGTTGAGCGTTACGGCGTCTGGCTCATGAATTCCGTTATGATAAAAACGATATAAAAAAGATAGTCTTTCTAAGCAAAACAAACGCTTTGGAAGACTATCTTTTTCTATGCGTGCGAAAATGTACGTTTATTTCTTCGGTTTCGGCGCGGCGGGGTCGGTGAGTTCGGGGAGCGCGCCGCCGGAGACCGCCCAGAAATATAAGCTTGCGATGCTGCAATACGGCGAAAAACGTTTGCGGTACCGCTCGAACCGTGCGCGGTCGATCTCCTTGTGACGGTAGACCATGCGCATGCCGCGCAAAATGGCGAGGTCGCCGTAGCTGAACACATTCGGGCGCTGCAGGCAGAATAAAAGCAGCATTTCCGCTGTCCACACGCCGATGCCCTTGAGCGCGCTGAGCTCGAGGATGACCTCTTCATCCGGCTTTTCGCCGATGCTGATTAAATCAAATTCGCCCGTATGCACCTTTTTCGCGAAGTCCGTGATGTATTCCGCCTTGCGGAACGAAATGCCGAGTGACTGCAAATTTGCTTCGCCATAGCCCAAAACGTGTTCGGCATCGACCGTGCCGAGGGCGTTCTGCACGCGCGCCCAAACGGTTGCCTGCGCCTTTGTGGAAATCTGTTGCCCCACGATGTGGTGTACCACGGCGGAAAAAAGGTCGTCGTCCACGGCGCGCTCAATGTGCCCCACGCGGTTGATGACCGCCGAGAGCTTCTTGTCCTTTTTCCGTAAATAAGCGAGCTCTTTTTCGCCGTACGGAAAGTACTTTACGTCATCCATCAATCGATCTCTCCCGGAGTGCGCGATTTGATCATCGCTTCCAGCTTTTGCAGCTCGGTAATCTCTTGCGGGGTCAGCTTTTCCGGGTAGCCGGTCTCGAGCTTTTCGAGCATGGAGCGCATTTTGTAGGCTTCGGCGGGCTGACGCAGAATTTCGCGCTCGCTTTTAATCTGTTCCCGTGCGGCGACTTCGTCGATGATCTGCTGCATATAGCGGTATAAGTTGCTCCGTTCTGTATAATCGGCGGGCGCGTAGAAATTTAATCGGTTGTCATTATACAGCTTGTATACTTTGGCGCGGTTATTTTTCTCCGGGTCGTATACGCCGACGGAGTAGCCGCCTTTGCTTTTCACGAGCCGCATGCACGGAATGTCCGTGGCGCTGTCGCCGATATAGACGATGTTCTCATACGGAATGCGCAGGTTTTCCTCGGGCATGCTGTCGTTTACGCGCTCGTCGTATTCCTCCAAAAAGCCTTTTGCGATGCGGAAAATGAACTGCGTCTTGTTCGTGTAATTGATGGCCTGCGCGGGCCACTCCGCTACGCCGTCCGTGGTGTAGAGGTAGGAGGAGGCATAAATGCGTTTGAAATTCTTCGCGATGGCGCTGCCCTCGATGATTTCTTTAAGACCCGAAGAAATGATGTAGTGTTCGAGCTCGATGCCGCGCTGCGCAGCATACGCTGTCGTGCGCGCGAACCAATCCGTAACGCCGCGGTACAGCTCCACCTGCGCACCGATGGCCCGAAAATACTCGCGTTTTAAGGATTTTCCGAGAAAGCGTGAATAGCGAACAAGCATGAACATCCACGAAAGGTTGCTTTCCATGCTGTTTTCCCGCGCGAATGCGTCCGTTTCCGCCCAGAATTTGTCTTTGTCAATGCCAAAAGACGGGATGAGCGTGAACGTCTGCATGTCGTCCGGGGAAAGTGTTTTGTCAAAATCGTAGCAGATCGCCATGCGCGGCCTGTTCTCCGTCATGCTGCCGCCCCCTTTCTGTATCTCATTATAGCTAAAAACATTTGTTCTGTAAAGAGGTTTTGCGAAAGTTGTCCGCCGATGTCCTATACTGTCCTGCAATGTCCGGTTTTAACGGCAAAAGAACGCCCTCATTCGCCGCTTTTCGCAGCCGATGAAAGCGCTTTTCGAGCTGTTCCGCCGTTTTGATGCCCGGCGCATCTTTGGCTTTATTCGCAGACTTGGGGGCATGTCACGTCCAAAAGTCAAGCGTTACGATTTGCGTTCTACCCACGCCCTTTAGGTGGAGGGAGACGGAAGTAGATTATATCGTCCAGCACCGTATAGGAATTTCTATCCACGCCCTCTGGGTGGAAGGCGACGCAACCTTGTAGCGCTCCAGCTTTTCTCTCACGATTTCTATCCACGCCCTCCGGATGGAGGGCGATCCCACTTTTCTCCGTGGAAGATCGGCTACGAATGCATTTCTATCCACGCCCTCTGGGTGGAGGGCGACCTTTCCGGCCACGCGAATCTGTTACCGTGGCTGTATTTCTATCCACGCCCTCCGGGTGGAGGGCGACAAGGTGTCAAACACGATTGGTTCTGACCCAAGTATTTCTATCCACGCCCTCCGGGTGGAGGGCGACAACCACCGCCTTGCAGACCTGGAGGACATCGAAAGATTTCTATCCACGCCCTCCGGGTGGAGGGCGACACGAAAAATCCGCTGCTTGTCCTTTGGGATGATCTATTTCTATCCACGCCCTCCGGGTGGAGGGCGACCCATGAAAGCCTACACAAATAAGCTGCTGATCGATTTCTATCCACGCCCTCCGGGTGGAGGGCGACCTCTCAGGCGGAAACGAGAGCAACCTCACAGGCGATTTCTATCCACGCCCTCCGGGTGGAGGGCGACAAGGGCGGCGGCTGGCTGAGTTGGGTGCGCTTTGATTTCTATCCACGCCCTCCGGGTGGAGGGCGACTGCCGGACCTCTATATCATGCAGCGCGGCGGGTGGATTTCTATCCACGCCCTCCGGGTGGAGGGCGACAACGCGAAGATAAGATTGTGCGACTCGCGCAGCAAATTTCTATCCACGCCCTCCGGGTGGAGGGCGACTACTGCCCAGAGTGTGCGCCTTTAATGGCGCAAAAAATTTCTATCCACGCCCTCCGGGTGGAGGGCGACTCCTCTGCCCTATCGATTCGAGCGGAGGATTTGCGAATTTCTATCCACGCCCTCCGGGTGGAGGGCGACAAAGTAATCGGTTCTGCCGTGCTGTCCACTTTGAATTTCTATCCACGCCCTCCGGGTGGAGGGCGACCCCGGCGCGGCAGGGGGGAGCGCGAGCAAACGAGGATTTCTATCCACGCCCTCCGGGTGGAGGGCGACCCTTTTTTCTGATTATAGTATACTTGGCATTTGTATTTCTATCCACGCCCTCCGGGTGGAGGGCGACCTGCAAATCCGGTGTGTTGCTACTCTGTCAAAGCCATATTTCTATCCACGCCCTCCGGGTGGAGGGCGACAAGACGCCTTGCAGCCAGCTATCCAGTCCCAAAAATTTCTATCCACGCCCTCCGGGTGGAGGGCGACCAAGGGCGGCGGCTGGCTTAGCTGGGTGCGCTTTGATTTCTATCCACGCCCTCCGGGTGGAGGGCGACCGCCTGCTTCCAGTTGCCCGTGAAAACGCCTTTGATATTTCTATCCACGCCCTCCGGGTGGAGGGCGACCATCATGCAAAAGCTTTGCGACAAAATGGGCATGGAATTTCTATCCACGCCCTCCGGGTGGAGGGCGACGGCTTGCAGCGCACTTTGCGTCACAACTTTGGTCGATTTCTATCCACGCCCTCCGGGTGGAGGGCGACTACCTTGTTGCGCTTCAAAACAACAACCGTCCAATTTCTATCCACGCCCTCCGGGTGGAGGGCGACAATGCGTAAAGCGTCCAACGATCTGCTCTTTATATTTCTATCCACGCCCTCCGGGTGGAGGGCGACTTAAGGGTGATGCAACCTACTACGAGTACAGCCCGATTTCTATCCACGCCCTCCGGGTGGAGGGCGACGTCGGCTTCGTCGAACGTGCCCACAATGTCAAGATTTCTATCCACGCCCTCCGGGTGGAGGGCGACAGTCTATATCGTTATCATCAAAAATTTTTGAAAATTTCTATCCACGCCCTCCGGGTGGAGGGCGACATGTACCAAAAGCAAATTAGACACACAGCAATTGATTTCTATCCACGCCCTCCGGGTGGAGGGCGACACCACAGATCAAAGCAAAAGGGCTAAACGGCTACAAATTTCTATCCACGCCCTCCGGGTGGAGGGCGACTATTGACAACATTATTTTCGACGAGTTCCAAAGCATTTCTATCCACGCCCTCCGGGTGGAGGGCGACCATTGGATTTTTTACACGCCAAAAGACTTATATTATTTCTATCCACGCCCTCCGGGTGGAGGGCGACTACGATCAACGCAAACTGCCCGGGCGATGATGAAATTTCTATCCACGCCCTCCGGGTGGAGGGCGACTACATCAACAAGCTTGAGGAGACACACCGCAACATTTCTATCCACGCCCTCCGGGTGGAGGGCGACTTACTCTTCGTCGTCTTCGAGCAGCTCTTCGGGGCATTTCTATCCACGCCCTCCGGGTGGAGGGCGACGCTGCCGATCGACTGGTACGGCGGCGCGGACTTGTCATTTCTATCCACGCCCTCCGGGTGGAGGGCGACCGCATACGCGGGGCGCCATTGGCTCCCGCAGGTAATTTCTATCCACGCCCTCCGGGTGGAGGGCGACATCCATCCAGTACTCGGGATTGTCGAGGTCCGAAAAATTTCTATCCACGCCCTCCGGGTGGAGGGCGACAAGCAAAAATTATTTTTCGCCCGCGCACTCATTTTTATTTCTATCCACGCCCTCCGGGTGGAGGGCGACAATGTTTTTTCTGGGGATAAAGATCAGCGCTTCGTATTTCTATCCACGCCCTCCGGGTGGAGGGCGACAGCAAAAACGGACAAAGTTTTCATCTGTTTTTGCGCAAAAGGGAGAAGAATTTGCCTCTTTAAGACGCGGAAAGAGAAAAATTTGCCGGTGGCGTTTTAAAAAGGACAAATTTTGGGTTTTGATTTGGTGCGAAGGAAGTGGGAAAAGCGTGTGCGCTTTGGCTTCGCACTGCGGGTAATCAGATGAGCAGGACGGAATCCTGCGCGTAGGTGGGCTGTACGCCGACGTGCTCTACATTTTGCTTATATTGATTGCCGAGGCGGTAAAACCGCAGGCTGTCCGTTTCGGGCTCGATGAGCGCGGTGAGCTCTGCCTTCAGTGTAACATACTGCGCGGCGGTCAGCAAGCACTCGAAAACGGAGTTTTGTACGCGCTGCCCGTGGTCTACGCACTTTTTAGCGACTTTGCGGAGACGCTTTTTCCCGGCAGCGGTCTCCGTGTTGACGTCGTAGGTAATTAAGACCAGCATTTTGACCTCACTTCCAGAAAAACGGCGGATACGCTTCCAGATCGCCGCGCAGAGTGCGGGCGAGCAGGAGCGCCTGCACGTAGGGCACGAGTCCCCACGGAATCTTCTCTTTTAAAAACGGGTGCGTGATCTGCTCCTGCTTTTTGCTTTGCCATGCGCCGAGAAATGCGCGGCGACCGTCGTCCGTTAAAAGCACGGCACCGCTTTCCTGCTTTTGCAGGTGCTTTGCGGTGATGATCTTGCGGTTCACGCAGGAGAGCACAAAGCGGTCGGCATACACGGCGCGCAGCTCCTCCATGAGGTCGAGTGCGAGACTGCGGCGACCGGGTCTTGGGCGGTGCATGAAGCCGATGTACGGGTCGAGCCCGGCACTTTCGAGCGCGGCGGTGCAGTCGCGCGTGAGGAGTGTATAGGCGAATGAAAGTAGGGCGTTGATGTTATCGAGCGGTGGTCGGCGGCTGCGCGAGGTAAAACGGAAGTCGCTTTGCTGCTGCAAAACGAGGTGGTTAAACACACCAAAATACAGCTTTGCGGCTTCGCCTTCTAAGCCGAGCAGCTGCGCGGGGTCTTCGCAGGAGGCGATGAGCGGCAAAGACTGTGCCATTTGTGCGGCGACTGTTTTAAGCGCTTCCACGGGTACGCGCTGGGGGTGGTCACGCGTGGCGCACTCTAAGACCCAGCGGGCGTTATAGACCTTGCCGAGGATGAACCCGCGGGCGTAGCGGCAGCTTTGATAGGGATCGTCGGACACGCGATTCTGCGTTTGCCGCAGGAGGACGTTGCCATGCTCTTCGCCGACGGTGCGGGCCAAAAACTGCCCGCGCGGGGAGAAAAACGCGATGTCCACACCGCGCTGCACGCAGGCACCCATCAAGGCGGGACTTGCGCCGGCGTAGGAGAAACAGAGAATGCCCTCGAGCGTGTGCAGCGGGAAGCGCGCGACTTCCTTTTGCTCGCGACTAATGACGACATTTTCACCGTTTACGGAGAGATATGCGTCTTCGCTGAGCACGAACAAGGTGTTGAGCAGTTGTCTCACGGGGTATCCTCCTCGCTTTCAAAAATGTGGGCGCGCAGGTATGAGACGGGGTCTGCACGGCTGCACAGCACCGGCAGGCAAATCGATTTTAACGAGCAGGCGTTGCAGTGCTTGCCGGGTTTGACTTTTGGTGTGTAGCCGCGGGCGAAATAGCGGTTCATTTCGGCAGCGGTGTCTTTCGTTTTGCGGCGGAGTTCTTCCGTGAACGGAACGGCCTCGCGGCGGCGCGTTTCTATGTAGTAGAGCGCGCCCGCGGGAATATCGCACACGAGCATTTCCTCAAGTGCCATGGCTTCGGCGCAGAGCTGCAAGCGGTCGGCATCGGTCTCTTTTTCGCGGCCGTGCTTGTACTCGATGGGGTAGGGCAGCCAAAATCCGGGCTGCCCCTCTAAAGAAATGCCGTTTTTGTCTTTATGAAACTCTACGACGTCGCACGCGCCGGAGAGGTTCAATTTACGGCTGAACACGCGCATGCCGCGCACGGTGAAAACGTTGTCGCGCTTTTCGGACAACGTTTCATCGTGGCAGCGGACGTGGTCGAGCTGTCCCTGTGCGGTGCGGGCATTTTCCTGCCACTGCTGCTCGATGTGGATGAGTGCCCACTGGCGGCGGCAGAACGCGAAGTGCTGGATGCCGGACATTAAAAGTCCGTCTTCACGCGCGTCCATTTAGGAAAGACGTTCGCAGGTGACGCCTTCGGGCAGGTCTTCGGAAACGGTGACGGTGTAATCGGAGAATTTGCGCGGGACGGCTACGCCGTCGACCTTTTTAACCGTTACGGCATCGAACAGCTTATAGGAAGCGGCGTTGCCAAGCTCGGACGCGTGTTTGAAGATGATGAGCTCGCGCACGGCCATTTTGCCGCGGGCGGCGCTGTGGTCGTTTTCAAACATATTGAGAATGGCCTGCCAGAGCATTTGGAGGTCTTCTTCGGAGAAGCCGGTCACGCGGCGGGCGAGGTTGGCGGAAACGAAGCCCTCTGCGCGGTAAAGGCCGTAGGGCACGACGTATTTGCGGCCCATTTCGGTGGTTTTGTTCTGGGCGTCGGATTCGGTGGTGATGGCAGTGCGGGTAATGGTGACCTCCTGCGGCACGATGGGGTCGATGGAGCGGGCAAAGCCGAGCTGCACCGGGCCGCGCACCTGACCGCAATTTAAAGCGCCCTTTACGAATGTTGTCATGACTGCGCCGAATGTGCGGATGTCGAAAAACTCGCTGCACATGAAGTCACGGAGCTTGAGGTCGATATCCGGGTCATTGCTGCGGAGCTTTGTCACAATCTTTTTGGCGTCCTTGCCTTTTTGGATCTCGGCAAGCTCTTCGCCGATGCCGAGCGCTTCTCCGGCTTTGAGGTCGCTGCGGTTGAGCGGAACCTGATCCTTAATGTAAATGCGCCAGCCGGACTCATCTTCTTTGACGTCCTGCACGTAGTTGCGGATCTTGCGCTTTAGGCACACATCGGTTATGATGCCGTTGCCGGTTTCCGGGTCTACACGCGGCATGTTGCCGGCATCGGGATCGCCGTTGGGGTTGCCGTTTTCCACATCGAATAAGATCACGAAATCGTAGCGGTTTTGAATGGGTTCACGCATGGTTATGCCTCCTCTTTCTGTTCGGTGGTGTCTGTCTTTTTCTTAAAATATTCATGACGCTGCTGGTAGTAGCCGAGCTGGAACGCGCCCTGTTCTGCGAGCATAAGCTGCTTTGGGAAGGTTTCGCCGAGCTTGTCCGAAAGTTCGCCGATGGATTTATCCAGTGCAATCCGCTGACCCTCGTTGAGCTTTGCGAGGTGCTTCTGCGCTAAATTGATGAGCGTGGGGAACACAAGGCTCGGCGTAGCGGAAGCGGAGTTAAAAAAGCGGTCTTTGATGGTGGTGTTGATGTTGGGATTTGCGGCTTTCTGCGTGCGTTCCAAAACGGCGAACAGGCGGCCGAGATTGTAGGGGATATTGGTGCTTTCTTTGTTTACGGACACGGTCAAAACCTCCTTTGGACAAAGCGGGTCTTCGTTTTTAGAATAATAAGCTTTTATGACGGACGCGCGCGCCCAGGTGACATCGTGCTCGGCGCGGATGCGCTGCACGGTGCCGTTTAGTAAAGTGGCGGGGTAGCGCGTATTGTTTAGGATGGAAGTGAGCAGGTCGCCGGAAAGGCGCGGGAAGGATTTTTGCAGCTCTTCATCGGCTTTTTTCCAGTCTTTGGAAAAGCGGACGGCAGAGCGCGCGAGGGTGTAGGGCCAAAGCGTGTCGAATTTTTCATTGGCCGGGTGGGTGATCTCCAAACGCTCGTAATGGGCGTTCACGTTTTTGGCGAGCTTTGTGAAGGTATCCTGCCAGAAAAAGCGAACGGAAAGACGCGCGGCGTTCGGCGCGAGCCCCAGAATGTAAAAGTGTGTATCGGGGCTGAGGTGCATGTCCTGCAGGTCGGCTGTTCTGCCGGATACAAGTTTTTGAATTGCGCCTAAAATGTCGTTTTCACTCCAATCGGACTGCTCCTGCGGACCGAAAAGCATAGCTCCCGCAAATGCGGCGATGGCAGGATCGGCATTCTCCACCCAATATACGACGGTGACGTCGCCGATGCGGCGGACATTATCACTGCGCAGCAGGTAGTTTAGCGCCTGCGTGTAGGCGGTCATGGCGTAGGTGCTGACGGGAGCGTTCTCGCCCTGCTCGTGCCCGTAGGAGCAGAAGGCAATTTCGTTAAATGAAACAAGCTTTGCACCTGAAGACTTAGAGCCCCATACACCTTGAATGTTACTATGTACGCGTGCTGAGGGTGTAAAACTGCCAGTTACACTACATCGAGAAGGTGAATCGGCTTCTAAAGAAGAATCATAATCACGTTGCCATGCGGCTTTAATATCGTAGTCTTCAGTCACAGGCTTGTTTTGATAATAAAATAATAAGTTGTTACCCTTGCTGCCTTTATAGATTTCTGAAAGGTACGGTTGCAGAGCGGGATAATCGGCGGAAGTGGAGGGCTCCCACGTATCGAAAAACGCACGGACAGCTGCGGCGGCTTCACCGGGGGTATCTTTCAAAATTTTCAGATGCTTTTCGCGGCTCGCTTCAAAGCAGGCTTTGGCGCGCTCGGGTTTACCCTTGTCATCGGTGCCAAGCAGATAGGAAGAGGTATCGCATAGAAAGCTTGCCGCAATACCGGAAGTGCGCTCTACTGGCGACGGTGTAGTAAATAGTTGCGGCAGCATCTTTTTACCGTTTGGAGAGGGCTTTTGGAGGGGAGAAACATTGAAAAGGGAACCGTCCGGGTTTAGGTCCAGACGCCAGCTGACATTGACTTTGCTCCAGCCCGGGCGGTCGATCTTACCGCGGGCAAGGAGCGCTTCGTAATACTGAACTAAGGCTTGCAGGATCATCTGAACACCTCGCAGCCGGCCACCTGAATGACACCGTGCTCCATTTTGGCACGGAAATACAGGGGCGTGATATTTTGTGAGTCGGAATAATCGAAATCGTACAGCATAAAGCCGAGGTCGCGCGTCTCGTCAATCGTCGGGATCGGGCCACCCTCCCACTGCTTGAAGTGTGCGGGAAACTCGCGGCAGCCGAAGTACGGGGTGGAAAAGCACTGGCCTTTTCTCATGCGGCGCGTGACGATGTCCTGAAACTTGCCGGGGTTATCGCCGGGTGCGGCTTTTTCCGGCAGCATCTCGAACTCCGCTTCGATGACATAGTGGACGTTCGTCAGCACCATGGAGGCGCGCTGGACAATTTGTTTCGTCGTGACGAGGTACGGCTCATCTTCCTTGCCCTGCGCGATGCGCATGGCGGTGCCCCCGAGAATTTTGCTTTTTACCTCGTTGCGCCGAATGGTGGTGAACTCGATGGGGTTCAAAACGTAGATGCGGCGGATATGCCAGCGTATTCCGGGGTGATAATACAGACTTTCAACTATACCGCGCGCGGCGGACGGGGTGGGGACATCGTAGCTTGCACGCTCGACTTTCATCTCTCCGCGTGTGAATAACGCATACGGGCCCCAGACTTCCAACTGAATCAATAAGATCAACTCCTTTCAAACTTCAACTAAGTTTTATTTGTTAATTTGATTATAAAGCGAGGAAAAATAATTGTCAATAGGTTAAGTTGAGTTTTTCTTGCAAATTTTGAAAAGAACCGTATAATAGGAGAGTAAGGTCGGTTCAAACTTGAACTGTGGGTAGAAACAACTACGTTTTATTTGTATAGAAGGGTCGGTAAGGGTTTGCCTTACCGGCTTTTCTATTTTATATAAACAGAGCGGTTTCGGTTTGGTCGAGGGTGAGGCCGAGGGCACTGTCGTAGCGGCGGGGGTCGGCGAGGACATAGAGCGCGCCGCCGTCGATGCTCTGCACGGCGCCGGCTTCGCGCAGGGCAGCGAGCTGCTGCGGGTAGACGTTCACGCTGTACTGCCCGAGCTTTCTGAACAGGGTGCGGCTGCGTTCGCCGCGATACAGCCGCTCAACGAGGGCTTCGCCTTGGTCGATCGGGATATACACGGGCGTGGTGTAGCTTTCAATGACCCGTACCTTTTCCGCAACGGAGGCGAACGGGAGCATCTCGTTTTCGAACGCCTTGAGAATCTTCTCACGGTCGAGATCTTCTTTGCCGTACAAATCGCGATAGAACTCAAAATACGCGCGGATTGCAGCTAACGAAGTGATGTCCTCCATGCGTTTTGAAATGTTCTTCATGGCTGCGGCGGGCTGGCGCATGTAGGGCGGCGGGGTGGTGTTTTGGACGGTGAAGACGGTCACGAGGCTTTCATCTAACGGGCGCTTGCCCTCGCGATTGCAGCGGCCGGCGGCTTGCAGGACGGAATCGAGCCCGGCTTCTTCGCGGTAAACGCGCGGGAAATCCACATCGACACCGGCTTCGATGAGCGAGGTGGAAACGACGCGGCAGGGCAGGCCGATTTTTAGGCGTTCGCGAATTTCCTTAATGCGCGCTTTGCGGTGGGCGGGGCACAGATGTGTGGTGAGGCAGTACGCGCCATCTTCCGGCAGCGCTTGATAGATCTTCTGCGCGTCCGCGATGCGGTTGACGATGCAAAGCACCTGCGGCAGCGCGGTGAGCTCGGCGGTGAGCGATTCTGTGCTGTCAAATGTGTGCTGCGCGATTTTCGTGCGGCGGAAGGTCTCGAAATTTTCAGGGACATTGGGACAGATCTCTTTGATCGGCAGGTCGATTTTCAAATCGGCAAAAACACCGTCTAACGCGGGCTGCGTGGCGGTGCACAGGACGACAATGACGCCGTACTTTCGGGCAAGCTCGGCAAGCGCCGCCGTGAACGGCTTTAGATACGGCATGGGCAGCGTCTGCACTTCGTCTAAGATGAGCACGCTGTTGGCGAGGTTGTGCAGCTTGCGGCAGCGGGCGGGTTTGCTCGCAAACAGGGACTCAAACAGCTGCACGGTGGTCGTGGCGATGACGGGGGCGTCCCAGTTTTCTGCGGCCAGCATTTTGCGGTATTCTGCGGGGTTCGGGCTTTCGGAAAAGAGATATTCCGCGCTGCTGTGGTGCTCAATGACGTTTTCCGTGCCGAAGATTTTTTCAAACGTATCGGCGTTTTGGTCGATGATGGACGTGTACGGCGCGGCGTAGATAACGCGGCTCATGCAGTTTTGCACGGCAGCGGTCAGCGCAAATGCCATGGCAGCAGTCGTTTTTCCGCCACCCGTCGGCACGGTAAGCGTATAAACACCCGGTGCGGCGGTGCTGCCGGAGGCCTTGCACGCATCCAAAATGGCGCAGCGCTTTCGGTTGAGCTCGGTTTTGGGCGGATACCACGGTGTGATGTACGTTTCCAAGCGGTCGAGCAGCGCAGGGAGCGCATCGTAGTTGCCGCGCGGGGCAAGTGCGCCGTCCATAAAGGTTTCGGTGTCGATGAAATCGGCATCAACAAGGCAAGAAAACAGCATGCGGATATAAAACGAGAGCCGAAACCCGGTGTTGAATTCTCGCATGTTAAAGGGCTTGACCGGCGGCAGAGTGACTTCGGTTTTCCAATCGTCATACGGTTCGAGGTCGCGTTTTAAGCGGCCCGAGAGGGTAGCGTCGTTTTTGGTATCGGCGCGGGAGCCGAAATTCGGTATGCCGCCGTGATGGCCTGCGATGGCGAGCGCCAGATACCCGACACCGTGCGCGCAAGCTTCTTTTGCGCCGGCCGTGGAGTGGTCTACGCGCACGCCGCCGTCTAATCGATGCTGAAAGGCATCGCTGTACTTGCCGATGTCGTGTAGTAAACCGAGCAGATAGCCGTCTTCCTCCGCGCCGAATGCGGCGGCAAACTGCTTTGCAAGCTCTGCCGTGCCGGTGAGGTGTTCGTATACGGTTTGCTCGCGGGAATGATCTTCACTTATATGTGCCAGCTTTTTCGCCATAAAATCACCTTTTCGTCTTTGTTAAGACCATCATAGCACGGGAAAAGTACAATGTAAATATGCTAAATTTGAAGAATAGGAAAGGTGAGCGGAAAAGCGACAGGTGGGGTGGGGGTAGAAAATCATTTGCAATATTCGGAAAAAATATGTATTTAATGTTTAATGAGAAGTTTTGAGGTTTGCATAGAGAAATATTGACAAATAAGAACTGTTACGTCATACTTTAAATAAGCTGAAATCGGCAGAAAAGGAGAGAATTCAGTTGGCAAAGCTTTTTGATACGGTGGATGCAGAGCGGTTGATACAGGAACATCGCATGATGCTGGAAGAACTGGATGAGATTGCACAGTACGAAGACAACGTGCAGATGGATATTGAAAAAGCAGCAAATCTGGTCGTGACCCGAAACGTATTAGACGTGCTTCGAGATATTCCGGTAGAAGAGATCAATCGTGAAAAAGGCGGATTTAGAGTGAAAGCACTTCGAGACCACGGGTTTCGTTCGATCGCAGATATTGTTGCGGCCAATGTGTATTCGATTAGTTCGGTGCATAATAGAGGAAGAAATCGAACGTATCAAAGCAGAAAAAGACAAGTCAAATGAGAAATAGTAAGAGCCCCGTGCAACTTTGAAGCTGCACGGGGTAATGGCTTTTTAGTGGTTCATTTGTAGAATGGCGTTTAAATCCTTCTCCGGCTCGGAGGTGGGGGTGAGGTTATAATTTTTTTGGAGGACTTGTAGGACGTTTTCGGAGATGAAGGCGGGGATGGTGGGACCGAGATACATATTCTGTATGCCGAGGTAGAGGAGCGTCAGGAGGATGCAGACGGCTTTTTGCTCATACCACGAGAGGACGAGGGTGAGGGGAAGGTCGTTGACGGTGCAGTCGAACGCTTCGCTGAGCGCGAAGGCGATTTTAATGGCGCTGTACGCGTCGTTGCACTGGCCGCAGTCCAAAATGCGCGGGAGGCCGTCGATCTCGCCGAGGTCGAGGTCGTTGATGCGGTACTTGCCGCAGGCGAGCGTTAAGATGAGGGTATCCGAAGGGGTGAGCTTTGCAAAATCGGTATAATAGCTGCGCCCGGGCGCGGCGCCGTCGCACCCGCCGATGAGGAAAATGCGGCGGATTTTCCCGGCTTTGATGAGCTCGATGATCTTTTCGGCATGAGAAAGCACGGCGTTGTGTGCGAAGCCCGTGGTGACGAAATGCCCGCCGTTCATGCCGGTCATGTGCTTATCTTCTTTGTAGCCGCCGCACTCGAGCGCTTTTTCGATGACGGGCGTGAAGTCTTTATCTTCGCCGATGTGCTGCAGCTCCGGGTAAGAGACGACGGATGTGGTGAACACGCGGTCGGAATAGCTTTGCCGCACGGGCATGAGGCAATTTGTGGTGAACAAAATCGGTGCAGGGATATTGTGGAACTCCGTCTGCTGGTTCTGCCAGCCGGTGCCGAAATTGCCCTTTAGGTGCGGGTGTTTTTTGAGCTCCGGGTAGCCGTGGGCAGGCAACATCTCGCTGTGCGTATAGATGTTGACGCCGCGGTCTTTCGTTTGCTCGAGCAAAAGCTTCATATCGTGCAGGTCGTGGCCGCTGACGACGATGAACGGGCCTTTTTCGATGGTGAGCGGCACCTGCGTGGGGACGGGGTCGCCGAACGCTGCGGTATTTGCTTCATCTAAGAGCTTCATGCAGCGCAGGTTGACTTCGCCGGTCTTGAGGACGAGCGCCAGCAGGGCATCTGCGGGAAGCGGCTCGCCGAGAGCTTTTAGGGCTTCGTAGAAAAAGCGGTTCACGATGTCATCGGTGCGATTTAAGACGCGGGCGTGGTACGCATACGCCGCCATGCCTTTGATGCCGAACAGCAGAAGCGATTTTAGGGAGCGTGTGTCTTCGTCGGCGTTCCAGATTTTGCTCATATCATAAGGCGTAAAGGTATGCGAAAGGGCTTTGCACGCTTGCTCAATCTCGTTTTTCAACATGAGAATGGTATCATTGTTGAAATTTACGTTCGTGATTGTCGTGAAAAGTCCTTTTAAAATGAGTTCGTCTGTGCGTTCGCTGCGCCTATCCGTGCAGGCGAGCGCGATGAGCGCGCCGATGAGGTCGTCCTGATTGTTTGCGGTATCGGCCTTTTTGCCGCACACGCCCGCTTTGCCCGTGCAGCCGGTGTTGTGCGCCGTCTGCTGGCACTGAAAACAAAACATCTCGTTCATAATGTCCTCCAAAATCTTTTTTGAAGGTAGTTTTCCGTGCGAATTTAGTTTTATGCGCGGTGCGGGAAGCAAGGAAAATTTGTGCGCTTTTTTGTGGGATCTACAGCCCGAATTGCGCGCGGACCTTTTGGAGCCTTTCGGCGTTTTGGGGGCTGCTTATTTAAATAAATCAGCATCACTATTTAACTTTAAAAATTCAGTTAACCTATCTTGATTTACATTATACGAAATCATATTACCTTCTTCAAAAATATAAAATGGTCTATTTCCAATAATTTCAAATTTGCCATTCTCATAATAAATAGTATCTTCTTCAGGGAGAGCTATTATTTTTTCCTTTTTTGATAATTCTAGCAGATAGTTTTTATTTAATTTAGTCTTTTCTTCATCTTGATTTGTAAAATGACAAAGAAAAGAAAAATGGCTTACTACATCAAAACCCATTAAATCTTTAAGGTCAACTTCATTTTTGTCTGCATATTTACATGTGTCGATACATTGCCCTAGAATTATAGCACCAGCACTTCCTCCAAAAACAATACCGTTATTTTCAATAAAAATTTTTATTTTTTCAAATGAACCACTATCTTTCAAATCTTTTAGTAATTTAAAAGTATTTCCACCACCAATAAATAATGCGGAATAATTTTCTAAATTTTTATTAAATAAATCAGCACCCGAAACAACCATATCTATATTTGGAACATCAACCCCTTTTAATTCATCTTTAATCCATTCATAACAGCTTGGATATCTTTCACTTGGCATAGCAAGTGGAATATATAATATAGGTTTATTATGATCTATAACTTTATTTAATTTCTTATTTGCATCAACTGTTTGTTGTCCACAACCTCCACCGCATAAAAATATTCTCATCCTATCTCATCTCCATATACATTTCTCTTGTTATTAAAAGTTGTTTTGCTCTTACTTTCTTTGCCAAAAACTAACTCTTTTTTCGTAATTCTATTGAAAAAATCAAAAAATGCTATAATTAACACAGTTGATTTAATCAATCTTTGGAGTGCATTTTTTCGAGTATAAGAAAAGTTAAGGCTCGTTTGTAAGGGCAAACATGGAAGATATCTCCGTTTTGGTTTTTCCCTTATTTTATCATGAAGAAAGCAGAGAGGGCAAGAGAGCGGTTTTCAATTTAAGGGACTTTCGGCAGATTTTTCCCGATAAAACCAAAAGCCCCGAGCGGCATTGCTTCCGCTCGGGGCATAATCTTAATATTTGCGTTTAAGCCTGAGGCTGATTGTTGTCACAGTTGGGGCACTTGCCGGCTTCGTTCAACGGCGAACCGCACTTGCCGCAGAATTTGGCTACGGGTGCGCTCTGCGGGACTTGGGGCTGCGGGTTCTGAGGCTGTGCTGCCTTAGACCGAAGCTGCTGGCGCAGGTCACCCATGTCGGGGGCCATGAAAATGCCGTTCTTCTCTTCGTTTCCGTTCTGGCTGCGGAGCTTATTGTTAATGGAGATTACGTTTTTCAGCAGCAAGACTGCCATCATCAACAGTTCATACACCAGTCGGATCATAATGGGTCCGAGGATCATGGTCAGGATGCCGTAGACGCCCAGCCAGTGGCGATTGCCAAAGTAGTCTTTAGGCGCGGCAAAGAGCATGAAGAAGCCCAGAATGATCATATCTGCCGTGAAGAAAATGTACAGAGCCTGCAGAATTTTCTCTACGATCAGGTACTTGAAATTGCAGGTATCGTGGAGGAACTTGCCGAAAGCATTGAGCTTTTCGCGGCGTTTTTCGGGGACGATAAACACATAGGCCAAAACTGTGGCGACGATAGCCAAAATTCCGCCGACGATGGTGAATATACCAAGCTGCTCGATTGCATCACTATAAATATTCATGTTGTACCTCTCTCTTTCTTTGCTGTAATGATTAGGTAAACAGGTACCCTCTAAGCTTAAAATAGCATACCTCTAAATCCGAAATTTGTCAAGATTCAGATCCATATGGAACGTTTAAGGCAGAGCGCCTTCCGAGCAGCCGCAGGGTGAGCTCGCTGCGCCGGTATCAAGGAAAAGTCCACCGCAATTTCACGAAAATTGCGGTGGACTTTTGGCAATTTTGAAATTTAGACAGATACCTCTCTCGGGCTTCCGACTGGTGTATCTCGTCGTCGGCAATGGTCTGCACGATTTTGAAAATCGGCTCTTTACCGTTGTGGGTCACTCTTATGATATGTGGCTTTGGGTTGCGTGTCAAACGGGCACTTCCATCAATCGTTCACCGTTACCCAACGTCCGGTTTCCGCCGACCGTTTCACGGCATCGCAAACGCGTTCCACTCGATACCCTTCTGCGAAGCTGGTAGACGGTTGTCTGCCTTCTACCACCGCTTTGATAAACTCGTAGGATTCGATGGATTTCAATTCGCCGTACCCAATGTTCATTCCGGGAATGTTCCAGGTCACTTCCCCGTGAAAATGCGCGGGGCCGGTGTAGATTGTCTTAAAGCCCCTTCTGTCGTCGGGGTCGCCAGCCAAACACACCTGCAACTCGTTGAGTCGCTCGTAGTTGAAGTAGAGGCTGCCCAAAGTGCCGTGAAGCTCTACCGTGATGAAGTTGTTGCGACCCCAGGCGTTTCTCGTGGCCTCGATGCTGCCTACCGCGCCGTTTTTAAACTTCACGAGGAAGCTGTCCTCATCATCCACGTCTACGGCCTTCCGCTTCGCGTCGGCTCCGAGCTTTACGGTGCCCAGCAGGTCTGTGCCGCCTTCCTGCACCGGCCGCTCGGTGATGTAGGTCTGCATCATGCCGGTTACCGCCTCAATGTCACCCGCCAGATACTGGGCGATGTCGATCACGTGCGAGGCGATGTCGCCAAGCGTCCCCGCGCCGGCGATGTCTTTCTGAAACCGCCAGGAGAGCGGGGAGGCAGGATCGGCCGACCAGCTTTGCAGATAGGTGCACCGCACGTTGAGGATTTTGCCGATGGATCCCTCATCGATGAATTTCTTGGCGAGGTCGATCGCCGGAACGCGCCTGTACTGGTAGGCGTTCATGGCAATGATCCCCTTTTGCGCCGCTTTCTTTGCGGCCTCCGCCATGGCCTTCGCGTCCTCCAATGTCGAGGCGATCGGCTTTTCGCAGAGTACGTGCTTCCCTGCGTTGAGCGCAGCGATGGCGATTTCGGCGTGGACGTTGTTCGGCGTGCAGATGCTTACCACGTCGATCTCGGGATCGTTGACGATGTCGTGCCAGTCCGTGCAGCATTTTTCAAAGCCGAAGCGCTCTTTCGCGTCTGCCGCGATTTCCGGGACGATGTCGCAGATTGTCTTTAAAACCGGCACGGCCGGGGCCGGCCAGAAATACTTGGGCATGTCGGAATACCCGATTGAGTGCGCTTTTCCCATGAACCCGGCACCAACCAGGCCCACATTCAGTTTTTTCATTGTAAAATCCTCCCATTCTAAGATGCCCTCCTGCGCCGCGCGCCGTTGACCGACGCCGCGGACGGGAGGAATTTTAGATCAGCTTGCCTTGCAGGAAACGGTACGATGTCCGGCAGGCTTCTTCCGGGTCGCCGGCAAAGCCGTCAGCCTCCACCAGATAATCTCCTGCATATCCCTTTTCCTTCAGGAACCGCAGAACCCCTTCGACATCGACGTGCCCGGTGCCCAGCGGGGCAAATCCGTTTTCGTCCAAATCCTTCAGGTGGACGAAGGAGATTCTGTCGTAATACTTTTTGACGATCTCCAGAGGATCTCCGCCGCCGGCAGCCAGATGCGCCAGATCCGGGCAGATCTTGATGTCGCTCACCGAAAAGAGTCGGTCGATCTGCTCCGGCTTTTCTGCCATGGACCCGAGGTGCGGGTGGTAGCTTGCCTCGATGCCGTGGGCGGCGAAGACCTTTTCTGCCTCCTTCAGCCCTTTGGCCAGAAGCGCATAGTCGCCCGTCTGGACGCCTTTCCCGCGTATGGCACCGCCGCAGAACGCCACGTAGGAAACGCCTACCTGTTCCGCCAGAGCAGCGACTGTCTCCATGTGAAACATCTCGTCCTCCAGCGCGTCTGGGTAGATAAAATTGGCGCCCACGCAGACGCTCATCATGCCGGCACCGTAGCGGGCCAGCATGTCTTTGAGCACTTGGATGTCCGAACCGTATTTGGTCAGGTTCCCTTCCAACACCTCAATATACCGGAAGCCTGCATTTGTGATTTTTTTCAGCACCGCTTCGTCGTCGCAAAGGGTCAGATACCGGATGTCCTTAATGCTTGTAACGCCGCCTCCTTCTCCTACCAGAGGGCCGAACGCGTTTGTCATATAACCGAGTTTCATGTCTGCTCCTTTCTTATTTTTATAAATTTGCGCAAATTGATTTTACTTCCATTATAATACTCTGCACTGCGGCGATTGTCAATTTCTACTTGCAATTTTGAGAAAATTCGTTTGTTTTGCCAAATACAAGGGACAAAATTAGGCATTTCCAATCAAGTTTCCTTTTCGCTTGCGATGCTTTGACACCTGTGTTAGGCTGTCCGGGCCGTTTGCTCGTTGGGAGATGCCTTGACTTCTCGTCCTTTCGTATATATTTGCGCAAATTTTCTTTTTCACGCCAAAAAAACCGCGGCCGAAAAGCCGCGAGGGGATAGGGGCAATGAAAAGTTCCGGGAACCCGGCTTGCGCGGGCGCTATGTAAAAAGCGGATAAGCCCTGCTTCCAGATGCTTATCCGCTTGATATTCTGTCGGTCGGTTTGAACGCGGCGAACCGCCGTTAAAGTGCGCCGGCGCTGTGGTTGATCGCGTTGCGCAACGCCGCCGGCGGATCCTCCTTGAAGATCGCCTTCCAGTTTTTCAGCAGATTCTCCCGGTCGATGCTGATGGGCTCTACCCCGATGAAGGAGGGGACCGCTTTTCCCAGCAGGCCGTTGGCCGCCACCATTGCGATGGCTTTCCCCTGCTCATAGGGGCACTGCGCGCTAATCATTTTGACCATGCCGCCCTGTGCCATCTGCATGGCGATGGCATAGTCCAGATCTCCCGTGACGATCGCGATGTCCGTGCGCTCCAGCTCCGTCAGGGCCTTTATCACCTCCAGCGCAGGACCGTCCCAAGAAACATACAGAGCCTGAATCTCCGGGTACATCCCGATGAGCTTCAGTGTTTTCTGGTAGACGTCCACCTCTGTCAGAAAATTGACCTTTCCGCACACCCGGATTTCCGGGTATTCCTCCGTCAGAACCTGTTCCGCCGCGCCGTCCCGTTGCTTTGTGGCAAAGAAGTTCTGCTCGCCGTGGCAAATCAGCCCCGCATATTTCAGGCCGTGCCGTACCATGTACTCGCCCAACCCGCGGCCCATACTGTCCCCGTGGGCTCGCTCATTTACGGAGATACAGGAGATGTAATCCTTCGGGGTGAGTCCCTCCGGGACATTGGTGATCAGCACCAACCGGGTGTCGCTGTCCGCAATCGAGCGGAAGGCTTCCGCGGTGCCCCTAGTATCAACGGGGATCGAGATTAGGAGATCCGGCTTCAGAAATTTGATGCTTTCCAACTGTTTGCATTGCAGCGCCGCATTGAAATGAGCGTCTGTGACGGCGATGATGGAAATCCCAAGCTCGTCGAAGACTTTTTTGATACCCTTTT
>ENA-ORSL01000450-ORSL01000450.1-human-gut-metagenome-genome-assembly--contig:-NODE-450-length-43795-cov-21.942867_pt1 | contig 43795 bp, 33 predicted proteins | sample MGYA00242190_ERZ509157 | MGnify/ENA primary metagenome ERZ509157 (study PRJEB26280, sample SAMEA2338664) | human gut metagenome | biome: human gut; feature: human-associated habitat; material: faeces... | reverse complement strand
CAGAACGTCGTGAGACAGTTCGGTCCCTATCTGTCGTGGGCGCAGGATATTTGAGAAGGTCTGTCCTTAGTACGAGAGGACCGGGATGGACGCACCTCCGGTGCACCAGTTGTTCCGCCAGGAGCACAGCTGGATAGCCGAGTGCGGTCGTGATAAACGCTGAAAGCATCTAAGCGTGAAGCATGCTTCAAGATAAGATATCCCATGATTTCAAATCAGTAAGGTCACTTGTAGACTACAAGTTTGATAGGTCGGAGGTGTAAGCACAGTAATGTGTTCAGCTGACCGATACTAATAGACCGAGGGCTTGAACTATTCAAGCTTCGCTTTGATTCGCTCGTTTTGCTTATTCGGTTTTTTATGCACATCCTTTGTGTATGAAAAAAGCAGATGACTATGTCATCTGCTTTTTGTTTTGCCCGAAAAAATTCCGCGTGGCGACGCCTGACAGAGGGTCAAAGCACATATTGACTTATCCGGTCTTCTGTATGAACATATTTATCGCCGTTTATTAAAATCAAGGCGTTCTCTTTGATAGCGGCTTTATCGCTTGAAGAATAGTAATCGTTTGATTCGATACTTCCGATCCACTCATATTGGCGCAACAAGACTACACGCCCGTTTTTGTCAATATAGGTTTCTTCGCACGAATCATACCAGAGCATTATACACTTGATTGTTTCAAACGAGCGATTTCCGACTGTAACATTCCACACGCCGAGAGTGTAACGGAGGTTTTCCTCTTTAATGATATATCCGTTTTCCGTCTCTTCCGCAGCGTTTTCTTGTATCAAAACAGGTATTCCGTGAACACGGTCATTTCCGTTGACAAGAACATCATAGCTTTCTTCAAGAAATGTTGTTACCTGTGTAGGCGCCTCACAGCCTTCATCATCAAAAATTGTACCGAGATTGCGTATATATTCGTCGGTCAACTGAGTAAACCATATTTTTTCGTTCCGATTCAGTTTTTTATGTCTGACAAGGTATGTGTCGCGACAAACTTTAACTCCGTGTACATCGTGTACCTGACAGCTTTTCGGGACGTAGCAATTCGATACTATGACCAGTTTTTTATCGGGATAACGGTATGTTGCTTCCGCACATTCGTTGCCGATGCGGGGGATGATAAACCATTGCTCCTCACATTTTACATTGAAAAACGGCGCAGAGGATTTTTGTATTGAGAGAGCAGGCATTTCGGATGGGAAACCGTGAGTATGGTCTTTTCTTTGCATAGCTTTTCTTCCTTTCTCAAAAATACAGAGCTGATCGGGGGTACACATTGAGCGGAATCGCTTTTTTGCATAATACAGACGACTTTTAACGGTGCCTATCGGAATTGACAGGCGAGCCGATATTTCACTTTGCCTGTATCCCTGCATTGTAAGTAGTAATAAATCGGAATAGTCCTTCGGCAATTGATTTAATATACTTAAAACCCCATAATTCTCTGTCGCTTCGGTATCGGGTAGGTCAGGAACGGAGTCGAGCGGTACAAGATTGCTGCCATATTTTTTTCGAAGCCAAAGATTACACTGATTTTTCGCAATAGACAGTATCCATTGCTTGAAAAGAGCTTTGTCGCGCAAAGTTTCATAGCCAACATAGGCGGCATAATAAGTTTCGCCGATGACGTCATCGGCGTCAAAACGATTGATCAGCCTGAAATTGATATATCGTTCAACGGCAATCCGATGTTTTTCAAGCAATGCTTCAAAATCTGATTTCTGCTTCATATGACCTCCTTTCATATTTATAAAACCGGTTTCGATTATTAAGTTGCTTTTATATATCAAAAGGTTCAAAAAATTTATAATAATTATAGCATAGATAAATTACGAAGGCAAACAAAAAAGCCCGTGGAGTGGGGGACAGAGGGAAATAATAAAAACAGAGATGAGAAGTCATCTCTGTTTGCTTATTATAAAGTCCGCACAAACCAATTACCGAAGTTTCTTTTGGCTACTTTTCTTTTCAAAGAAAAGTATGGTCGGTTTCGAGGAGGGAATAAATTTTGATGGTTCTGTATTTGCCCTTGACGAAGAGCAGATCGCGCATAGTTGCTTCGAGGGACAGTCCGCACTTTTTTGCAACGGCTTCGCTGCGAGCGTTGCCATCCATAATGCGGGCGCAAATGCGATGGAGACGGAGCTCGCTGAAACCGAAATCGATCACTTTTTTCAGTGCTTCCGGAGCAATGCCGAGCCCCCAATAGCTGCTGCTGAGGACATAACCGACCTCGGCGGAATTGTTTGTAAGGTCAAAGGAAGTGAAGCCGCAGGTGCCGATCATTTTTCCCGTTGACTTTATTGTGACTGCCCAGTCATAAAAATTTTTTGTCATGTATTGAGTCTGCAAAAAGTGCAGATAATTTTTTGTGAAACGCTGTGTTGTGTGCGGGAGCCATAAAAGATATTCCGAAACCTCGGGACGTGAGGCATATTCAAACATATCCTCCGAATCCGACGGCTTCATCCGGCGCAGAATCAGCCGCTCTGTTTCAAGCGTTGGGATTTTTGCAAAAATACCGAGTTTGTCTTTATCCATAAAACATCTCCGTGCGTAAGTCATCTAAAACCTATTATATACATTCCTGCGTGAAAATTCAATAAATATAAAAAACTTATTTACGCAAGGGATAAGAAACGTTCAATACTTTGTCACATTTATGAGTTAAAATTAAATCACAAAAGAAAGAAGAGAAGAGTTCATACGAAAGGGGAGAGAAAATATCATGCTTTACGATGACGATAAAAGACCGGGAGAGGACGAAACCGGCAGGGATGATAACAAAGAAAATAATGATTACGGCGATAATCGGGAGGATATGAATCCCGAACGCAATAAAGCACCGAGCTATTCATATTATGGCGATGGAAGCCAGCCGGGGGAAGGCAAAAAAACAAAGGACGCGTATATGTCCAAAAAGACAGTCGGATGGATCGTGGCGCTTTGTCTTGTTGTTTCGATAGTTTGCGGAATATGCGCAAACGCAGTGACAGGAATGATTCGTAACAACAAAACAGAAACCACGACCGCCGCTCCTGCCGAAAGCACAACAACGGGAGAGCCCGCGCAGACAACGTCTCCGAACGGGCAGACGCAGACAAGAGGACAGGATGTCGTCGTTCCCGTTACGGGCGTAAATCACAAGGATATTCCGCTTGCGGTGAAAGCGACGAACGATGAAGCTTTTTCAAGTTACGCAGAGGTTGCGGAAAAATGCATAAACTCCGTTGTTCAGATTGAAGTTACGGAGACCGTCAAAACGGCGTACGGCGAGCAGACTTCGCTCGGGAAGGGATCCGGCGTCATTTATACGACGGACGGATATATAATTACAAACTATCATGTTGCCGGCAGCAGCGCGGAAACGATAACAGTCATTCTTTATGACGGATCGAAATATGAAGGCGCGTATGTCTGCGGCGACGAAAGCGCGGATATATCGGTCATCAAAATAGACAAGGATGACTGCTCCGCCGCAAAAATCGGCGATTCATCCGCTCTCAGGCTCGGTGAACAGGTGCTTGCGATAGGTAACCCGCTGGGCTACGGAATAACTCTTTCTGACGGCATAATCAGTGCTCTTTCGAGAACGGTTACAGTTGAAAATACAACAATGACTCTCATGCAGACGACGGCAGCTATAAACTCCGGTAACTCCGGCGGCGGACTTTTCAATATGAAAGGCGAGCTCATCGGTATAACGAACGCAAAGGTCGGCGGAACGAGCGTCGAAGCTATGGGATATGCAATCCCCGCAGAGAAAGTCATCAAATGTGTAAACGATTTTTCAAAATACGGTTATCTGACGGGCGTTGCACGCCTCGGCGTCACGGTTTACAGTTATGTCGACATCGGCAGATACCGCTATACGGGTGTCATCCGTGTTGACAGTGTCAAGGAAGGCGGTACAGCCGCTCTTGCAGGCATTGAAGCGGGCGACATTATTGCATCGATAAACGGAACGGAGTGCAGTGATTTTTCAACTCTCACCGAACTCCTCACAAAATATAAAGTGGGCGATACGGTTACACTCAAAATCCTCCGCCCCACGGAAGCGTCAAAATCAAGCGGATCATACAATGCGTATCTGCGTTCATGCGAGGAAGTAACGCTGGGCGTTACCTTCGTCGAGTTTGACCCTTCATAAAATAAGCTAACTTCTTCATTTGTTCTCCTTAAAATAAAGAGACGGCGGTCTGACGAAAGTCAGCCGCCGTTTCTTTATATATTATTGATTTTCTTCGGATGAATGTTCTTCCATTGCGGGAGTCTCTGCGGAGGGCTCGTCCTCCGGCAACTTTTTGAGCTTTGCACCGACGATGACGCCGTAAATAAGCAATCCGAGGACAATGAGATGGATAAATGCTTCAAGAGCAAGTTCTTTTGTAAAGACGGAGGCGAGAAATACACAGTCGATTGAAAAATATACAAGCGCCGCGATCATGCAACCGTAATGTTTTTTGGAGAATATCCAGAAGAATAGGTACGGAATACAGAATACAAACGAAAGCACAGAGGGCACTGTCAGAGAGGAGATAAGCCCTTTTTCGAGAAGCGCACGACCGATTCCAAGCACAAAAAACGGTATCTCTGCGGAAAAGAGATAGTACAAATTCGAGTCTGTAAATGACAAAACAAGGTTGACAATTGTCAAAGCGAAGATAAGGAAAATATCATATCTTGCGCTTCTGTAACGGTTTTCAAGAGCTTTGCGTGGAGAAACAGAGGGTTGATTGTTCATAAAAAGCACCTTTCAAAAAGTTTTATATATCTATTTTATCAATAAAGAAGCTTTTTGTCAATAGTTTGCCCAAGCGGTAATCCCGCTTGGGCAAATAAAATATTATCTCAGAGCTGATGCGTCTTTATCCATTCGCCGACGCTTTCGCAGATCTTCTTCATGCCGCCGTCCTCATAGGGAAGGAAGAGTCCCGCCTCGGAAACGACCTCTTCAAAGGTCTTTGTGCCGGCTTTGTCCGTAAATGCGAGGTAACGCTTCCATGCGTCCTCTTTGTTTTCCATGTATGCAAGCCAGAACTGGAACGCGACCGTCTGCGCCATGCAGTAGTCGATATAATAAAGAGGATACATATAGATATGAAGCTGTCTCTGCCAGCCTGCGCCTCTGCCATAGAAGGGGAGACCTTCTGTGTGCAGGTAGGGGCGATATTTCTTTTCAAGGCTTGCCCAGACTTCGTTTCTCTGCTCCGGAGTGAGGTCGGGATTTTCATACATTCTGTGCTGGAATTCGTCAACCATACAGCCGTAAGGAATGAAGCAGAATGCGTCCTCGGCATGAGAAAGCTCGTATTTTGCCGTATTTTTGCCGAAGAAGAGGTTGTGATATTCGCTTGTCAGAAATTCCATGCTCATCGAATGACATTCGCAGGTTTCCATTGTCGGATTTGCAAGGTCGCCCGTGATTCCCAGCTTTGCGGCGCGGTATGCCTGGAAAGCGTGACCTGCCTCGTGCGTGAGAACGTCGACGTCGCCCGCCGTGCCGTTGAAGTTTGAGAAGATAAAGGGTGACTTATAATCCGGAATGAAGGTGCAGTAGCCGCCCGGAGCCTTGCCGTCCTTCGAGAGAACGTCGAGGAGCTCATTGTCATACATGAAGTCGATGAATTCAGCCGTTTCGGGGGAGAGCTCATGATACATTTTCTTGCCTGCGGCGAGAATATCGTCCGATGTGCCCTCGGGCTTTGCGGTGCCGTCGATAAACGTAAAACCGTTATCATAGAGCATTAGAGTGTCAACTCCTATGCGCTTTCTCTGAAGTTCCTTAACTTCTGCGACAACGGGAACAGCGTCCCTTGCGATTGCCTCTCTGAACTTTGCAACCTGCTCGGGACCGTAACAGTTTCTGCCGAGACGGTCGTAACCGAGCTTGACAAAGTTTTCATAACCGAGCTCGTGCGCAATCTTTGTACGAACCTTTACGAGCTTGTCAAAGAGGTCGTCAAACTCGGCTCTGTGCTCATCAAAGAATTTGCCGTCTGCCTCAAAAGCGGCGCGGCGGACGTCTCTGTCGCTGCTTTCCTTATAGGGAGCGAGCATGGGGAGCGGGAGTTTTTTGCCGTCAAAGTCGACAAGGGCGGAGCCGTAGAGCTTCTGATAAGCGGAAACGAGCTTGTTTTCTTCCTGCATAAGCGGGATTATCTTCGGGTCGAAGCAACGCGCGGCAATCTCATAATTTGTAAAGAGCAGCTTTCCGTAATGCGCTTCAAGCTCGGAACGGAATGACGAAGCCAGAAGAGCGTCCGTGAATTCCTGTATTTTCTCGCTTATGAAAGGCGAATTTTCATCGATATATTCGTTTTCCTTATCATAGAATTCGTCCTTCGTGTTGACGGAATTGCGTATCGAAACGAGGGTCGCCTCTGTGAAAAAGTGATTTTTGAGAGTCTCCTCCTCGGAGATTATCGCAATCTGCTCATCAGCCGATTTTGCCGCCTTGAAGCGGGCTATAAGCTCATCATACTGCGCGCGTATCCTGTCCGTATCGGGACGCGTATAAGGCATTTCCGAAAATTTCATATAGAATTTACCTCCGTAAAAAAATATTACAGGTACATTTTACCCCTTTTTGCGTTTGTTTTCAAGCATTTTTTCGCTATATATTGAATTTGCGGCGGTTTTATGATAAAATTCAAAGGCAAAACATAATCAAAGTCAGGAGAAAAGAATGAAATATAAAGCGCTTGTGCTGGACCATGACGATACGTCCGTCAAAAGTACACCCGAAATACATTATCCCGCATTTCTGAAAACGCTTGAGCTTTTGCGTCCGGGCGAAACGCTCTCCCTTGAGGACTTTATCGGATATAATTTCGGCATCGGATTTCTTGCAATGTGTAATGACATCTATCATTTCACGGAAGAGGAAATGAAAATCGAGGTTGACATCTGGCGCGAATATACAAGCGCCCATATTCCGGATTTTTATGACGGGATTGAGGAGATTATCCGACGTCAGAAGGCAGAGGGCGGAATATTCTGCGTTGTTTCTCATTCGTTTTCGGATACGATTCTGCGCGACTATTCTCATCACGGCTTGCCTGCGCCGGACATGGTTTTCGGCTGGGAGCTTGAAGAAAAATACAGAAAACCGTCGACGTATCCGCTTGAAAGGATAATGGAGAAATATAATCTCTCCCCGAAGGATATTGCCGTTATAGACGACTTAAAACCCGGCTATGATATGACGATTGCCGCCGGTGCCGACTTTTATTATGCCGGCTGGTCAGAGAGCAAAACGCCCGAAACGGAGGGCTTTATGCGCGAAAACGGCGTCAGAATACTTTCCGCGCCGACGGATTTTCTTGATATCAACAAATAACCGAAAAGCATATAATACATAAAAAACGAAAGAGGAATCGGTTTTGACAGAGTTTCTCAGGGCTTGGGCGGAGATAGATATCGACGCTCTGATACATAATCTGCGCGGGATTAAAAAACGCGCGGGAAAAAGAAAAATAATGGCTGTTGTAAAAGCCAACGCATACGGGCACGGAGCGATGCAGCTCGCGCCTGTGATAAGCGGATACGCGGACGCGTTTGCCGTCGCGACTTTTGAAGAAGCGATGGAGCTGCGCAAGGCGGGGATAGAGAAGGAAATTCTCATTCTGAGCCCCGTGCCGCAGGCGCAGTATCCGATGATAATCGAAAATGACATCGCAACCGTTGTTTTTTCCAAAGAGAGCGCAAGCGCGCTTTCGGCAGCGGCGAGGGCGAAAGGCAAAAGGGCAAGAGCATATATCGCCGTCGATACGGGTATGGGCAGGATAGGCATTGCATCGGACGACTGCGGAATATGCGAGGCAGAGGCGATTTATGCGGAGGAAAGCATTGATTTCATCGGCATTATCACGCATTATGCCTGTGCCGACAGCGCAGACAAAGCGTCCGTGACGGAGCAATCCGCAAAGTTTGACGCCTTTTGCGAAAAACTTCAAGCGGACGGATATGACATCGGTCTGCGCTCATGCGATAATTCCGCCGCGTTTACGGACTGCGCCGACAGCTATGAGGCGGTTCGCGTCGGCATAGTTATGTACGGAATGTACCCCTCGGACGAGGTCAGAAAGGAAAATCTTCCGCTTATGCCGGTTATGTCGCTGAAAACGAAGGTGACGCATGTAAAAACCGTTCCGGCAGGAACAAAAATAAGCTACGGGCATACGTTCACGGCGGAAAAGCCGATGAAAATCGCAACTCTTGCAATCGGCTATGCGGACGGGATTCCGCTTTCGCTCTCCGGCAAGGGCAGCGTCATCATTTCGGGCGTCAAAGCGCCGATAGTCGGCAGGGTCTGTATGGATCAGATGATGGTTGACGTGACGGACGCCAGAAACGTCGGCGTCGGTGATACGGCTGTAATCTTCGGCAGGGACGGAGACGCCGTTATAACTGCGGACGACATTGCGAAAATCGCCGGCACGATAAATTATGATATCGTCTGTCGGCTGGACTGCCGCGTGCCGAGGGTGTTTATCTCCGGCGGAAAAACAATCGGCACGTTTTCATATATCGGAAATTATTTCGGATAAACAAAACCCCCGACAGACATCGTCGGGGGTTTTTATCAAAAAACAATTTGCAATAAATTTTTATAAACTATTGCAAATTATGGCATTGTTTGATACAATAAGCTCAGACGAGGCGTGTTTTTGTCTTTGAAACCATCAATTGGTCAAATATTTCTTAAATAATCTGATTTAGAGGTATGTAATATGAAAAAGTCTGCAAGATTTATGATTTTGGGAATCGGACTCATTCTTGCGGGTATCCTTGCAGGTAATCTGAGCGTTCTTTTCAGAGATGACCTTACGAGCAATCTCTATTGGCTTTATTTGGAGCAGTTGCTTCCGCTCTCTTCCGTGGTTATAGGCCCCGTTCTGCTCGTAATAGGTTTTTTCATCAAAGACGAAAAATAGAGAATCTGATAGCAAAACCACCCGACGGATATCCGTCGGGTGGTTTGAATTTCGATGAAATATGCTACTTCATCAATAGAGCACAGATCGATCAAGAACCTTCCATTGCCCCTTGTATTTAACAACGGTTATGTATGTTTCGGTTGTTTCGCTCTGTTCCTCTCCTGTTATTCTGACCTTGATTTCAACGCTTGCGGCTGCAGATATTTTATCGATATCAACACCGAATTCCTCATAATAATTTTCGCAGTAGTCTTTAAGTTCCTCGAGGCGCTCCGGAGAATACTTGCCAACATCGACTTTTCTGATTTCGAATTTGAACTTTCCGTATTCATCCTCTGCGTCGTCCTTATAGTCTTCTTTTAATTTCTTGAAATATTCATCGAGAGAGCTGACGTCATAGCCGTCTTCCAGAGCTTCCTTGAATGTGAGCCCATCTCTTTCTGCGTAATAGTTTACACAGTCTTTTATAGTCACAAGGCGATAGCTGTCGACTTTTTTGGCATCAAATTTCATTGTAGCCTTAACATAAGCCTTTGCAAGGCTTTCCGGACTCGATGTTGCGCACGAGCAAAGGCTGAAGACCGTTGCCAGCGCAAAGAGTAATGCGAGAATGCGAATTGTTTTCTTCATGGTTGTCTCCTCCTGAAATGTTAAAAAATTTAGATAAAATAAAAAAGTGCGCCAACCGAAGCCGACGCACAAAAAACGCAAACTCCGATTGTCGCCAAACAAATCAAGTGCCTACTAATATGAGTAATGAATTTAATCACAGTTAATTCGCTGAGAACTAAAGATACACATAATTATAAACAGCACCAGAGTCTGCATTTTTATCAAACTCATTTGCTTATAATTATGCGACTGAAAAAGACAGAATTATCCCCTGAAAAGAAAAATCCATTCTCTATAGCGGCAATTATTTGATTTGTTTGGCGAAATTATTATAGCACAGGATGTTGAAAAAAGTCAAGAGGAAAAACAATAAATTTCCTTATTTGTGCAAAAAACTTTCATTAAGGGGTTTGAACAACAAATCGGTGTCCCCTCTGGATTTGTGTTTTGAAATAAAAATCCTTCTCCCTTTTCTCGGCGAAGCCTGCAAGGGTGCTTCGCACGCTTGCAAATCTCCCGCAGGAGAAGGCTCATAGCGTGCTTCGCAAGTAAATTACTGTCTAACACAAAGCCCGCAGAAATCAATCTGCGGGCTTTTTGCTTTATTTGGTTTTTCAGCCGCCGTAAATATGGTTGAAGCGGTCGTCGTCGTTGCGACGGCGGGCTTCCTCCTGTTTGCGACGTTCCTCGTCCGCGCGGCGGTCTTCTTCGTCTGCCTTTGCGCGGAGAGCGTTTTCTTCTTCGCTCTTTTTGCGACGTTCCTCGCCGATCTTTTCGACCTCTTCCATAGAAGCGCCGTCCATAGCCGCGGTGAACTGTTTATCGTCCATAACCTCATATTTGAGCAGGAATTCGACGATAAAGTCGAGCTTGTCGCGGTTCTCGGAGAGAATACGTTTTGCTTCCGCATATGCTCCGTTGACAATCTTCTTTATCTGCTCGTCGATAAGCGCGGCGGTTTCTTCCGAATAATCCTTTGACGAATTGAAGTCCCTGCCGAGGAAAACTTCATCGCTGTCATGCTCGCCGCCGAAGCGGATTGTGCCGAGCTCGCTCATACCGTAAACAGTAACCATTTTTCTTGCTACCTGCGTTGCGCGCATAATGTCGTTCGAGGCTCCGCCGGAAACATCGCCAAAGACGATTTCTTCAGCTGCTCTGCCGCCGAGGAGCATGGTGATTTCTTCAATAAGCTGCTGTTTATATTCGCTGTATTTATCCTCAACCGGCGGATTGAGCGTATAACCGAGGGCTCTTCCGCTGGGGATGATTGAAATTTCGCGGACGGGGTCCTGCGTCGGGAGCAGGTGGGCGAGAACTGCGTGACCTGCTTCGTGATAAGCGGTGTTTCTCTTTTCGCTCTCTTTGATTTTTCTTGATTTTTTCTGCGTACCGACGGTTACTTTTATAAGCGCCTCTTCGATATCCGGCTCGCCTATGAGCGATTTGTTTTTTCTCGCCGCAAGGAGCGCCGCTTCATTGAGAAGGTTTGCAAGGTCTGCGCCGGTGAAGCCGACTGTCGTCTGCGCAATGCGTGAAAAGTCAACGGACTGCTCAAAGGGCTTGTTTCTTGCGTGAACACGGAGAATTTCCTCTCTGCCCTTGATATCCGGATAGCCGACTGTTACCTGACGGTCGAAACGACCGGGGCGGAGAAGGGCGGGGTCAAGAATATCGGGGCGGTTTGTTGCCGCCATAACGATGACTCCGTCGTGCGAGCCGAAACCGTCCATCTCAACGAGGAGCTGGTTCAAGGTCTGCTCTCTTTCGTCGTGACCGCCGCCGAGACCAGCGCCTCTGTGACGACCGACAGCGTCGATTTCATCTATGAATATAATGCTTGCGGGAGCGCGCTTTGCCGTTTCAAAAAGGTCGCGGACTCTTGACGCACCGACGCCGACATACATTTCAACAAAGTCCGAAGCGGAGATTGAAAGGAAGGGAACGCCGGCTTCACCGGCAACCGCTTTTGCAAGAAGCGTTTTACCCGTTCCGGGAGGTCCGACCAGAAGCACGCCGTGCGGTATTTTTGCGCCGAGCTTTCTGTATTTTGTAGGGTCGCGGAGGTAATCGACTACCTCGCGCAGATCCTGTTTTTCTTCATCGCAACCGGCGACATCGGAGAAGAGGACTTTATCCTTTCTGTCATTACCGAAGGTTATGTGTGCGCGGGAGAAGGAATTCATCTTTCCGTTCATACCGTTTACCTTCGACGACATATAAAGCCAGAAGCCGACGAAAATTATAAGCATGACGGCATAAGGAAGAATGGAAAGCCATATCGACGGCTGATTGTCCTCAATGTCCCATTTCACAAGCGTTCTCTTGCCTTCGGGAAGTGCAAGCTGTTCTTCAAGATAAGAATCTATATCCTTGCGGAACATGTCAACGCTGCGGATGATTATTTCAAATTTCTCTCCATCCGTCGTTTTGACGGTGAGAACGTTGTTTCTGTTGACTTCAAATTCGGAAACTTTTCCGTTGTTGAAAAGGTCGATAATGTCTCCGTATGTCGGGGCGTTATTTGCGTTTGAAGAAAGCATCCACGACACCGCGAGGATTATCGCAAGTACAACGGCAGCATAAAGCAGAACCGTTTTCAGGGTTGATTTCATTATGTCAGTTTACCTCCGTTTGCCGCATTTTTTCAAAGCGGTGACACGCTTTAATTTATGCGATTGATAAAATATTATGCCCGATAATCATAAGCTATATAAATAATAACAGAGAAACACGCGGCGTGTGTTGACGTTTTGTAAATAAATTGTGTATTTGAGGCGGGAAAAACGCCCTGCCGGCGTGAAAATTTGCGTTTTTCGGTTGACAATCGGGCAAAAACGTTGTATAATGAGCATAGAAAGAAGCCACCGATTACGGTTGCTCCCCTATGAGTTAAGAATTAACCGCACGAGTTCGCAGCCCTGGCGGTTATTTCTTTTTTTGTTCTGATATATACCCGGCAAGGAGAACGCAAAAGGTTAATATTGCGATAAGCTCCGAGAGCGTTATGTACATAGCATCACCTCCCTCCGTTTATCGAGGGAGAAAGAAATTTTGCACTCCCTCTTGAATAAGAAGGGAGCAACCGCACCGTCATGGTGGCTTTCGAAAAAAGATTATAGCATCAAATATCGGAAATGTCAATACAAAACGCACCGCAAACGCGGTGCGTTTTGTCATCAGAGCAGCTTTGCAAGGAACTGTCCGGTATAGGATTTTTCGCATTTTGCAACCTCTTCGGGTGTTCCTTCGGCAATTACCGTTCCGCCGCCGGAGCCGCCCTCCGGACCGAGGTCGATTATATGATCGGCAGTTTTGATGACATCGAGATTATGCTCTATCACTATGACGGTGTTTCCGTTTTCGCAGAGCCTTGAAAGCATTTCAAGCAGCTTGCGGACGTCCTCCGAATGCAGACCCGTTGTCGGCTCGTCGAGAATATAAACCGTCCTTCCCGTGCCTCTTCTCGCAAGCTCCGTTGCGAGCTTGACCCTCTGCGCTGCGCCGCCGGAGAGCGTCGCTGACGACTGCCCGATCTTTATATATCCGAGACCGACGTCATAAAGCGTTTGCAGCTTGCGGCGGAGCTTCGGCAGATTTTCAAAGAATTTCAGCCCCTCTTCGACAGTCATATCAAGTACGTCAAAAATGCTTTTGCCCTTGTATTTCACTTCAAGCGTTTCTCTGTTGTAGCGTTTGCCGTGACAAACGTCACAAGTGACGTAAACGTCGGGGAGAAAATGCATTTCTATACAGCGCACGCCGTCACCCTGACACGCTTCGCAGCGCCCGCCCTTGACGTTGAACGAGAAGCGACCGGAGGAATATCCGCGGACTTTTGCGTCCGGCGTGCTTGCGAAAAGCTCGCGGATGTCCGTAAAAAGTCCGGTATAGGTTGCGGGATTTGATCGCGGTGTGCGTCCTATCGGGCTCTGGTCTATCGCGATTACCTTGTCCAGCTCCTCGATTCCGTCGATACCGTCGCATTTGCCGGGGTATGTTATGGCGCGGTTGAGCTTTTTCTGGAGCGTTTTGAGAAGCACGGCATTGACAAGCGACGATTTTCCGGAGCCGGAGACGCCCGTCACGCAGATGAATTTTCCGAGCGGGAAGCGGACCGTTATATTTTTGAGGTTGTTTTCTCTCGCTCCGCGGACAACAAGATATTTTCCGTTGCCTTCTCTGCGTTTTTCCGGCACGGGAATGACTTTTTTATGCGAAAGATACTGACCCGTTATCGACCTTTCGCAAGCCATAATTTCCTCCGGAGTGCCCACCGCGACGACCTCGCCGCCGTGAACGCCCGCGCCGGGACCTATATCGACGATATAGTCCGAAGCGAGCATTGTTTCCTCGTCGTGCTCGACGACTATGACCGAATTCCCCGTATCGCGCAGGCGGAGGAGGGTATCAATCAGCTTGCGGTTGTCACGCTGATGAAGTCCGATGCTCGGCTCGTCGAGAATATAAAGCACGCCGACAAGCGACGAGCCGATCTGCGTTGCAAGGCGGATTCTCTGCGCCTCGCCGCCGGAAAGCGTTCCCGCTTTTCTGCCGAGCGTCAGATATTCGAGTCCGACGCTTTTGAGAAATCCGAGCCGTGATTTTATCTCTTTCAGAATTTCCCTTGCAATCTGCTCGTCCGCGCCCGTAAGCGACAGTTTTTCAAAAAAATCGAGAGCGGAAGCAATGTCGAGCGAGCAGACCTCGTCTATATTCCGTCCGCCGACGGTGACCGAAAGCACCTCTTTTTTCAGTCGCTTGCCGTGACACTCCGGACACGGGACAAACTCAAGAAATTCCTGATAATATTCGTTTTGCATCTGCGCAAAACGCGTCTGAACGGTGTTCACAAGCCCCGACCACTTGACGATCTGATCGTGTACCAAGCCCGCAAAGCTGCGGATAACGTGATATTTTTCGTCGCCCGTGCCGTAGAGCAGGGCATTTTTCGCGTCGACTGAAAAATCGCAGAGCTTTGTATCAAGCGTAAAGCCGTGACTCTTGCCGACCTCCTCTATCAGAGGCCCCGACCAGGAGTCCTCATCAAGACTTTTGAAGCCGTTTACGTTGATTGCTCCCTCGCGCAGAGAAAGCGACTCGTCCGGAATCATTTTTTCGACGGAAAACGTCTGAAGCTCGCCGAGCCCCGCGCATTTTTCGCACGCGCCTATGGGATTATTGAAGGAGAACATTCTCGGTTCAAGCTCCGGAACGGAAAAGCCGTGCTCCTCGCAGGCGTAATTCTGCGAAAAGGTCTGCTCCTCCTCCGTTTCCGCGTTGATTACGGAGACGGTGCCGCCGCCCATTGAAAGCGCGGTTTCAAGCGAGTCCGAAAGGCGCTGCTCTATCCCCTCTCTGCGGACGAGTCTGTCGACGAGGATTTCAATATTGTGCTTTTTGTTCTTGTCAAGCTCCGGAATCTCGTCGATTGAATATACCGTTCCGTCGACGCGCGCCCTTGAAAAGCCGTTTTTGCGTGCGTCGTCAAACACTTTCTCAAACCGACCCTTTTTTCCCCTTGCGACAGGCGCGGAAACCATAAATTTCGTGCCCTCGGGCATAGCCATTATCCTGTCTATCATAACGTCTGTCGGCATACGGCGGATTTCCTTGCCGCAGACGGGGCAATGCGGAATTCCGACTCTTGCATAAAGCAGGCGGAGATAATCGTATATTTCCGTCACCGTGCCGACTGTCGATCGCGGGTTTTTGGAGGTTGTTTTCTGATCAATCGAAATAGCGGGCGAAAGTCCCTCGATAAAATCTATATCCGGCTTGTCAAGCTGACCGAGAAACTGCCTTGCGTATGACGAGAGCGACTCGACAAACCGCCTGTGACCTTCAGCATAAATCGTATCAAAGGCGAGCGACGATTTACCCGAGCCGGAAAGTCCCGTGAATACCACGAGCTTGTCACGCGGTATTGTCAGCTCTATGTTTTTGAGGTTGTGCACTCGCACACCCTTCACATGAATGAATTTTGCGGGCATTTTATTTTTTCTCCGTGTTTTTTATCTTTGCAATACTGTCGCGCAGGTAAGCGGCACGCTCAAAATCAAGCTGCGAAGCGGCTTTTTTCATTTCCGCCGTCAGCTTTTCGATCAGAGCGTCCTTCTCCTTTGCGTCCATCTTCTTTTTGCCCTTTGCGGCGTTTATCTCCTTGCTTGAAGCAATTTCGATGACCGCGCGGACATCCTTTTTTATCGTGTGAGGAACGATATTGTGTTCCTTATTGTATTTTTCCTGAATACTGCGTCTGCGCTCCGTTTCGTCGATCGCGCGGCGCATGGAGTCCGTTATGGTGTCGGCATACATTATGACGGTGCCGTTTTCGTTTCTTGCCGCCCTGCCGATTGTCTGAACGAGCGACGTTTCCGAGCGCAGCAGTCCTTCCTTATCCGCGTCGAGGATCGCAACGAGCGACACCTCCGGCAGGTCAAGCCCCTCGCGCAGCAGATTTATGCCGACGAGAACGTCATAAACGCCGAGGCGCAGATCGCGGAGCAGCTCCTGCCGCTCCATCGTCTCAACCTCGTGATGAATATATCGAACCTTTATGAGGTTCATTTCAAGATACTCGCAGAGATCCTCCGCCATTTTTTTCGTAAGCGTTGTGACGAGAACCCTCTCTCCCTTTTCGGTGCGCTTTTTGATCTCGCCCATAAGGTCGTCGACCTGTCCCGCGACGGGGCGGACTTCGATTTTCGGGTCGAGAAGTCCCGTCGGGCGGATGACCTGCTCAACAAGCTGCGTGCTGTGCTGCTTTTCATATGGGCCCGGCGTTGCGCTGACATAGATAACCTGATTGAGCTTGCTTTCAAATTCCGGGAAGGTCAGCGGGCGGTTATCATATGCGGAGGGGAGACGGAAGCCGTAATCTATAAGGTTTTTCTTGCGCGAAAAGTCGCCTCCGCTCATAGCCCTGACCTGTGGCAGCGTGACGTGCGATTCGTCGACAAAAAGCAGAAAGTCACGCGGGAAGTAATCGAGCAGGCAGAAGGGAACAGACCCCTCGGGTCTGCCGGAGAGTACTCTGGAATAGTTTTCTATTCCGGAGCAGAAGCCGATCTCCCGTATCATCTCCATATCGTATTTTGTGCGCTCTTCTATGCGCTGGGCTTCGAGGAACTTTCCCTGTTCCCTGAATTCCGCAACGCGCTCCGTCATTTCGCGGTTGATTTCGTCCAGGGCGGCGTCGCGCTTTGCCTCCGAGGTTGCATAATGAGATGCGGGATATATCGCCGCATACGAAAGGCGGCGCTTTGTTTCACCCGTCAGAACGTTTATCTCGCTTATCCGGTCAATCTCGTCGCCGAAGAATTCAATGCGGAGGGCGGTCGTGTCCGACGCGGGCATCACTTCGACGGTATCTCCCCTTGCGCGGAACTTGTCCCTTGTGAGGGAGAGGTCGTTGCGATTATAATTTATCGTTATCAGCCGACGCATAAGCTCCTCGCGGGAGATTGCCATTCCCTCGCGCACGGCCAAAACGAGCGACTTGTATTCCGAGGGGTCGCCGAGGGAATATATGCAGGAAACGCTCGCGACGATTATAACGTCACGCCTTTCAAACAGCGAAGACGTTGCGCTGTGACGGAGACGGTCGATTTCGTCGTTTACGAGGGAGTCCTTTTCGATATACAGGTCTTTACCGGGGATATACGCCTCCGGCTGGTAATAATCATAGTACGAAACGAAATACGAAACGGCGTTATCGGGGAAGAATTCCCGAAATTCCGAGCAGAGCTGCGCCGCCAGCGTCTTGTTGTGCGCAAGAACGAGCGTCGGACGGTTGACCTTTTCGATTATCGACGCCATGGTGAACGTTTTTCCCGATCCCGTCACGCCGACGAGCGACTGCTCCCTGTCGCCGCGAAGAACGCCGCGGACAAGCGCGTCAATCGCCTCCGGCTGGTCGCCTGTCGCTTTATACGGGGAGACGAGCTTGAATTTATCCATTTTCAATCCTCTGTTTATTTGTTTACGTCAATTATGTTTGTGAATGTGTCGCCCGCGACGATTATATGCCCTATCAGCTTTATTTCAATCAGGTCAAAGGCGCGTTTTGCCTGCTGCGTCGTGAATATGTCGTCAGATGACGGAATCGCAATCCCGTCCGGATGATTGTGCGCAAGGACTGCAAACGAAGCCCTTTTGAACAGCGCCGTTTCGACGAGCTTTCTCATCGTTATTGCCGACGAATTGACGGAGCCTTCATGCACCTTTACACATTCTATCAGACGGTATTTGTTGTCCAGCAGAAGCAAAAGCACCGTCTCCTCCGTCACGCCGAGATACCGCGCGACAAGATATCTGCCGATATCCTCGATCGTCGCAAGACGGGTAACCTTTGAATTCTTTTCAAGGGCATATCTGCGTGATATTGCGGGAATAAGCTTTATGAGAGTTGCGGAATGTTCGCTTATGCCGGGGACGTCGAGCAGATCCTCATAGGGCGCGTCAAGGACGGCGGAAAGCGAGCCGAATCTGTTTATCAGCTCGTGCGCAATGCCGTTTGTGTCCCTTTGCGGAATCGAATAAAAAAGCAACAGCTCAAGAATCTCGTGTGGCTCGAAGCTGTCAAGTCCTTCTGCGAGAAAACGGTCTTTTGTATGTTTTCTGTGGTCTTTGTGCATAGCAAACCTCCGTCTGTCCGGGTAATATAACATTATACCACATTTCGATAAAAATTTCAAGCGCAAGGGGCATGACAGCAAAAAAATCGGATAAATGCCGCTTTGTCTGTATGCTTTTTTATGTCGCGACGCACTTTGAAAGGCAATTTCAGTAAAAAGCGTATGCGCGGAGAAAAAGTGTTGAAAATAAATCAAAGGTATGATATATTAAATATGTATATTCAGAAATAATCCGATGGGGGAGGGATGAGAATGAAAGACAGAAACAAAAGCGGGAGATTCCGTCTTCTGGATTGGGTTCCCGTTTGGGCGATCGTTCTTTTTGCCATCTTTGCCGCTGCTTTTGCGGTCGAGCTTATTTCAAAATCAAACAAGGCGTTCGCCGACGCGATAAATGACGGCTCCGGCCCCTTTATAAGGCTTGTCCTTGCGAAAATGACCGATTTTCTGCCGTTTTCCTTTGCGGAAACGCTCCTCCTTTGTTCGCCTGCGCTTCTTTTGATACTCGTTGTGCTGATTGTCAGAGCCGGAAATAAATCGCTTCGCTTGCTTATCAGGTTCACTTCCGGCACGCTTGCGGTAATATCGCTTGTGTATTCGCTTTTCGTTTTCGGTTACGGCACGGGCTATTACGGTAAGACCATGGACGAAAAACTCGGAATGGAGAGAAAAGATGTCTCCGCCGAAGAGCTTTATGATACGGCAAGACTGCTTCTGGAAGGCGCTGAAAAGGAGCTTGATAATGTCTTTTATCCGCGCGGGACGTATTCCGTCATGGACTTTTCATATTCCGAAATGAATGACAAACTGAATGACGCATGGCGAGAAGTCAGCGAAAAATATCCGTGCTTTCAGAGCTTTCGTTCAAACACGAAGCCCGTTGCGCTGAGCGAGCCGTGGACATATACCCACACCTCAGGGGTTTACAGCTTTTTCACGGGCGAGGCGAATGTGAACGTAAATTATCCGGATTTCATCGTCATCAGCTCCGCCGCGCATGAAATGGCACACCAGAGGGGGATTGCAAGGGAGGACGAAGCAAACTTTGTCGCGTTTCTCGTCTGCACATCGAGCGACGACCCCTATGTCCGTTACAGCGGATATCTTGATATGTTCTGCGAGGTGAGAAACAAGCTCTGTTCCGCAGATAAGAAGCTTTATGACAAGCTGATTTCGGAAATGTCCGAAGAGATAAAGCGCGAGCTGAATTCGTATTCGGTATTTTTCGATAAATACAGAGATAACGTCGCGGCGACGGTATCAAACAAAGTCAACGACACATATATCACCTCGCACGGGCAGGAGGCGGGGATAAAGAGCTATGGTCTTGTGGTCGACCTTCTCTGCGCCTACATGCTTTACGGCGACGGCGCGTCAAAATAAAAAACGAAGGGGAAATATTTTTATGGAAGAGAACTCCGCAAAAAAGAGGATACTCGTCATAGAGGATGAAAAGAGAATATCAATGCTGCTTGAGGTCAATCTGAAAATGGCAGGCTACCTTTGCGATACCGCCTTCGACGGCGATGAAGGACTTGAAAAAGCGTTGACGGGCAATTTCGACCTCATTCTTCTTGATATAATGCTCCCCAAGCGCGACGGCTTTTCCGTCTGTCGCGAGATAAGAAAAACCCTGTCCACGCCTATCATAATGGTTACGGCGAAGGAAGAGGAGATAGATAAGGTCATGGGGCTTGACCTCGGTGCTGACGACTACGTCACAAAGCCGTTCTCAATCAAGGTGTTGCTCGCGAGAGTGAAGGCGAACATCCGCCGCAGCTCCGGAGAATTTGTTGAAATGAAGCAACCCGCTCCTCCGGAAGGGATGATTGTCATACGCGGACTCAGAATCGATACAAAGAATTTCCGCGTCACAAAGGACGGGCGCGAGATTGAGCTTTCAAGAAAGGAATTCGAGGTGCTTGTGCTCCTTGCCTCGCATCCGGATGAGCTCTTCACAAGAGAGGAGCTGCTTGAAAAGGTCTGGGGATATGAGGACTTTTTCGGCGGAATACGCACGGTCGACGTTACGATGTCGCGCCTGCGCTCGAAAATCGAGGACACGCCGGCAGAGCCGGAATACATACTCACAAAACGTACAAAGGGCTATTATATTCCCTCATAAGAGACGAAAGGACGAAAGATGTACAGAAATCTGCATTTCAAAATAATTCTGATATTCGTCGTTTTCACAATCACTCTTATGGCGGCGATAAGCGCCGTGCTCATACTCAGCTCGAACAGGTTTTATTCGAGCGACTTCCAGAGCGAAATGAAGGCGGCGTTTGCGGATGACAGCAGTCTTGTCTCAGAACTGCGCGCCGCAATGACGGACGACAATTTCTCCGCAAAGCAGAATGAGATTCTCAGGGCGTATTCCGGCACGCTCGGCATAAGCAAATACAGAAACTATTACGTCCTCGATATGAGCGGGGAAATGCTCGAAGGGTCGGATACGGAGCTGGGCAAGGAGCTTGAAATAACTCCGAACCTTGTCACCGCGCTTGCGGGCGGAGTCGGCGGGGAAAAGGAATATTGGACGAGCTATATAGACTATGCCGTTTATCTCGAAAACGGCGGGAAAAGCTGCGTTGTCTATGTAAAGGACTCGCAGGAGGAGGTTCGCGCGTTTTCCGAAATGATATTCCAGATAACGGTTCAGTCAATCTTCTTCGGAATGCTTGTCGCGATAGTGCTTTCGTTCTTCCTCGCAAAGGCGATAACCTCGCCCATAAGAGCGCTGACGGTCAGCGCGAAGAGAATTTCCGCGGGGGAATTTTCGGAGGAGGTCAAGGTCGGCTCGAGCGACGAGATAGGCACGCTTGCCGTCACCTTCAATAACATGAAAAACGTGCTGAAAAGCACGCTTGACGAAATATCGGGGGAAAGGGAAAAGTTTGAAACGCTCTTCCTTTACCTCAATGATGCCGTCATCGCCTTTGACAGTCAGGGCAGGCTCATGCATATAAACAAAACGGCGAAAAAGCTCTTCGGTTATGAAGAAAACATCGATTTTTCCTTCTCATACATGATGAAGGTTCTTCAGATTGATTACAGGGACGTTTCGGGCAAATACAGGGAAAGTAAGAATTATGTCATAAGCGACGTCATTTTTGACGGCAAAGCCCTTGATATAACCTTTGCGGAATTCAGATATACGCAGAGCGATGACGAAAACGCGGGTATCATGTGTGTTATCCACGATAATACGGGCAGATACGAGCTTGACAAATCCCGCAGGGAATTCGTTGCGGACGTTTCGCACGAGCTCCGCACGCCGCTGACGAGCATAAAGGGAGCTGTCGAAACGGTGCTTGAATATCCTCAGCTGGACGAGGAATCGAAGAACAATTTCCTCCGGATGGCTGTTGAAGAGTGCGACAGAATGACGAGAATAGTCAGCGAGCTGCTCGTCCTTTCCCGTCTTGACAATAACCGCACGGCATGGAAGGTTGAGACCTTTGACATCGGCGATTTCTGCCGTCGTCTGCACGATATAATGGCGGTTGACGCCGGCAACCACGGGCACACGCTGACATGCAACTGCGACGAGGATATTCCTCCCGTCACGGGGGACAAGGAAAAGCTCCAGCAGGTGCTGATAAACATTGTGGCGAACGCCGTCAAATATACGCCGGACGGCGGAAAAATCGATATTTCCGCAAAGGCAGACGGGGACTCCGTTGTCATAAGCGTGAAGGATAACGGAATGGGTATTCCCGAAGAGGACATACCGAGAATATTTGAAAGATTTTACAGGGTCGAGAAGGCGCGCACCTCCGATACGGGCGGAACGGGCCTCGGACTTGCGATAGCAAAGGAGATCGTCGACGCACACGGCGGTCAGATCTGGCTTGAATCGAAAGTCGGCAGCGGTACGACGGTATATGTCCGTCTGCCTTATGTCGCAAACCTTCCTGGCGAGTTCGGAACAGAGACGGCGGGCGTCTGAAAACAGCGTAAACCTTAAAGAAAGGACTGATGGGCGAAAATGAAGGAAAACAAAGCCATTGAAACGGTAAAAACGGTCGTTTGTGCGGCGCTTCTTGTGTCGCTTGTCTGTCTTTGCGCGATATACATATTCGGCTTCGGGAAGGTGCAGAGCGCCGAGCTTTCAAGGTCGCTTATGGCGTCGCTGAGGCATCAGTCGTCAAAGAACGAATATGCAAAATATTTTGACGCCGGTTGCGTCACGCCGGAATTCATCGGCGTCAGCTCAGCGGACGGAAGGCATATCGGAATGTTTTCGGACACGGAGGACGCAAAGGTCGGTACGCTCTATAAGAGCTTTTCGGAATATCTTGTGTCAACGCTTGGCGAGGACGGAAAGGTCTCCGGGCTGTCCGGAGTCGCGGGGGAAAGAATGTGGCGCGAAGCTCTTTCCGGTGACAATGTTTATATGAGCTTTTGCGGCGAGCTGCCGCGGTCGATGATATATTTTATGACCTTTACGGACTCACCCGCCGGGAAGATCGGCGATGAATTCATAAGCGAGCTGATAATATATCCCTCCGGCGAGCCGACGGAGATAGAAGGAACGGATATAAACGGCGGAAAGACCGTTTCAAAGCTGTATCCTTTCTCCGTTATAGCGAGAAACCGTCATGGGGAATATTATCTTTTCGAATCCGATCTGATACCGTCTTCGTATCTTGACGTGTATTTTAACAGAGAAAGAATTTTTTCATATAATATGTCGGGGGCATTTTCTTTTGAATTCGAATATGCCGACGGTTACGCCGGTATGACCGTCAGAACGGAGAGTCTTTCCGTGCCCGAGGTGCTTGTCGTTGCGCGCGATATGACGGAAAGCGAATCCGCAATCTCCCGCATGACGGGGGCGTTCGGCATAAACTATGAAAAGTCGGCAAAGTATTACGAAAGCGACGGTGCCGTTTCATATATAGAGGAAGGACAGAACATAAGGCTCAGCCGCGACGGAAAGCTCGTCTATACGGTGACGGGAAGCGCGGGCGGCGTGAAGGTGAATTCCGGCGTCGGCGGCGCGGATATTTATGATTACGTCGGCATGGCGATAAAGCTGATAAAAGAATCCGGCGCGGGAGATCCGGCGGACATAAAGCTCCGCGGCGTATATAAAAACGGCAAAAATACCGAGGTTGTTTTCGGATATTCATGCAATAACATTTCTGTTTTTGACGGTGACAGCGACCTTTTGCGCTTTGAATTCAGTGGGGAAACGCTTGTTTCTGCGTCTCTGGCGGTTTATGACCTCCAGTCGACAAAGATATACAGCGCCTGTCCACGCAGATGGTATGCCGATATATACGGCGAAGAAAAGCTCGGCGACGGAAGGCTTGTCCCGTTTTATACCGTCCCCGGGACGGAAAAATCCGTCGGCGCGACGTGGCTTTTTGCAAAAGCGGCGGAGGTGACTGAATAATGAGCTGGAAAAATCTCAAAATCTTTGCCATTGCCGTGCTGCTTGTCATGAATGTTTTCTTCGGAATCGAGGTCAGATGGCAGTATAAGCGCATGAATTATTATTCGGAAAGCGAAATAGCGTCGGTCGGAAAGCTTCTTTCGGAAAGCGGACTTTCCGTCGGCGAGAAATATCTGCGGGCGAAAAAGGTTTCAGTCCCCGCGTATATGAGAAATTACGGAGAAGAGGAGCTGGCGCTTGCCGTCGGTGCTCTTTTCGGCGACGTTTCGCGTGACGGGGAGGAGCTTGTCGCACAGGGCGGCAGTTATCGCTTTTCGCAGAACGGCACATTTGAATACAGATCCGCGCAGGACGTCGTCATGCCGACGGCTCTTATGAGCTCGGATGACATCTCCGCAATATTCATGCTCGATAATTATTCCGAAAAGCTTGAAGCGGCGATGGAAAAGGCAATGCGCACGGGCGATATAAACTCGCTTCCGCAGAACAAAAAGGCGGAAAAAACGAGCGCCCGACTTTATCGTCTCTATGTCACGGATGACGGAAAATATTATGCGGCGATGTTTTTGCAGTATATAGGGAAAATGCAGACGTCGCAGGCATTTTATCTTGTCATCGACGCGGGCGGGAACGTCATCTCCGGAGAAGGCGAATTTTCTCTCCTCCTGCCGACGGAAAAGCTGAAAACGGACTGCGTCGACTTGCTCACCGTCCTTTTTGACGAAAAGCGCTGGGCGGATGAAAATTTGCCTTCGCAGTCGACTGTGGCGGCGAAAAACCGGCTTGAACTTTCCGCTCTTTATTACTCATATGATGTTTACCGCGCGGCTGACGGGAAGGAATATTATGTTCCCGTAATCAACCTCATTTATTCGGACGGCACGGCGCACAGTTATAATATGATAGACGGAGTGAAAAAGTAAAAAAACTGTTGCAATTTGTCGCGTTATACAATATAATTTATAAAGGAACTCTTTCCGTCAGGCAAGAAAGGTTTTTACACATGGAAAAGATAGTTATCGACGGCGGCGTGAAACTGAGCGGCAAGGTGGAAATAAGCGGGATGAAGAATGCCGCTGTTGCCGTTATTTTCGCATGCATAACCACGGGCGACGTCTGTATTATAGAGAATCTTCCCAAGATAAGCGATGTCAGACAGTCGCTTGAAATGCTTTCGAGCATAGGCGCAAAAGTGCGCCCCATCGGCAAAAATGCCGTTGAAATTGATACAAGGCGCGTCAAAAATAATGTCGTGCCGTTTGAACTCGCAAGAAAAATGCGCGCGTCGTATTACCTTGCGGGGGCTTGCCTTGCGCGTTTCGGCTCTGCAAAGGTCGGTCTGCCCGGCGGTTGCGACTTCGGCTCCCGCCCCATCGATCAGCACATAAAAGCGTTTACAGCAATGGGCGCAACGGTCACGGTTTCCGGCGGATGTATGGAAGCCGTCACGGAGAGTGGGCTGAAAAGTGCGAACATCTTTTTTGACTGCGTTACGGTCGGCGCGACGATAAACACGATTATCGCTTCCGTCCTCTGCGACGGGGTGACCGTCATTGAAAATGCCGCAAAGGAGCCGCATATAGTTGACCTTGCAAACTTCCTCAACTTCTGCGGAGCAAACATCACCGGCGCAGGAACAGACGTTATAAAGATAAAGGGCGTGGAAAAGCTCCACGGCTGTACATACAGTATCATCCCCGATATGATCGAGGCGGGAACGTTCATGGTTGCGGCGGCGGCAACGGGCGGCAGGGTTTATATAAGCAATGTCATCCCAAAGCACCTGGAAGCGATCACCGCGAAGGTCTGCGAAATGGGAGCAGAGGTTGAAGAATATGACGAGGCTGTCATGGTCACCCGCAGGGGCGAGCTGCTTGCGGCAAACGTCAAAACTCTTCCGTATCCCGGCTTCCCGACCGATATGAACCCGCAGATTGCAACGCTTATGTGCCTTGCAAACGGCACAAGTCATATTTCGGAGACTATCTGGGACGGACGCTTCCGCTACGTCGACGAGCTCCGCAGAATGGGTGCGTTGATAAAGGTTGACGGGAAGACCGCCGTTATAGAAGGTGTCGGAGTGCTGACGGGAGCATGCGTCAGAGCGGTTGACCTGCGCGCGGGCGCGGCAATGATAATTGCGGGACTTGCGTGCAACGGCAGGACGGAGATTGAAGACGTTCATTACATAGAGCGCGGATATGACGATATTGTTTCAAAGCTCCGCTCGCTCGGCGCGAGAATAAGAAAGATAAACACCCCGGACGACGCGGATATGAAGATCGGATAAAACAAAGCCCCCGCTTCGGCGAGGGCTTTTTAAGATAAAAGAGAATAGTGAAGAGTGAAGAAAAGAGGTGCGCTTCGCGCGGGATTTATTGCAGGCTTCTCTGCGTCCCCGTTTCCGCCGCGAATTTATAAAATGCGGCAAAGCCGTTCCGTTTTTCTTGTCTCTTCAATTCTGAAAGAAAAAACTCCCCGAAGGGAGTTTTTCTTTAGCTCAATATGTTTTTCGTTGCGTCTTCTTCGTACTGGCGTGTGTAAAGGTTGTAATAGTGACCCTTCTGTTTCATGAGAGAGGCATGATTTCCCTGCTCGACGATCTTTCCGTCGCTGACGACGAGTATCATATCCGCGTTGCGGACTGTTGAAAGCCTGTGCGCAATCATGATTGACGTCCTGCCGCGGATAACCTCGCTTATCGCCTTTTGAATGTTCTGCTCGGTGAGCGTGTCGATGGATGCCGTCGCCTCGTCGAGGATGAGAATTTTCGGGTCTGCGACTATCGCGCGGGCAAAGGAGATGAGCTGTTTTTCGCCTGTCGAGAGAAGGTCGCCCCCTTCGCCGACGTTGGTGTCAAGACCGTTTTCGGCTTTGGCGACAACGCCGTCCGCAGAGACTCTGCGAAGAGCTTCGTTGATCTCTTCGATAGTTGCGTCCGGCTTGCCGTAACGCAGGTTTTCAAGGATTGTTCCGGAGAAGAGGTGCGGCGTCTGGAGGACGTAGCCGATGTTGCTGTGCAGCCAGAGCTGGCTTCTTTCTCTTGCGTCTCTGCCGTCGATGAGAACTTGCCCTGAGGTCGGCTCATAGAAGCGGCAGACAAGGTTTACAAGGGTCGATTTTCCCGCTCCCGTTTCGCCGACGATTGCAATATTCGACCCCTGCGGGATTTTCAGATTGAAATGCTCAAGAATGTATTCGTCGCCGTCCGGATATTTGAAGGAAACATCACGGAATTCGATATCGCCGTGCAGCTCCTCCCAGTTTTCCTTTTTCGGGGAGAACGTGTCGCCGTATTTTTCAATGACCTCGGGCGTGTCGGTAACGTCCGATTTTGTTTCAAGGAGCTTTGTCAGTCTCTCGATGTTTACCTGCTCGCGGACAAGATCCGATATCATATCAACTATCCAGCGTATCGGCTCGATAATACCGAGCGCATATGACATGAAAAGCGAAAGCGTGCCGACGTCCATATAGCCGATGGCGTCATTGCCGATGAGCGAAAGCTCGCCGCCCTTCCAGATGACTATCGCAAGCGCGATGGACGAGGCAAAGCCGATCATTGCGGAGAGGATCGAGCGGTAACGCTGAGCCATGACGGAGCTGCGCTTCATTTCCTTTGAGTCGCGGACGAAATCGCGCTCCACTTTATCTTCAATGACGAGCGTTTTTATTGTCTTCGCGCCCGTAATGCCTTCGTTGAAGTTGCCTGTTATTTTTGAGTTGACTTCTCTTATGTGTCTGTTTTCATTTACGAGCTTCTTCTGGAATATCGCGAAAACAACGGTTATAAGCGGGATTACGGCGAGTATGAGCAATGTCAGCTTTACGTTCATCGAAAGCATAACGATTACAACGCCGATAAGATATGAAAAATTCCATACACCCTGCATTATGACCCATGAGACAAGCTCGCCTATGCGGGCTGTATCGCTCATGACGCGCGAATGAATATATCCGACGCTGTTCTGATTGAAATATGAGAAGGAGAGCGTCTGCAAATGGTCGAAGCTGAGCTTGCGCAGGTCGCGCAGGACGGAAAGCTCGACCCTTCCCGAAAGGAATGACGAGATAAAGTCCGTTATTATCTTTCCGAGGAGAGTCAGCACGTAAAACAGTATGAAGGGGACGAGGTTTGCAATGAAAACGCCGTCTTCAAGATGATTGAGCGCGTATCTCTGGAAGAAAGGAATAAGAATGTCTCCCGCCGACGCGAGCACGCCGCAGGTGACCATTATGATTATCCAGTTGCGGTATTTCTTTATGTATTTGAATACCTTCGGCAGTCCGAAGAAGGGAAGGGAAACATATTGCTGTTTATCTTTTGTGTTCCGTGCGTTCATATGACCTCCTCCGCTCCTTTCGTCTGAATTTCGTATATCTGTTTATAAAGGCCGCCCTTTGAAATAAGCTCGGAATGTGTGCCCTCTTCGGCGACTCTGCCCTTATCGAGCACGACTATCTTTTCCGCCTGCATAAGAGTTGTTATGCGGTGGGAAATGAGAATGACGGTCGACCCGCCGAGATTTTCCGAAAGAGCATGACGGATTTTGCTGTCCGTTTCCGTGTCGACTGCGGAAAGCGAGTCGTCAAAGACCATAATCGGCGTTCGCTGGACGATAAGTCTTGCAATTGCCGCTCTCTGCTTTTGTCCGCCGGAGAGCGTCACGCCTCTTTCGCCGACGAATGTGTCATAGCCCTTTGAAAATGAAGTGACGGTTTCGTCAAGGCAAGCAATTCTTGCCGCCTCGCGGATTTCGGGAAGGTCGATGTTTTCTTTCGTTATGCCGACGTTCTCCGCAATCGATTTTGAGAAGAGGAACGGCTCCTGAAGCACCATGCCGACGTTCTCTCTGACCCAATCGGCTTTCATATCCGCAATGTCCACACCGCCGATTGTTATCTTTCCGCACCCTTCGGGGATGTCATAAAGTCTGTCCAGCAGATACATAAGCGTCGATTTGCCGGAGCCTGTTCCGCCCAGAATACCGAGCGTCGTTCCGGCTTTTACGCTGAAATTGATGTCCGAAAGGATTTCGGGGCAGCCGTCATAAGCGAAGCTGACGTGGTCAAAAACGATGTCTCCGTGCATATCGGGCGTGACGGCGTCGGGCTTGTCATGCTCTTCCTCTGCGGACATTATCTGATATATACGTCCGAGGGAAACGCCCGTTTTGCTCATTTCGGATATCATTCGTCCGAGCTGACGTATCGGCCACATAAGCATTGCGTTATATGAGATGAACGCTATGTATTTGCCCGCTGTCATTCCGTCGCCTCTGACGCACATAACCGCGCCGACGACAACGATACACATGACCCAGATGCCGGAGATAAGGTCGGAGGTCGACCAGAATATCGAAAACGTCCTGTGAAGGTTGACCCAGAGTCCTGTGTAATATTCGTTCTGCTTTGTAAACTTTTCTCTTTCGTATCTCTCCCTGCCGAACGCGCGGACAACGCGCACGCCCGTCAGATTTTCCTGCGCGATTGCGGAGAGAATTCCCTCGTTTTCGTCGCAGACTTCAAATCTCTTTCCGATTTTTCCATGGAAAAGGGCGGAATAGCCTATGATGAACGGCATGAATGCAACCGCGACGAGCGCGAGCTTGACGTTCATTGAGAACATGAAATAGAGCGAGAGACAGAGCATTATGATTATTCTGAAAACGGATGTCAGCTGGTCGGAGAGGAAGCGCTTGACGTTGTCCACGTCCGACGTACATCTCTGAATTATGTCGCCTGTCTGGTTTTTCATATGCCATGAGAAGGGGAGACGGTCGATATGGGTGAAGATACTGTCGCGCATGTTTTTGACGAGGGTCTCCGCGCCCTTTGCGTTGAACACGCGGTTGCAATACTGGAATACCGCCGTAAACACCGCGAGGACGACGAGCAGCAGCGCAACATAATAGAGATGGTGACGGAAATATTCAAATCCGCCGAGAGAGTTTATAATGGAGAGTGCCCATTCCGGCAACTCCGCAGGCTCGCTGCCGAGCACACTGTCGACGGTTACACTTATAATTTTCGGGCTGAGCGTATCGAGCAGGGCAAGAAGCAGAGCAGAGATTATACTTGTGACAAAGAAGCCGACAGACCCGCGCATGAAACCGAGGGTCATTTTCAGTTTTCCCCGCTTTTCCGCTTTTTTCTGATTTTTTGTCTTGTTTGAATTCATAAATTTCACCTTTGATGAATTTTGGTTGCGCTTTCGCGCCCGAATGAAAAAGGCGTAGCCCCAGGGCTACGCCGAAATTGCGCAAAGATATGCTTTCAGAAAATCAATCCGAAGGCACCTATCATTCCCTGTGACATAAATTCCTTTTTCAATTTTACTTTGTTCATGACGACACCTCCTTCTTTCTTTATTTTTGCAACAAAAGCCGCAATCGCTATTGTAATACTCCGTTTAATATTTGTCAATAAAAACCGCGATTTTGAAACATAACTGTAACAATTCCGCTCAAAAACACGAAATTTCGCACCCCGCAGAGGATATTTCAGCCCGAACATCCTTAAAAGCGGACGCGAGAATTTTTTTCATCGACGTCACAAACGGCAGAAATTCCGTATGATAATGACCCGCGTCGATAACGCAGAGCCCCCTGTCAGAAGCCTCGATTGCGGCGTTATAGCCGGAGGCGCCCGTCAGAAAAGCGTCGGCTCCCGATTTCATTGCCGCGGGGATGAAGCTCTTTCCGTCGCCGCCGCATATTGCAACTATTTCTATCGTCTTTCCCGTATCCCCGCAGGCGACGCAGGGGCAACCGAGAGTGGATTTTATCTTTTTGCAGAAATCGGTGACGGTCATTTTCTCCGTTTTGCAGAGCCTGCCGCACATCTCGCCTTCTTCGCCGAACGGAGAGACGACGCAAAGCCCAAGGAGCGAAGCAAGCGTATCGTTTATGCCGCCCTCGCCCGCGTCAAAGCGCGTGTGCAGACTGATGACCGAAATTCCCGCCGAAAACAGCTTCATCGGCACGGCGGCTCCCGCAAATTCCTCGGAAAGCTGACGGAGCGGGCGGAATATCAGCGGATGATGGGAGATGATAAGGTCATAGCCGCCCTGTATCGCCTCGTCCGCAACCTTCTGCGTCACGTCGAGTGTGAGCAATATCTTTTTGACCTCTTTTGAAGAATCGGGGCAGACCATGAGTCCGTCATTGTCCCAGTTGCACGAAAGTGAGCGGGGGAAGAGCGAATCAAGATGAGAATATATTTGTTTTACATCATTCATTGCACAATCTCCTTTTTCATTGCATCGATTTCTTTATAAAGCTCCGCCGCTTCGGCGTCGGCTCCCGCGTCGACTTTCTTTTTGAGAGCCGCCATGAGCCGCCCGTAATGCTCGGAGCAGAGCGCCGCGTTTTCCTTTTTATATATGTCCGAAAATCTTCCCGCATATATTTCAGCGGGGGAATAATTGCCCTTTTTGCCCGTGTATGCGGCGGAGAGGATGACGTAGACCCTGCCGTCCGCCTTTGCAAGACGCTCCTCGGTTATATCGAAACTGTTTTCGCAGAGATGTTCACGCAGAATGTGCGCATGGGTCATCGGCTGGAGAATCAGGTGCGACCGCCGCGCAACGTCGGATTCCGAAATTATATCCTTTATCATTATCCCGCCCATGCCGGCAATTACAATGTCTGAAGGGGAAAGCCCGTCCATGCCGTGCAGTCCCGGGGTCAGCACAGTGCTGATTTTTTCGGACAGCCCGTGACATGAAATGTTCTTTTCCGCATTTTCAAGCGGGCCTTTTCTTATGTCGGACGCTATCGCCGAATCGATTTTTCCGGCAAGGCAGAGGTATATCGGCAGAATGGCGTGATCCGTGCCGACGTCGATCAGAAATCTGCCGCGGACAAGCTCTCCGACGGCGGAAAGGCGCGGGTCGGGCTTAAAGAATTTGGTCATAATGCTCCTTTATAAAATTTTCCCCCGAGCCCTTCGGGATTCGGGGGAAAACTTTTTGATTTTTCTGATTATTTCTTGTTTGCGACAGCCGCATTGAGCTTCTTTACAAGCTCGTCTGCGTCAGTGCCGTGAACGGCGCAAGCCTGCTCGATCGTTTCGCCTCTGGACATGGGGCAACCGAGGCAGTGCATACCTATTTCAAAGAAAAATTCTGCCGTTTCGGGAGCGAAATCAAGAACGTCGCCGATGACGGACTGCTTTGTAATTTCCATAAATAAATACCTCCGCAATTATTTTTGCAATCTAATTATATAGTCGGGTGTGGCTTTTGTCAATAGAAAAAAGGAAGAGACTTTGTAAATACTGTTTTTCCCCGCAGTGAACGGAATTATGTCCGGAGCGGCTCAAAAGGCGGATTTTTGCCGAAAAATGCCCCTTTGAGGGTCGATTATGTAAATATTTCACAAATATAAATTATCTTTTTCTGCCAATATGCCGAATGTTAAAAAATCGAATTTATCTTGATAATTTCTAACAAAAGTTATATAATATATATGTTGAATTTTTGTTATTCTGTTCAAAATGACGGAAATACGAAGCTAAACAATATTATTCAAGGAGTAGATATATGGAAAAAGTACTTACAAAGAACATCCGCAACGTATGCCTTCTCGGGCACAGCGCCGACGGTAAGACGTCTCTTGCGGAGGCAATGCTTTATCTTACGAAAGGAACAGACCGTCTCGGCAATCCGACAGACGGAAACACCGTCTGCGATTACGATCCCGAGGAGATCAAGCGCGGCTTCTCTCTTTCGGCATCGATTGCTCCGGTTAATTATAAAGGCACAAAAATAAACATAATAGACACTCCCGGATACCTCGATTTTGCGGGAGAGGTTGTTCAGGCGCTCCGCGTTTCCGGATCCGCGCTCATCGTCGTAAACGCGAAAGCGGGCGTTGAGGTCGGAACGGAAATCGCTTGGAGAAACGTTACTGATCGTCACGTTCCGAGAGCATTTTTCATCAACAAGTGCGATGATCCCGAGGCGCGCTTCGGTCACGTTTTCAAAGAACTTCACGAGATGTTCGGAAACAGCGTGTGTCCTGTTGTCATCCCCGTTCTTAAGGGAGATACAATCGTCGGTCTGCTCGACCTTATCGATATGAAGGCGTTCGGCTTCGGCAAGGGTAACGCGGGTAAGGAAATCGAAATTCCCGAAGAAAACAACGAAAGAATTGAAAAATTCCACACAATGCTCATGGAGTCCATTGCGGAAACAAGTGATGAACTCATGGAAAAATATTTCGGCGGCGAAGAAATCACAAGAGAAGAGGCCATGAAAGCCGTTCACGAAGGCGTTCGTACAGGCTCGATCGCTCCCGTATTCTGCGGCTCGGCAACGAACCTCTGCGGAATCGAATCTCTTATGGACTTCATCGTCGGCACATTCCCGAATCCGCTCTTCCACAAGGGCGAAATCGTTACGGACGACGACGGTAGCGAGCACGCCGTCACAATGTCAGAAACAGGCGCTCCCTCGATATTCGTATTCAAGACAATCGCCGACCCGTTCGTCGGTAAAATGTCGTTCTTCAAGGTTATGAACGGCGAACTCAAGAGCGGCACGGAACTCAAGAATCTCAGAACCGAGCAGACGGAAAAGTTTGCCCATATCTATACAATCTGCGGCAAAAAGCAGACCGAGGTCGACGTTCTCTGCTGCGGCGACATCGGCGTTACGGCTAAGCTCGCGAATACAAACACAAACGACACCCTTTCCGCAGATCCCGCGGCAAAGCCTTATAAGAAGATTGTTTATCCCGAATCCTTCTATCAGAGAGCAATCATCTCCAAGGGCAAGGGCGAGGAAGACAAGATCGCGCAGGGTATCGCAAGACTTATCGAAGAAGATCCCTCCATCAAGTATGAAAATAACCCCGAAACAAAGCAGATGCTCGTTTCCGGTCAGGGCGACATTCATATCGACGTTATCGTTTCCAAGCTGAAATCACGTTTCGGCGTTTCCGTTGATCTCGAACAGCCCAAGGTTGCGTACAGAGAGACGATCAGAGGTCGCAGCGATGTTCAGGGCAAGCACAAGAAGCAGTCCGGCGGTCACGGTCAGTACGGTGACGTCCGCATCCGCTTCTCTCCCGGCGAAACGGAAGGACTTACATTTGAAGTATCCGTTGTCGGCGGCACGGTTCCGAAGAACTTCAACCCCGCAGTTGAAAAGGGACTTCTTGAATCAATGCAGAAGGGCGTTCTCGCAGGTTACCCCGTTGTTTACCTGAAAGCCGACCTCTATGACGGTTCATATCACCCCGTTGACTCTTCGGAAATGGCGTTCAAGATTGCCGCTTCCCTTGCATATAAGGAAGGCCTTATGAAGGCGAACCCCGTTCTCCTTGAGCCTGTTGCAAACGTCAAGGTTTATGCTCCCTCCGATATGATAGGCGATATTATGTCCGCATTCACAAAGCGCAGAGGCAGAGTCCTCGGAATGACGCCCACCGAAAGAAAAGGCGAGCAGATGCTCGAAGCGGAAGCTCCGATTGCGGAAATGTCTGACTTTGCAATTCAGCTCCGCGCTATCACTCAGGGCAGAGGCACTTACACAATGAAGTTTGAACGTTATGAGGACGTTCCTCAGATGGTTGCAGACAAGATCATTGCAGAAGCCAAAGCAAACGCAGACGAATAAAAAACACAAAAAGCCGCCTTCGGGCGGCTTTTTGTGAGAGAAGGGAGAAGAGAGAAGATCGAAGAGAAAAGGTGCGCCTGCGGCGCGAGATGATTGAAAAGACTCCCCGATAATTAAATTTTCTTTTGCCTTTTTGGTAAGCCCCGTCTGTGCAGATAATTAAAACTCTGCACACACTCCCCAATAACCGAAGTTTCTTTTGCCTTTTTGGTAAGCCCCGTTTGTGCAGATAATTAAAACTCTGCACACACTCCCCAATAACTGAAGTTTCTTTTGCCTACTTTTCTTTTCAAAGAAAAGTACGGTCGAAGAAAAGTAGGTTGACTTTGGAGGGGATATGGTGTAAAATATAAAATGGGAAAGGAGGTGCAGAAAATATGTTCGGGAAAAAACGTTCTTTGCCGCGCGCGATAGCCTTTGTGGATTTTGAACATTGGTTTATCTCGCTTGAGCGACTGTATTCCGTAAAGCCGGACGTAAAGGCATGGGCAGATGAGCTTCGCAGCAAATACGATATTGAAGAAATAGCGATATTTGCGGATTTTTCAAATCCGGGATTGCGCGGCGAGCTTGAGAAAATACGCAACGTAACTAATATGATAATTGATACTAAAAATCAGAGTGAGCATTACAAAAAGGACTTTACCGATTTCATAATGCTGGATTATATATATCAGTGCGCGATGACGAAGAAGAATATCGACACATTCATTATTTTCACGGGGGACGGACACTTTACGTCCGTGGTGCGGTTTATTATCAATAAATGCCGCAAGAAAGTCGGTATATACGGTGTTACGGGGGCGACGAGCAGTCAGCTCAAAGCGAGCGCATCATGGTGTTGCGAATTGCCGTCGGACTCCGAAATTTACAGAACTTATTATAAACTTATAGTTAATACTTTCAATTATCTGACAGTCCACAGGGAATTTGTGAAGAACGGTTCGCAGGAGAAGATAACGGAGCGTGTTTCAAAGCAGAATAATATCGACAGACGCTCGATAAAGAGCGCGCTTGACCAGATGATAAGGGACGGATACGTTTATAAGTCGACAATGCTTGACGAGAAGGGGAAAAAAGTTCAGATACTCAAGCCCAACTGGGATTTGCTCCGCAGGGACGGACTATGGACACAGCCTTAAAAACAAAAAACGGGTCGCGATTGCGATCCGTTTTTTTGTTTCAGTTTTTCTTTACGACGTTTTTGTAATGCTCGATTCTTGTGTGCATATCGGGGAAGAGATCCTTTGCCTTTTCGGAGAACATCGCTCTTTCAATGCCCTTTGTTGCGCGGCGTTCATGACCGATGAGCGCATAGGCGGCATCGGAGAGATGAGCGAACATCTCGTTTTCCATGGCGTTGCAGAGAAAACTCTGACGGGGAGAATTTATATCCTCTCCGCTTATCTGGAAGAAGCGGTGTCTTTCGCAAAGCTCCATTACGCGGCGGAGCTGTTCCTCCGTGTTTCTGCTGGGCATATAAGTGACGGCGTCAAAGCCGATATGGTCAAGCTCATAAAAGAGAAGCTCAAGATAATCGTCTTCAAATTTCTGTGCTTTTTTGTCGCCCGTGACGGAATCGCCGACGTCGCCGAGGTAGGCATATGCAAAAACCGCGCCGCAAGCCGAACAAACCTTCTGAAGCTCGAAAATATCGGGACATTCGGCGTCCGCATCTATATAAAATTTTTCAACCATATTGCTTTTCAGCGCGCCGAGAATGTCATATTCGTAAAATTCGGGATGGTCTCTGCCGGAAAGTATCTGCCCGCGAACCTTTTGTGAGATGGAGAGCTTCATTTCGTTTTCAAGAAAATCGACTACCTTCTCCGGCTCATCAAAGCGGGCTGTTATCTTTTTTGCAAGTGCATAGAGAATGTGACGCTCCGTGACGGAGCCCCCCTCGTGCGCCATTGAAAGGGGAAGGACGTCATTGTCATAATCAAGCTCAAGACCGTAATTGCCGACAAGCGCGTTGATGTTTTCGCACATTTTTCTGTTTCGCTCACCGCGACGGAAGCGATAATATGAAAAGAAGTTGTTGAGCAGATTTATGCTTTGGTTCGGGATGCCGTGCAAAGCGACGTATGCCACAGACTTCTGATCGGGATTGTTTATTCTTTTTCCGCAAAGAGCCGTGTTTTTCATCGACGCGCGACATTCCATACCGACGGTTGCGGGCATACCGACAAGGGCAGCCGCGCGGAGAAATTCCTCCGCGCCGGAGAGGGAGTCGTGATCCATTATTCCCGCCGTTGCAAGTCCGCTCTGCCAAGCCATATAGACAGCTTTTGTGGGCGAATAGGGAGAGAATGAATATGTTGTGTGGATATGATTGTTTACAAGAGTTGTCTTTTTCGGCTCGGGAAGAAGTCCGCCGTCTGTCAGCATTTTCAGCTCCGCAAGCACGTCAAGACGGGTATATTTGTTCGGTGCGTTAAGGAGGGATATCAGTTTATCGGTATTCACTTGCCGCACCTCCCGTCAGTTCAGCATTGTCTGTCCGCCCGTTACGGGGACAGCCTGACCTGTTTCGTATTTCTGCTCGACAATATAGAACAAAGCCTTTGCAATATCCTCCGGCAGACAGCCCCTGCCGAGCGGAACCTTGCTTTCATAATAGCGACGGACGTCTGCAACCGTCTTTGCGCCGGGAACCTTTCCCGCATTGAGATACTGAACGAAAAGCCCGCGCACGGGATCCGACCAGAGCGGTCCGTCAAGATAGTTTCCGGGGCAGATGGAATTGCATTTTATACCGTACGGCGCAAGCTCAAGAGCAAAGCTCTGCGTCAGCCCTATGCCGCCGAATTTTGCGCCCGCATAGGCAAAGTTTTTATTGCTGCCTTCAAGTCCGGATTTTGAATTTATGCCGATTATGTCCGCCATATAGTCAGGCGCATATTTTCTCTGAATTTTCATCGGCACAACGGCATATTTTGTGCAGACAAAGAACGCCGTATAGTCAATGGACGTCACAAGCTCGAAATTCTGCTTGGTCATTTCTTCAAGCGAGCCCGCGCGGACAATGCCCGCATTGTTGACAAATACGTCAAGACCGCCGTATTCAAGCACGGTTTTCCTCATCATCCCGCGCACGGAATTTTCGTCCGTGACGTTGACATAAACGGGGAAGGCAACACCCTTGCCGTATTTTTCGCAGAGGGACTTTGCCATATTTTCCGCGCCCTCGACGTTCATATCCGCAATTGCAACGTATGCTCCCTCGCGGATCATAGCCTCCGCAATTCCCGCGCCGAAGCCCTGCGCCGAGCCTGTGACGATTGAAATTTTTCCCGCGAGACGTTTTTCTGTCGCGCCCGAAAGCGCAACCTTTGCGCGATAGCTTTCAACCTCCCAGTTTGAGATAAACGCGGTAAGCTCCTCGCTCATATGCTTCGCCCCGCCGAAGGACATTGCATAAGTTGCGATTTTTATTGCGTCCTCAAAAACGACGCTTGCCGTTTCCGCTTCCTTTTTCGTGCCGCCGCAGGCAAACATACCGACGCCCTGCACAAAAATTATCTTCGGCTTAAAGCCGTTTTTCTCCGTATAGCTCCGGAAGGCTTTTTCAAGCTCTGCGGGAGTTTCATCGCCCTTGTTTTCAACATAAAGCGGGTGCGCCTTGCAATAGACTATATGGTCGGGAGAGAAGCTGTCGGCGAGCGGGGAAAACGCCTCTCTGTCACGCGCGAAAGCGATTATATCGTGATATGCCGTGTGCTTGACAACAGCCTTGCCCTCTGCCGAATAAAGCATACGTATTTCGGGAGCGAGCGTCTCGGCAAGAGCCTCGTCGAAGTCGACTTTTTCTTTGCACGGGAAAATCGCAACTTTCTTTTTTATCGTATCAAATACTTCTTTGGCGATAACGTCGATTTCCTCCGTCGTGTCGGCGGAAATGAATATTCCGTGATTTTCAAGAAAGATTATCTGCGGTATTCTGCCCTGCGACCTTTCATATTCGCCGAGCTTCTCGCGGCAGAGCGCGGCGAGGATATATCCCGGCTTTGTCGAAGGAACCCACACGGCGTCCGGAAACAGCTCCGCCGCAATTCTTTCGCCGTCCACAGCGCACGTGATTCCGTTTACGAGGGCGGGGTGAACATGGAGAACGAATTTCTGCGGGAGAAGATCGTGCAGGAGCGTTTCAACGCTCGGTCGCTTGCCCTCCTCGCCTTTTTTGCGGGAATTCATCATCATTGAGAGAACCTGAGCCTCTCGCTCCGCTTCGACCTCCGAAAATTTTGCACTCCATATTTTTTCAAGCTCGGCGCGGTCGATTTTAACAAAGCCGTCCACGGTTATCGTCGCAAGCGACGTGCCGGAGCCTTTTATATAGAGCGTGTCCGCTGTTTTATATGAAGTGTTTCCGCCGCCGGCAAGGACAAACTCTTCGTCCGCGCCGTATTTATTTGACATTGCGACGAGCGCATTTATATCCTTTTCAAAGCTCATATGTGTTCCTCCTTAAATTTCTTCGGAATGCGAGAGCAGATATTTTTCCGCCTCGGCGCACCAGAGTCCGTTGTTTTCCGAAACGATTTTCGCAAGAGCGGCGAATTTTTCATCCGTTTCGCCGAGACGTTCAAAATCGTCAATAGCCGTCATGGGCATTTTTATGTTCGTATAAACGAGTTTCTTTCCTCCGGGGATTTTATGGAGATTGATGGTTGTATCTATGACGCTGTCAAGTCCGCCGACGTGAGTTATCATAACGGCGGGGTTTATTCTTCCGTCGCTCATCATAGCGATGGATTCCTTCATATCGTCAACGTTGCCGCCCGATGTGCCGACGACATGCGTTGACGCATAATGGACGTTATAAAAATTGAAGCTTGCGGAAAAGGCGGAATTTGTCGGACCCGCAAAGAAGTTCAGACATCCGTCTCTGCCGAGAATGGCGTCGCCCTGCTCGACAACCGGCTTTACCGGCGCGAAAACGAAAACATCGTCATAGCCGTCGCCGTCCGAAAACTCGCGGAGTGCATTTACGGGGTCTTCACATTCCGCAGTGTTGAGATAAACGAGCCGGACGCCGTTTTTTGCGGCTTCTTCGACGGTCAGCAGCTTTGCCGCGCGCTCAAGACGTGCGCTGTCTATATCGGTTACAGCGAGGAGCGAGGGCTTTCTGTCACAGTGAATTGCGTAATCAATCGCGCCGAGACCCATAGGCCCGACGCCTGCGAGAATCGCCGCCTTGCCGCCCTCCTTTATACCCATTTCGTGAACGTAACTGCCCGCTTTTGTATGGTAGCTTGCGTGAAATCCGCCGACAATGCACGAAACAGGCTCGGAAAGGGAACCATAGAAAAATGCGTCGCCCGAATAGGGAAGCAGGCAATCAAGCTCCATAACCTCGTGAGGAATGACGATATACGTAGCGTCGCCGCCGATATATTTATAGGAATAGCCGGGAGATGCGAGACTGCCCTTGTAATTGAGCGCGGGCTGAATGACGAATCTGTCGCCCTCTTTGTATTTCTCCTGCCATTTTGCGCCGACCTTTACTATTTCGCCGCAGAACTCGTGACCGACTATAACGGGGTTTTCCGCAACGTCTGCCGGAACTCTCTTGTGCGCCGCGCCCTGATCCGCCGCTTTATGAGTGGACATACAGATACTGTCCGATATGATATGCGCAAGTATCTCGTCCTCCTTTATTTCCGGAAGCTCGAATTCTTCAAGCCGGAGGTCGTTTACCCCGTAAAGTCTTACAGCCTTTGTTCTCATTTTATCCTCTTTCCCGACGGTTTTTTATTGCTTTCCTTCCGCACATACCGCCGGATATGCGGGGATTTATCATTTCTTTTTGAATTTGCTTCTCAGCCTGTCCATAACGCTTTTTGCGCGCTGTTTCTGTGCCTCCGTTTCGTCGGCAAGAAAACGCGCCTCCGTCAGTCTGCCGTCCGAAAGCGTTATGTCAAGAATGTCACATTCGTGAACCTCAAAGGGGAAATCCTCCTTCGGTATGTTTATGACGTCTCCGTCGTCCGTTATACACACAAAGAAACCCTCTTCTGCTCTGTCAACATTAACTTTCACAAAAACACCCCTTTCGATATGCGCGTATTTAAGCAATTTGCCGAATATTATTATATTATATATCAAAAAAATATTCAACACAAATTTCAAAATAAATCTGTTAAACAGGAAAGTTTTGTGATATACTTAAAAATGTGAAAATATGCCTTTGAAAAAAAGGAGGAAATACTTTATGAACGAAAGAGATGCGGCAAAGGCGAGAATGAAATATCTCGCAGACCAGATAGAATACAATTCCAAATTATATTATGTTGACGACGCGCCGGTAATTTCCGATTATGAATATGATATGATGTTCCGCGAGCTTACCGAGCTTGAAGAAAAATATCCGGAGCTTGTTCCCGAAAATTCGCCGACAAAACGTGTCGGCGGGGAAGCGCTCTCCAAGTTTGAAAAGGTGACACATACCGTCCGCATGGGTTCTCTTGCAGACGTTTTCTCCTATGACGAGGTGCGCGCGTTTCTGCAAAGGACAGAGGAGACCGTCGGGCACCGTGTGACTTATTCCGTTGAGCCGAAGATAGACGGGCTTTCCGTTTCGCTCCTTTATATCGACGGCAGACTTACTGTCGGCTCGACGCGCGGCGACGGCATAACGGGAGAGGATGTCACGGAGAACATAAAAACAATCAAAACAATTCCGCTTTCTCTTCCGGACAAGCTCCCCCTGCTTGAAGTCAGGGGCGAGGTCTATATGCCGAAAAAGAGCTTTTTGCGCCTGAACGAAAAATGCGAGGAGGAGGGAAAGGCGTCGTTTGCAAACCCCAGAAATGCGGCGGCGGGGTCGCTCCGTCAGCTCGATTCAAAGATAACGGCTTCGCGCAATCTTGACATTTTCGTCTTCAATATTCAGCAGATAGAGGGGAAGCATTTTGATTCGCACACGGATGGGCTTGAATATCTCCGTTCGCAGGGCTTTCACATAATAGACGGGATCTCAAAGGAAAGCGATACGGAGAAGATAATCGAAAAAATCGCCGCAATAGGCGAGAAGCGCGCGTCGCTTTCCTATGATATAGACGGCGCGGTGATAAAGGCTGATTCGCTTTCCGAAAGGGTGACGATAGGCGAGAACACGAGCGCGCCGAAATGGGCGGTTGCGTTCAAATTTCCGCCCGAAAGAAAGCCGACAAAGCTCCTTGATATAACAATTCAGGTCGGCAGGACGGGAGTGCTTACGCCGAATGCCCGCTTTGAGCCCGTGCGTCTTGCCGGAACGACCGTTTCAAAGGCGACTCTCCACAATCTTGATTTTATCAGAGAACGCGATATAATGATAGGCGATACGGTATTCGTTCAGAAGGCAGGCGACATAATTCCGGAGGTTGTGTCCGTTGATAAATCAAAGCGCACGGGCGAGGAGAAAACGTTCTTTATGCCCTCCGAGTGTCCCTCCTGCGGCGAGCCCGTCACAAGGGATGAGGGCGAGGCGGCATACAGATGCACAAATCCGTCGTGCCCGGCGCAGCTCCGTCGCTCTGTCGAGCATTTTGCGTCGCGCCACGCAATGAATATTGACGGCATGGGTCCCGCAATAGTCGGTGCGCTGATAGACAAAGGACTTGTCCGTCGCGTTTCGGATATATATTATCTGCAAAAGGAGCAGATAGCCTCTCTTGACGGCATGGGCGAGGTTTCCGCCGGAAATCTCTGCGCGGCAATTGAAAAATCAAAGTCCGCAGGGCTGGCAAGGGTAATCTATTCGCTCGGCATACGCAATATCGGTGAAAAAGCCGCAAAAACTCTCGCCGCCTTTGCAGGCGACATCGACAGGCTATTTTCCGCAACGGCAGACGAAATTTCCGCCCTCCCCGATTTCGGCAGTATTATGGCGGAGTCGACGGTCAACTTCTTTTCTCATCCGCAGACAAAGCAAATTACGGACGGGCTGAAAAATGCAGGCGTCGTTATGACGGAGGAAAAAACCGTCACGGGAGACAGGTTTGCGGGGATGACCTTTGTCCTGACGGGCACCCTGCCGACCATGAAGCGTGACGAAGCGGAGCGACTCATAGAAGAAAACGGCGGAAAGGCGTCGTCGTCCGTATCCAAAAAGACGACGTACGTTCTTGCCGGAGAGGACGCGGGCTCAAAGCTGACAAAAGCTCAGTCGCTGGGCGTTAAGATAATAAACGAAGAAGAATTTCTCGCAATGCTGGGCGACTGAACGGCAGAAAGGATAAACATATGGCAGATTTTTATGATCACGTAAAAATATATGTGAAGGCGGGCAACGGCGGAAACGGCTGTATCTCGTTTCACAGGGAAAAATACATTTCGCACGGCGGTCCCGACGGCGGTGACGGCGGAAACGGAGGCAATATTGTTCTCGTCATAGAAAAGGGCAAGAACACGCTGCTTGACTTCCGCAACAGAAAAAAATACGTCGCGGCGAACGGCGGCGACGGGATGAAATCCAAATTTCACGGCGCAAACGCTCCGGATCTGATAATTCCCGTTCCGGAGGGGACTGTCGTAAAGGATGCAAAAACGGGGAAAATCATCAAGGATATGAGCTGCTGCGAGCCTTTCGTCCTTTGCAAGGGCGGGCGCGGCGGCTGGGGTAACCGTCATTTTGCGACCCCGACCCGTCAGGCTCCGCGTTTTGCAAAAACGGGCAGAGAGGGCGAGGAAAGAGAGGTTCTGCTCGAACTGAAAATGCTTGCGGACGTCGGCTTCGTCGGGCTTCCGAGCGTCGGAAAGTCAACTCTGCTTTCCGTCATAAGCGCGGCGCGACCGAAAATTGCGGCGTATCATTTCACAACGCTTGCTCCGATGCTCGGAGTCGTTTCCGTCGGTGAGGGCAAAGGCTTTGTCGCGGCGGACATTCCGGGACTTATAGAGGGCGCTTCGGAGGGGCTTGGTCTCGGCTTTGACTTCCTCCGCCACGTTGACAGGTGTCGTCTGCTCGTTCACGTCGTTGATATTTCCGCTTCCGAAGGGCGCGACCCGACGGACGACCTTATAACAATCAACACGGAGCTTGAAAAATACAGTCCCGACCTTGCTTCCCGCCCGCAGATAATCGCGGCGAACAAGTGCGACATTCTGGACAGGGAGCTGGTTGACATCGCAAAGTTTGAAAAGTTTTGTGAAGGGCACGGCTATGATATAGTTTACATCAGTGCCGCAACGGGCGAGGGTATACCCGAGCTTCTCCGCAAGGTTTACGACAGATTGCAGACGCTTCCGCCCGTTACGGTTTACGAGCCGGAATATGAGGAGGAGGTTGTCGGAGAGCTTGTCCCGACGGACATCACCGCCCGCAAGGAGGACGGCGTATGGTTTATTGAGGGGGCTTGGCTCCGCCGTCTCATGGAGGGCGTTAACCTTGATGACCGCGAGTCTATGAACTATTTTGACCGCACCCTCCGCCAGAACGGCATTTATGACAAAATGCGCGAGCTCGGCGTTGCGGACGGCGACGTTGTCAATCTTTACGACCTCGAATTCGACTTCGTCGACTGACCTACTTTTCTTTGGAAAAGAAAAGCAGGCACCGTACTTTTCTTTGAAAAGA
>ENA-ORSL01000445-ORSL01000445.1-human-gut-metagenome-genome-assembly--contig:-NODE-445-length-44444-cov-4.079614_pt1 | contig 44444 bp, 35 predicted proteins | sample MGYA00242190_ERZ509157 | MGnify/ENA primary metagenome ERZ509157 (study PRJEB26280, sample SAMEA2338664) | human gut metagenome | biome: human gut; feature: human-associated habitat; material: faeces... | reverse complement strand
TACATTATCTCAACTTTGGACAGGCTATGCCATTTGCGAGTTATTTACCTTATACAAGAAGCATCCATTAAATAAATCTGCAAAGTACTGCTTATTCTGCAGATACTCCTGCATACATGTATCATATTTTCCCATAAATCTCCTCCTTTTCGTTCTCTGAACCTGCATACTTATCTAAATACAGCTGTGCTGTTCGTCCTGCTTTCCTGCTCATTCACGCAAAATAAAAGACAACGTGACTATCCAAGTATAAAAGCATAAGCTCATAAATTGTAAAAACGTGATATCTGCACGAAATAAGTGCCTGTCATTGAATTAGAAATATAGATTACTGACCTGATAGCAATTTCTATTCTGCTCTATTCTGTTTTCCATTGATTTGTAAAACAATCATAACAGAGCTTTTAGTAAATTTCAATAGATTTTCTTGTTTTTTCATGATTTTTTCAAGATATTTCCTTTATATTCCGTCATAATTCACAAAAAATTAATCCGATATCCAGTAAGCTTCTTTGTTTGTCTGTTCTGTGCACAGATGCTATACTCTTCTTATACGGGATATCAGGATATCCATTCCCAATCGACTTTGCCGATGGGATTTTGCATTACTGAATCAAATTCTCAGGTCCAGGCAGCAATGCTTCGACCTGTACTAGATAGTTACCTGATTACAGCTTTTATCGGAAATTCTGTCTATCACAGATACATGATGGATATCATATATACACATAATATATAAGGTAATCGACCTATGAAAATTTTAATGTTAGAATGGAAAAGTTTTGGAAACGAAGACATCATCTCTGCTTTTAAGGAGCTTGGACATGATGTAAAAGCCATTCCCTTTTCCAAGGATGAACTTCATCACGATGATACCGAAGAGACAAAGCTGATTCACGAAATGTCTAGCTACTGTCCCGACTTCGTATTTTCATTCAATTATTTTCCCATTGTGTCTCTGGCATGTAAAAAGGCCGGGATGCGCTATGTATCATGGGTTTATGACAGTCCCTATGTTCTGCTGTATTCCTATACCATCATCAATCCCTGCAACTATGTTTTTGTATTTGACAAAGAACTTTATCTGGAATTTCACAAAGCCGGAATCCAGACCATATATTATCTGCCACTTGCTGCGAACACTGATCGTCTGCAGGCAATGGATACTGCCCCGCAGCTGAAGGATTTCTACAACAGTAAATGGAAGAATCAGGCCCAGATCGCTTTTGTGGGTGCCCTTTATACAGAAAAGCACCAGTTTTACCAGCGGCTTCATGACATCACGCCCTACACCAAAGGCTATCTGGAAGGCATCATGGCCGCCCAGCGGCAGATCTATGGTTATAACTTCATTCAGGAACTTCTGCCTCCTCCCATCATTGAGGATCTGCAGAAATCCCTTCCCATGCAGCCGGATCCTACCAGCGTTGAGAGTGTGGAATACCTTTATGCGCAATATGTGATTAACCGCCAAATTACGGCTATCGAGCGCACCGACCTTTTAGCTGCCATTGGGGAACAGCATCCCCTGGATCTGTACACCCCGGATCAAACCTTTACTTTTCCCGGGTGTATTAATCATGGACCTGTGGATTATTACGACATGGCTCCCTATGTGTTTAAAAATGCGAAAATCAATCTGAACATTACTTTGCGCAGTATTAAAAGCGGTATTCTTTTGGATCGTTTACGAACACGAAACATTACGAAGCTTAATTACTCCTTATTCCCATTAGCAATCTCATGATTTATTGTAATTTTGCATCATATGGTTAATCTGCGCATGCATTATAGTTCTCATATCCTGCCTGTTCATCCAACCTACATACCATTCCACGGTATTATCTATCATTTCTTTTCCAGGCCAGAATGGTCGCCATCCAAATGCTTGCTTTAATCGTGAACAATCTAAACGAAGATAGGAAGCTTCGTGTGGTCCACCATCATATCTATTTAGCCATTCTATATACTTTCCTGTCTTTTCATTCCACTTGTTGCAAAAAAGATCTGCAATTTCTCCTGTTTTCAGACATGAATTCTCATCAGGTCCAACATTATAGCTTCCAGCTACATTCCGGTCTTTATACTGCTTCTGGGCTACTAAAAGATATGTCATAACCGGCTCCAAAACATGTTGGTAAGGTCTCACCGAATACGGATTTCTAATGATAATATCTTTTTCCTGCATAGCAGCTTTAACGCAATCCGGGATGATACGGTCTTGAGCAAAATCACCACCACCAACCACATTACCTGCCCGCATAGTAGAAACAGCGATATCTCTATCATAAAAAAAAGAATTCTTATAACTATCTGTCACAAGTTCCGAGCAAGACTTTGAATTAGAATATGGATCATATCCATTTAGTTCCTCATTTTCCCGATATCCCCATTCCCATTCCTTATTTTTATACACTTTATCAGTGGTGACATTGATAAACGAACGAACTGAATCTGTCATTCGCACACATTCCAGTATATTAACTGTGCCCATGACATTCACATCATACGTATATACCGGTTTTTTATAGGACTCTCTCACAATAGGCTGTGCCGCCATATGTATCACAATTTCAGGCTGCATCGCCTGCATACATTTCATTAGACTATCCAGATCACGAATATCTCCTATTATTGAAGTCATTCTTTCCTTTAAAGAAAGAATATTAAAAAGTGCCGGATCCGTTGGTGGATTTAATGAATATCCGGTTACGTCTGCTCCCAACATAGTAAGCACCTCACACAACCAGCTTCCTTTGAATCCCGTATGCCCGGTAACAAAAACCTTTTTCCCTTTATAAAAACCAAAATCTGTCATATCATTAACTCCGTTGCACTACCGCTTCCCGAATCACTCTTATCATATATTCCATCATTTCATCTGTCATTCCCGGATAGACTCCTACCCAAAATGTATCCTGCATAATACGTTCTGTATTTTGCAGAGACCCTACAACCCGATATCCTTCCTTTTCCTTTCTCATTTCATCAAAACATGGGTGCTTAATCAAATTTCCGGCAAACAGCATCCGTGTCTGTACTCCATGTGATTCTATGTAGGATATCACCTTTTTTCTCTCCGTTTCTTTCCTACAGGTCATCGCAAAGCCAAACCAGCTTGGATTTGAACCTTCCTGTGCCACTGGTAATATCAGTTTGTCCTGAACCTCTTGTAATCCATGATATAATTTCAAAAAATTCTTTCGTCTTTTTTCTACAAAAGATGGAAACTTCTCTAATTGTGCACATCCTATCGCTGCCTGCATATCTGTTGCTTTCAAATTATATCCGAAATGTGAATATACATACTTATGATCATACCCCAATGGTAATTCACCATACTGCCCATCGAATCGATGCCCACACAAATTATCGTATCCTGATGGACATATACAGTCTCTTCCCCAATCCCGAAGTGATCGAATAATACGATGCAATAATGGGTTGTCTGTATATACTGCTCCACCTTCCCCCATAGTCATATGATGCGGTGGATAAAAACTGGAAGTTCCAATATCCCCAAAGGTACCCGTCAGACGCGTCTCACCCTCCATTGTATATTCCGATCCTAGCGCATCACAATTATCCTCAATCAACCATAAGTTATATTGTTTGCAAAACTTACTGACTTCTTTTAAATCAAAAGGGTTCCCCAAAGTATGTGCTATCATAACCGCCTTGGTTTTTGATGAAAGAGCTTTCTCCAGCATCGTTATTTCAATGTTATACTGTGGAATCGTAACATCAACGAAAACCGGTACTGCACCATATTGTATGATTGGCGCTACTGTAGTAGGAAAACCGGCTGCAACTGTAATCACTTCATCGCCCCGTTGTATCTGTCTTTCTTCAAGCAATGGTGAGGTCAATGCCATAAAGGCTAATAAATTGGCCGAAGATCCGGAATTAACCAATGAACAATACCGAACCCCCAGATACTTTGCAAATTCTTCTTCAAATTGCACTGTATATCTCCCTGCTGTAAGCCAGAATTCCAATGCTGAATCAACCAGATTACACATTTCTTTGCTATCATATACGCGTGAAGCATACGGGATTCGATCTCCTGGAGTATAGAATATTTTTCCCCGATATTTCTCACAATATTCTTTCACTCGAATCAGAATATCCTCTTTTGCTTCCTCTTCCGTTTTTTTATCATAAAAACCCGTTTCTTTCATAGCTTTCTTTTATAAACCTCTTCCTGTCAATAATTTCTGTTTTATTTCCACATTTTCCAGGGAGCCCGTCCATTACTCCATAATTCTTCCAACATTTTCTTTTCACATTGGTTATCCATACACTGCCAAAATCCTGTATGCTGATATGACATTAATTCTCCCTTATCTGCCAGTATTCCTAACACATCTCTTTCAAAAGCCGTATCGTCTCCTGCTATGTAATCCAACACCTCAGGTTCCAGCACCATATATCCGGCATTAATTGGTGAATCATCATGTGCACTCTTCTCACGGAATGCCCTGACCGAACTGTCTACCCCAATATCCAAAACACCTTTTTCCTGTGTCATACGTACCGAAGTTAAGGTTGCCATCTTCCCATGCTGTTGATGAAATTTTAATACTTCATCAATATTTACATCGCAGACCCCATCACCATAAGTCATCATAAATGTTTGATTTCCAATATACTTTTGTACACGCTTCAATCTTCCACCGGTCATTGTGTTTAATCCAGTGTCCACTACCGTAACCTTCCATGGCTCTGTATGCCGATCATGTATAATAATGTCATTTCCATTCGTAAGATCAAACGTAATATCAGAAGTATGCAGAAAATAATCTGCAAACCACTCTTTGATAATGTGCTGTTTATATCCTGCACATATAACAAACTCATTAAAACCATAATAGGAATATTCTTTCATGATATGCCACAGAATTGGCATTCCACCGATCTCGATCATCGGCTTGGGACGATATCCCGTTTCTTCAGATATACGGGTTCCCATACCTCCAGCTAATAACACTACCTTCATATGTGCCTCCTTGCAACATTTCCGTTCTCCAAGAACTTTACCTTTTAATTCTCATAATTTCTGTATTTGTAATAATAATTTTTTCATTTCTAATGTGATTCTATCATCATGTACTGTCATCCAGTTAGTTAGGGCATTTTCAAATTCCGGTGACAGCTCTTCACCATTCCGAATTCCATATAGTCTTTCAAAATCTTCCAAGAATTCATTATACACAGCTAAAAGCAACTGATCCTCTACATGCAGTTTTTTGTTATAAATTATAGGAGATAAAAAGCAATATATAAAGGCATCTCTATTATCTAAATAAACCCGACCCTTATGTTTATTCAGTGAAAATGGATCTGAAAACAGTTTTGCCATTATCATTCCCAGAACAATTCTATCTTGAAATGTATGAATGCTATTTAAAAATCCCTGCATATCAGACAACATTAATAGTTCATATGCACTCATAATCTGTATAGTGTCCAGACCACACTTTTCAGCCATTCTTATATCATCAATACGATTATCACCAATATGTATGATGTGATCAGATTTTACGATTTTTTTGAGTTCTTGAAATAGTTCCCCGCTTTTTTTACTTTTATGTTCTTCGCAAGACACCAGTATTTGTTGATAATTACTTATACCCATTCCTCTAAGCAGCTGTATAATAATATCCTTCATCCAGTACATATCGGATACCAGATATATCTTCTTTCCGATATCTACCGCCCATTGCAGCAATGCTGCCATATGTTTTCTCGGCTGTAATATACGTTTTTCCATACTTAATTCAGCTGCACAATACTTTTGCAGCCTCTCATCTTTCCAGCCGGAAGATTGTGCCATTTTATGATAAATATCACTTATATTATAGATTCCCTGACACTGACACTCACGCTCTGCTCCTATACGATACTTTGCAAATCCACGAGGAACCATTCCCTGTACTTCCATAAGTTGAAACATATCTGCCAAAGTCAATGTAGTCCTTTGTATCAGAGTATCAAATATGTCAAACGAAATAATATCATATTTCGCAATTGTTTTTCTTATATCGGAAACACCAGTCCCCCAATACTTTATATCACTGCTTATACCTCTATCCCCAGCATAAGGAAGTTTATTTCCATGCACATCATATACATCTATTTCATTTCTATTGCAAAATTCCTGAATACGTGCAAATATAATGTTAACGATATGATCTCTGGCTACAATGATAATACTGCATTTTCTGATCGCAGCTTCCTGTATTGGATATACCTTTGTATTAAATATATATTCATTCTCTAATTGCGGATCTAAAATCCCTTCAAAATGGAACCCTCTGACATTTTCCAGAAGAAATTTAGTTTTTTCACCCGTTCCATAAAGCATAACCTTTTTAGATCGGAGAGCGGTACATTCTTTTTCAAATTTACTGCAAAACTCTCGTTCTTCTGACATAATCTCTCCCCAGTGTTATATCAAAATATCATCCGCAAAATTCAATGTTTCATTATGAAAAGAATCCTTTAATACAAATTCTTTTCTTACCTCTTCGGTCAATTTCACTTGTGGACTTCTGATCATCTCCATAAGTGCGTCAAGCAATTGTACTGAAATTAATGGAGCCGTTTTCTCACTCCACATACTTCTATATTCCCTATAATAATCCATTGTTGCTCTATATATACGATTTTGGGCATGAATATTTCCTATATATTCTTCCTGTATTGGCATTCCTGACCTATCAAAACCTTTCAAAGAACCATGCGGTGCCTCGAAAAATGCCTCTAACAAAGGATAAAATACTTGAGCAAATGTTTTCATCTGGTAAAAATTCATTTCTCTGCCACAATAGGAATCCACTTCTACACTTCCTATTTCCAATGGAAGTTTCATATAATATAATCCGTGCAATTTTCTTTTCATAATCTGCTCCAGATAATATTGCACCGTACCTCTCGCCCCAAAATCATATATACCTATATTACAATATTTATCAAGAGAGAATCCTTTCAGGTACTGTCTATAATTTTCCTGCTCTATAGAATTATTCACTGCTGATATAACAGCCTGCCTTGATGCATAAAAGTAAAATGCATCCGGAAGATCCTTATTATATTGAGAACGTTCCTCTGAATACATTTTCTGAAACAAATATCCATCCCTCGCTTGAAATAGCAACAGGTCACATTTCTTCTTAATTGCCTGTTGTGTTACCCACAAGAAAAGATTCACAAAAAAGGGAGCCATAAATATATTTATAAATGTATATAAATCGGGAATCAGTAAATTCCCGTCTTCCTGTCTTGGTAACGCTTTCAATTTTTCTACTGAACGATCATACAAGAACTTGTCCTCAGCAGATAATATAAATTGGGATGCCTCATGTAAACAATTGTTTATATTTCTTTCCAATAAAAACTGTTCTATATTAATACCCTCAATTGAATAAACAGAAATATCTGCAATTGCCTTGCGAATTCTCATATATATCTTTTTTAATAACATAGGTCTTGCCACAACAACAATAAAATCCGCTTGTTTCTTGATTTCCTCAGTAGTAAGAAGGTTATATTCCGTCCCCTCATATGCGAAATCAACAACACCAATAATCTGATAATCCTTTAACTCATGAATCAATTCCCATGTATGCTTTCCTGTTCCATATAAACATATCTTTTTCCGCTTTTTATGCTGAAAGTTTTCCCGGAAAGTATGTAGAATATATTCTTTCTCACTTGACATTTCTTTTCCTCTGAACTGCTACTGCAATTCTGGTTTTACTGCAGCATCCCTCACATTTCATGCAAATAGAGGGATAGCCTCTTTTACTATATCCCAGATTAAACTCTAACAATTCTATTTTTCTGTCCGCATCATATGGATCCAACAAGAACGCATCGCCTTCCTGTTCCTTCCATTCTCCAAGCTCTACTGCGCTGGCCTCCAAGTGACAATAATAGAATTTTTGATTTCTTAATCCCCGAAAAGGAGCTCCGCATTGATGAAAAAAAGCTACCTTTTGCTCTTCAGAATCTCTTGAATGATCTGCTGTAGCAAATCCAAAATCCAGCCAGAAATCCATTTTTTTATTTATAAACCGGATTGAATTCTCGGATAATATTTTCTGAAATTTCTCTAATCTTGCTTCCAGCCGTGGTAAACCATTTGTATAATCACTGATATCATAGATGACACCTATTCTATGCGAAACTTCCAATAGTTTCTCGGAAAGATTACATGTCCCATTTGTAAACATATAGATATCAATTATTTTATCCCTGTAGTTGTCCTGAATATACTGCAATACCTCTACCAAATCCGGATACAATAAAGGTTCTCCCCCTAAGAGATTCAAATCCTCTACCGTATCAACCCATTGAAAAAAGACATCCAAATCTTTTTTAATGTCCTCTAATTTACGATCCTTAGGATTGCAATAGTAAGGCATAAGCATATTACATCCCTCACAATTGAGAGTGCATCGATTTGTAACCGATACATCAACACGATTAATATAGACCTTTCCTTCTATGTACCAATCATATATGGTTGCAAATCTTTTAAAATCAATATAATCCACATTTTCCAGAAGTCCATGCTCATCTAGCTGCTTTGCAACTTCCCGATATGCTTCCGTACAAATTACTATTTTCCCTCCAGTAATTTGAAGATCCTCGGGCGATATAATTTTAACCCCCAGTAATTCTTGTCCCTGTTTTTTCTCATCTTTATCCACTACCGCCTTAATATTAAGCTTGCTGCTATATCGTTGAATAAATGTTGTACCTTTCCCGGCAGCTCCCCATATATAATATTGATTATTATTAGAAGTCCAGATTTTAGCTTCCTTATCTAGTTCATGATAAATATGTTTGTATATCATCTATATGAAATCCCCCTCTATAAGGTTCTCGTATTCTATTTCTAATCAAAATGAAAGCTATTCCATTATTGAAAATTAAAGCTTTGTACTGTTTTAGAAAATCCATCTTCAATATTAACTTTAGCCATCCACCCTAGCTTTTCAATTTTCTTAGTATCAGTTCTTTCTATATTATATCCTTTATTATCTATATCAGTACATATGTATTCCTTATCTTGGTAGTATATTTTTAAATCCAACTCTTTAAATGTATGATTAAATAAAATATTCACCAATCTTCCAACCGATATTTCCTCATTTATGTTCCACAAATTATAAGCATTGCCATCATCTGACTTTAAAGCAACCAATAAAATTCCCCATATTGTATCTCTCACATATGTGAATGGTCTCGTTACGTGAGGATTTCTAATGGTAATATCTCTTTTTTCGACTAATGCTTTAACAATATCTGAATATATATGTCCAGACTCTAAATTAATACCCGGTCCATAAGAATGTCCTATTCTCACCATTGCTGTTGGTACTCCATATTGTTTCCAGTAAGAATAACACAACAATTCGCCCATTCGTTTTCCTTCTACATAACATGCATTTATACTGAATGGATCAAAAGAATAATATATATTCTCAGTCACGGTTGCATAAATATTGGGCAAATCCCCATATACTGCTCCACTACTAAAAAAAATTATTTTTTTCAACCTTTCATTATCTATTACATTTCTTAGTAAGGTTTCGGTTCCTTTTACATTTGCACTTATTACATCAACTGGATTTGTCTCAAACATTTGAGTTGCTGAAATACCAGCTGCATGAAATATATAGGTCATGTCTCGAGCTAATACCCCACTATTTTCTACATTTCCTTTATGTAAATAAAAATTATCTTTCTCTATCCAATCATGTAATACTTTCTGAGCTTTTTCAATATCTCGTACTAGTGCATGTACTTCACATTTAATATTATATTCGGTATATAATTCCATAAAAAAATGAACCAAATACCTCGCAATTGCTCCACATGCTCCAGTAATCAATATTCGTGCCTTATCAAACTGTTTATAATTAACCTGATCAATTAGCCAATTTATATCCTCTCGTATAATTTCATTCATATCTATTATCCTTTATAATGTCACATTTCATATGGAGATCTAGGAATTGCATAGCATACTGTATCAGCCATATTCCACATATGATGCGCAAATTGAATCTGATATTTTTTATTCAATTTTTTTATCAATAACGGGATCTCCCATAAATGATTCAGTTCATGATATGCCGATATAGCTAAAACTGGTTCTTGCAATTTAATTATCGTACTAGCACCATACAAAGCTCTGATTTCAGCTCCCTCTATATCCATTTTTATAAAATCCACTTTTTCTTTCTCTAAGACATGATCCAACGAATCCGCATTAACCTTGATAGTTTTATAGTCTTCATTTTCACTCTTCACAACTTTACCACTTACCCCAACTCCTGATATAACATCATTTTGAAAACAAAGCACCTCTTTCGTATCCCATACTCCCAAATTGTAAGCAAAAGCATTCCATTTCTTTGCTTTAATAAGATTTGAAAGTTTAATAAAATTATTTATATCCGCTTCAAATGCAAAATATTTATATTCTTTCTCACCAACTTGATTCACAAACTGTAGCAATGTATCTCCCTGATATGCGCCACAATCTACAAAATTTCCACTTATGTTCGCAACTATTTCATTACCAAAATATTGATTATGATCATAGATATCCCATATTAATGAAATATTATGAGTTGCACGATGTAATAATACTTTATAATATACTTCCTTAGAATGTTCGTCATTTAACATATTAAACACCATATTGATCTCTTTTTGATGATTACTTATTTCATTCCGAACATAATACGGATTATCTCCATCATATTCCCAAAGGCTTATTGGATCAATATATACATATGATATTCCCATTATCTCCAAACATTCATGCAGCCTATAATTTATATTAGCTGCTATAACAATATAGTCTGTTTTTTTTATATCATCTACTCCAATTATAGGAACTGTGCAATATGTTTTTCCAATTAAATCACTATTACTATCCACAAAATAGCAAGGATTAATACCATTTCTTTTCAATGAGTAAAAAATCATTTCTCCTGCTTGTCCTGTCCCCCATATAGCCACCTGTACATTTTTAAGGTTATCTATAATGTGTATCAAATTATTCTGTTGTATATGTTGTAAGATTTTTTCGCAGAACTCCATAACTTTATTCTCCAATTTCCTTAATGAAATTTAATTGACATAGAAAATAATTTTCTTTTTTTATAGTTTTGAACAATTCTTCAGCCGTTTTATTGGCTGTATTAGAAGTCACAAAAATAAATATATTAGGATGAATTGTTTCTTGACTAGGATACTGACTTACAATTCCATGAAATTCAGTGTTTCTTAATCCATCATAAACCGCTACCAATTTAACATTCAAATAATTCTTCTGTATAAATCGAAATAGCTCTTGTGCATTTTGGTTAATTCCCCATAGTGCATATTGGATATTATCATTTTTCCCCCAGTTCTTCTTAATATAATTCACTGCCTCGTTTATATAAATCAGCGCATTATCATCACAGCGATTGCTATTGCTCAATTTAACGTCTATATCTCTTGCTATCACTTTTAACATTACAGCATTTTGTATTCTATTAATTGCCAAAGTGATCATTTGAGTTCTCAATTTATCTATATCAGTCTGACATGGATTCCAATCTATCTCACTTACTGTTTTTAGATCATAAAATGGCAATAGTTTTGACAACCAACTAAATTTAAAAAAATTATTCTCTGCTACTAATATAACAGGAATTCCAAGTGCTAACCCAATTACAGCTCCGTGAAACCTTGAAGTAACTATCATTCTAATTTCATTCTTATAATATCTCATACGTTCTTTTGCACTATTGATTATAGAATCATCTAACTTAACTTCATTATATGATAAATATAATTCATGATCCAAAATTTCAATATCTTTTTTAATATAATTAGGAATATAGGGTTCTACAAATTGTGGCACATCAATAAAAGCTACTTTTGATTTTTCTTTTTCATTATCTATCTCACATTCAATTGTAGCAACCATGCATCCTCCTATATATGCATCAATACCCTGTTTCAATAAAACATTTTTAGTTCTTTCATCACGACACCCAATAGGTTCCCATTGTTTCAAATAATCCACCTGATTTCTTGTCAATTCCGTTTGTGCAAATGAAACTCCCAAAAAAACCGGTGTTATTTTTTTTGAAAAATTCAAAAAATCTTTTCCCATCATCTGTGGAAAAAGCAAAAAATTAATTGGTAGTACAACCTCTTCTCCATCATATGAGTCCAACTCATATAGATCAATATAGACTATATCCTCAGAAAGTATTCCCATTCTTTCATATATCTGGTCTATTGAAATTATTTCAAAAGCATCCCCAATATTTACTATTCGTTTTTCTTTTCCTCGTGCCAAACCATTATGTTTCAAATTTGCATATTTCATATTTATCTCACCTATAGTTGTTTTGCAACAGGAACATACTTATTGTTAATATTTTGGTATCCATTGCATCTCAAACAATAAGTTAAATAGCCCTTTTCACAGTATCCAGCGTTAAACTCTATGAATTCACTTCTGCGTCCTTCATTATAATCTTCAAGGTCAAAATAATCTGAACTTTTTTCTTCACAGTATCCAGCAATTACTGCGGAAGCATGAACACTACAAAAATATAATTTCTTATTATATTCTATAGCACATAACTTTGTAATACATTTATTATAATGATCTACTAGATCTCGTTCATCAAATAACCCGTTCGAATGCTGTGGGAATCCGGTGTCATACCATGTATCCCATACACACTTTTCATAACGTATCTTTCTTCCTTCTAATATATCTATTAATTCCTGCATCTTCTGTCGTCCTGGTAGTGACTTAGAATAGTCAGAAAAGCGTACTATTACATTGTATTTTTTCATCAAATGTAAAATTTCATCCGATGGAATTATTATAGCATTGGTGTATACTTCAATGTCTTGAATTTTCTTACCATAATATTGTTCTCCTACCCATGACAAAATTTGAGCAAACTGTGGATGAATTAATGCATCTCCGCCTCCCAAACCTAATATGGCTAAATTATCTACCCACTGAAAATATGTGTTTAATTCATCCTTAATTTTCTGCAAGCTTCTATTTTCAGGCTTCTTTACATAGGGTATCAATGCCATACATTTTTCACAACGCAATGTACAACGTGTAGTAATTGGAATATTAAGTGAGACCATATATGTCTTATTCTCTTTATATAACATATATAATGAAGTAAATTCATTTGCATGAAAATAATTTTTATATTCAGTCAATCCCCATAACCTTAACTGTCCATAGATTTCTGTAATCCATCCACTAGCAACAATAATATGTACATTTTCATTTAATAACATCTCAAAAAAATATTTCGGTAAATACACATTAGGTTGTAAACTTAAACATTGTTTATTTTCATCCGAGTCTATGAATCCCTTTATATTAATTCTATCCTTAAATAACTCATAAAATGACCTTCCAAAAGTACCCGCTCCCCATATATACACATCTACGTTCTGATCAAGTATACTAGATATTATTTTTTCATACTCTTTTCCTTTATTTTTCCATTTCATCTGCCCAAACTCCTTTGTAACATAATCCAACAATAAAATTAACTTCTTTTTTTATATATTCCATTCGCAATCTCATATAATGTTTCAATTGGTATATCCGATATTCTATGCCAATTGTCCTTAATTTTTTTGTAATATTTATCATTTAATATTCCTCTTTTTTGCAAATCTATTAGTATATCTATACTACCTAGTATCCACGGAAATGATGCTGTTCTTTTAATAATTTCATCTTTCATAGTGTAACAATCTGGTAATTTTTCATTTGCTAAAATCCATTTATCCACCCAGGTTTCTAATCTTGTCTTTCCCCACCCAGAACTGCCATAATTGGAATGAAATATTGTAACATTTCTTCCTGCTAAAAGACATATCAAAGGATTATTTTTTTTACTCAACTGCTCAAATATTAGTAAAAAATGAAAAAAAGTTTGCCTATATTCCCCATTGTATCTTTCTCTAAAGCTCTTATAATCTATTTTAGATTTTATCATGGTATTTACATTATAAATAGTTGTATCCATAGACGTTGCATAATCACCGCATCTATGATAAAAAACATTGGCATCGTCACATACGGAAATTTCTTTCTTATATTCAGGATGTCCAACATCTAAGAATATCAAATCATACTCTTCTGAAATAGCTTTGTACATTAATTTTAATGTTTTTTCTTCACACCAACACCGATCACGAAGATACCACATATATTTGTATTGCTTTTCTATCTGATCAAGCATAAATATATTTTCAAACTTATAAACTGGTGACATCTCCGGATCCACCGCTATATAATACAGGTTATCAAACCCCATGCCTTGATAGTTTTCTATTACTTTCTTTGTTTCATCATCCTTGCTGCTATCATAAAAATATACATCCAATGCATACCTTTTATACGTTTCTGCACAATGCTGTAGCACATCTTCAATCACATTGGGATGTCCACAGGTTGGCATACATACAACCATTTTATCCCCGAATTTGATATCATTCCTTTGCTTTTCGGCTATGCAGGTCCATTGAATCTTCCGATCGCAGCATTGGATTTTGCATCTGTACTTTTTGAATCTTCTTCCGTTCCTCTGCAGGAATATTCAGCGGCTGAATTCCAGTCCAATCATCTACTGTCAATTTAGCATCTGAAAGTATTTTCTGTAAGCTATTTCTATCAAACAATTCATCCTGTCCAATTCCATCCACCACCCGTTCATAGAAAGCTCTGTTGAAGAAGCCAATCAGCAGCTTACCATCCTGTTTCAACATTTTAACAAATTCATTCAATACTGCTATAGGGTTCTTTGTAAATTCCAGTGCCTCATTCACAAGAATTATATCAAAGGTTTCTTGCAAGTCATCGCCTTTCCACCCATCCAATTCCGCACAAACTGTATCCGTAATCTGATTTGAAATTTGTGCCAGATATGGTTGCTGCTCTATTGCAAAAATCTGATCACGTGGAAATCGGGACTGCAAATAACTTAATGTTACTCCACACCCCATACCAATAGTCATAATATTCCAGTTATCTTCTGTATGATATTTTGTTATTACATCCAACAAATCCGTTCTAATTTCCAAATAGTTACTATAATTTAAACCAATCAGTTTCCATTTCTCAAAGAATTTGTTCTGATTTACTTCCATAATATTATTATATTTTTCGGGTGCCTTGCCAAATGATTTGCTTCCCCAATGAATAATAAAACTGTTTTTGCACAAAACATTCCGATATCCCCCTAATATGATTCTCAGACAGATATCATTATCTTCAAAATTTCCCGGTGAAAATCTTTCATCAAGATACCCTGTTTTTTCAAGCACCTGACGTTTTAATAAAAGTGCAAAACCTACTAAGCTAACTTTATTCACATATGGTTTTTCCATTGGAACATTGTTGATTTTTGCAAAGACACAATACTCTTCTTCTGTTTTCCCATCCTCAATAACAACTTGTCCATTAGATACATAATTGGACACACTACCCGTACTGCCAATCTGCTCGTCTTCATACAACCCCATGCGAAGCCAGAACAATGCATTTTCCGTCATGATTGTATCATTGTTCAACAACAGAATATCGGATTCTTTCTCTGACATCCGAATCCCCTGATTGCATCCCATGGGAAATCCACAATTCTCCTTGTTGCAAAGCAGCTTAATATCCTCCTGTTGCTTTAGCCATACTACACTATTATCTTTAGATGCATTATCTACCACGATAATCTCTCGCGAACATGGTGAAGTTGTTCTTCTGATACTTTCAACACACGCTTCCGTCATCTCCAGTAAATTATATGACAAAATTACAATTGCTGCCTTCGGCACACGGATTCCCTGACGTTCAAAATCATTGAGTACTTCCTGAATCTGCATTCTATCTTCTTCTACTTCACAATGAAATAATGCATTTTCATAGCATAAGTATGCCTGTTGAAGATTGTATTCACAATAATAATCTCCTAACATCATATACAACTCATAATTACTTCCATCTATCTGTAATCCTTGTGCAATATTCTCCCAAGCCTGCTCTTTATTTCCTAATGCAAATGCAATAGAAGCGCTAAAAATACATTGATAGATGAGCCTAATATCCTTCTTATACTCTGTCAATATAGTTTGAGCCTGTTCATATTCTTTATTTATCAGCGCTTTCTGTAATATCTTTTCTGTAGAATTTAATTCGTTTACTGCCATTTAAAACTCCTTTTAATTCCATATGGAAATATCTACCCCTGACAAAATTCTTTTCGAATAAAAATTGGCTATTTCAACCATTTTTAAATTTTCTGACTCTCTATTCGTAATATAACAATCACTATTATATATTACCTCTTGCATGGATACTGTTTCGTTATCAATAATTTGAACAGAGCAATTCACATGCTCATATTTCATTAAGCATTCTAGTACTAATTGTAGATTATTTCCTTTATCTGCATTATTCCTGATAAAAACAATCAGTTGTCCATCCATATTGCTATATCTATAACAAAATTCATCCAGTATTTTGGGAAATACAGGAAAAGTACTTTGCATATCAGCTACACACATATATACTAATCCATCTACATTTTTGTTGATAGGATTATATATCCTCTCATCCCATCTCTTTTTTTTATAAAAAATACTGACAAAATCACCTGCCGCAAGTAACATTTCCCTTTGTCTTTGTTTAATTTGCTCAGGTGTCCAATCCCACCAGCATATAGTTAAAAGTTTTTGAATCACGTCTTCATCAAAACGATACTTAATTACCCTTGCAGGGTTGCCTGCCACAACTGCATATGGTGGAACATCCTTGGTAACCACTGCATCAGCCCCTATCACCGCACCATTATGTATAATTACACCGCCCATGATAGTAACTCCATGTCCAATCCATACATCATTTTCTATCAGAATCTGTCCCTTTCTTTGCACCCTGTACTTATCATAGCTACTATTGGGATTTTCTACATTCTTCAATTCTTCAACTGCACCCATAAAAACATATTTATAGTCATGCATTAAATCTATCATAAACAAGATATCCTCAGCCAAAGCGCAATACTTACCTATTTGTAAATTGTAACACCCATCCGATACGTGATAATTCAACGAAGTTTCAATTTTAGCACCTGAAACGTAACTTCCACGATCAATCTGCATAACCGGAAACCCTTCAAACTCTGAAAAGTCCATTGTAAATTCTGTTTGCTTTTTAATTTCATAGGGATCAACATGTATATCGATAAACATACTCTCTCCTTAGTCTACATCAGGCCACATTTTCTCCAACGGGTATGACTCCATAGTTCCATCCTCATGTACAATTGTTTTTGTTCTGGGCGAAACCGTTTCATCCGGTGAGATCATCAATTCACACAGTACCGGTCCTTCTGTATTTAATACATTATCTATTTGCTCCTCCAACTGCTGCTTATTCATAATCCGAAATGTTTTTAAACCATATGCTTCAGCCACTTTTACAGTATCCGGCATACTTAATCCACTGGATTCACCACTTGCCACTTGAAATCCACCAAAATTATTGTTCTGCATGGAGCGAATACTTGCATACCCCTGATTATTCCAAATAAAGATCTTTACCGGAAGCTGTAGCCGTACGATTGTCTCCAATTCCTGAATATTCATTTGAAATGCGCCATCACCATTAATTAGAACGGTTCTTCGTCTTTCATTTGCCAGACATGCACCTATAGAATAGGGCAGTCCAAATCCCATAGATCCTAGACCAGCTGCATTTTTCATCTTTTGTCCCCGTTTCGGACTAAAAGCCTGATAGGTGATTTCTCCGGCGGCTCCGGAGCTCTCAGGTACGATTACATCCTGCACAGTTGTATGTTGGCATAGCAGTTCCGTAAAATAATAAGCACTCACAACTCCCTGTACTTTCCTATGTGCATCTGTTACAGAAGGATATTTCTTCCTCAGCATATGTCCATACATATTCCATGATTTCCAATTCTCAATCTGTTGATTTATCTCATCATCAGTAGCAACGGTGTCAAACAAACTGCGAATATAATCTCCGGCATCACATGCCTGCATTGCCTCTACCTGTGTGAGTTTCATGCGGTCCAGCTCATGTTGATCAATATCTACCACGATCTTTTGGGCTGACATTCCAAAATGAGCTTCATTAAAGGCCGTAAGACTGGTATCTAAACGGCTTCCGATAGAAATCAGTGCATCGGCAGATTGCAAAATCAAATTGGCACCACGATCTCCCATTCCACCAGGATGTCCAACATAAAGTTCATCATCCTCCCCCAACATATCTATAGTTTTCCATGTTGTAAGTACCGGAATCGGCAATACCTCCAACAATCTATAAAAGTCATCTGCTGCATTGGCAAGTTTAATTCCATTACCTGCCAGAATAACTGGTTTCTTTGCCTGTTTTAATAAAGCAACCGTTTTGGTGATAATTTCCGTCAGATCCGGTTTAACCTCGGGTTCTTCAATATATGCTTCCAGTTCATCCGGTTCAATCATTGCAGCCTGTACGTCCAAAGGAATCGAAAGCCATACCGGTCCAGGTCTTCCTGTTACAGCCTCGTGATAGGCTCTTTCCATATGATAACGGATTCTCGCCGGATCCATAACCTGTACGGCATACTTTGTAATTGGCCGCACCATATCTATAATCTGAACCTCCTGAGAACCAATCTGCCGGACTCCGGTATTTCCTATAAGATCCGCTCTTTTGGCCTGTCCGGAAATTATAAACATTGGAGTAGAATCAATCCATCCTGCCGTTACTCCGGTAATTGCATTCGTTGCTCCTGGTCCTGAAGTAGTAAGGCAAACTCCTATTTTATTAGTATGTTGTGCATATGCCTCTGCTGCAATAGCAGCTGCCTGTTCATGTAATGTACAAACATATTGTATTCCTGATTTTCCAAGAGAATCATCCAGATGCATAGCCCCACCTCCGGGAAGCATAAATGCATACTCTACACCTTTCTTTTTCAAAAACTGAAAAACATAATCAGATAATTTTAGCATAACTCTTCTCCAAATAATTTATGTTCTACATATTCTGCTATTGTGTGTCCTATAAAAATATGAGCTTCCTGAACACGCGGTGTGATTTTGGAAGGAACCTTTACCACATAATTACAAACATCTTTCAGCTCTTTCACCTCATGATCCCCCATGAACAAAATCGTTTGAATTCCCTGTGTACCGGCATAACGTAAAGCCTCTAATATATTCTTGGAAGTACCACTTGTTGATATTGCGATCAGCATATCGCCCCGACTGGCTTTTGCTTCTAACTGTCTTACGAATATACGCTCATAACTATAATCATTTCCAATCGCTGTAAGTGTTGATGTATTAACTGTCAATGCCTCTGCATTCATTGCAGGACGTTCTTTATAGAAACGACTGATAAACTCTGTTGCTATATGCTGGGCATCCGCAGCACTGCCACCATTACCACATAAGAACAATTGACCACCTTTTTTAAACATTGTACAGATATCTTCAGCTACTTTCATGACCGTATCTGTCAAAATCTGATCTGTTGCCATCCTTTTGAATATTTCTTCGTGTTCTTCAAGTCTTTGATAAAAATAGTGAACCGGATGTTCCTGTGAATTATAACTATTTAGAATATGAACCAGTTCCCAAAGGCAGCCTTGTCCACCATCCTTTTGTAATATCATATCCGATGCATCCTTGGCACGATCTATCGCATCCGCAGGACAAACTCCCAGTCCGGCATATTTCAAAGGCTCTATATCATACTTTCCATCTCCAACATAGCAAATTTCTTCCGGTAATAATTGTTCTCTTTGTTCTATCTCCTTCAATATTTCTGTTTTTTTCTTTGCACCACAATAAAAATAATCCCACGGAAAACGCCGTTCAAAATAATGAACAATTTCCGTATCTTCTCCTGTAATTGCAGCAAGCTTAAACTTTTCTCTATGCAACTCATAAATTGCATCAATATCTTTCAAATTAATTTTCTTTTGCTCTGTTCCCTTGGCATCAATAATTACTGTGCCATCTGTTATAACACCATCAATATCCAATACTACCAGTTTAATCATAGCTGCCGTTTCCTTATCCTCTAAGTTTCTTCTTAACTTCCTCTTCTGCAGGAGTAAGTACCTTTTTACCTGTACCCATAATTTTCTCTGTATCCCGTATATCTTTCACCAGACGGCATAATTCATATGGCTCAATTGATGCCTTTTGATCAGAGCCATACATCATCCTGTCAATCGTAATATGCCGTTCTATGGAGGTCGCGCCTGCTGCTACTGCACAAGTACTGACAAGTGTTCCAGCCTCATGTCCACTATATCCCACATTACATTTGTAAATATCCGCTAGTACACGAATCAGCTTAAGATTGGCATCCTCCATTGGCATAGGATAGGTGCTGTTACAATGCATCAATTCATATGGACATCCAGCCTTTTCAAAAATGTCTACTGCATGATCAATTTCTTCAAAAGTACTCATTCCAGTTGCAATAAATGTATTTTTCCCTTCTGAAGCAATCTCCCTTAACAATTCCTCATTCGTCAGCATGGCTGAGGCCACCTTATTGTATTTCAGATCATACTGTCTCAGAAATATCTGCGAGTCTATATCCCATGCCGATGCAAACCATTCAATTCCTTTCTCTTTACAATATCTGTCGATTTCATCATACTCTTTCTTATCAAATTCCAATCCCTCTTTTTGTGCTCGCTGAGTATCTCCCCATGGACTCTTTCTTGGACTATCCAGATATTCTCTGGTATAAACCTTATCCACCGTTCTCTTTTGGAACTTCACAGCATCACAACCTGCGACTACTGCTATATCAATTAGTTTCTTAGCAAGCTGCAGATCACCGTTATGATTAATACCGATCTCTGCTGTAATAAATACACTCATACTCTTATCTCCTTCTGCTTAGGCTATGCCGGATTACTCTCTCTTGTACATTGTTCCAACATTTCTTTGACTTCTCGGTCTTCCGGAATATATTGTAATAACTGTTGTAATATAGTTGTTGCCATAGCATAATCATTTTCCGTCATCTTTATCTTTGCAATATCTTTCAGGGATCTTGCCATATCCTGCATCTGCTCTATCGCCTGATCCCGTTCCTGCATATCTTTCTCTATGTTATCGCGCAGCATCTTGGCATAAGCAGTGATTGCCCGATCAAGCTTCGGATAAACGCCAAGGCATTGTTTTATTTTCTCTAATGTACCCCTGACATTATTATCCTTTCGATCACTGCGTAATTTATCCAAAAATAATGCAAGCTGCATATCATCGGGTAATAACAAAGTTACTGTTTGTAAAGCCTCATCGCGATAACACGGTCTATAAAAATTCAAAACATCATCTGTATACATCCAAATCATTTCTTCTAATTGTTCATATTTCGGTGTAATAGTCAGATAATTTGCCAGACATACTTCATCATATTTTATTTTAAAAATATCATACCTGATGTCATTGTTTCTTTTCCATGTTTTTATACGTGTATTCCATTTTTTCCATGCTTCTAAGCCGGTGCGTTCATTCATCCGCTCCAATGCTCTTCTCCATACCCGGAAATCAATATTTAATAATCTGGATTCCATGTCAATTTCAAGCTGTTCTGCAATATCCCAAATCTCATCATCCGTATCTAAAATTTGATCCGGACATTCTATAAATAACTGTTTAAAAAGTTCTTGTGCTTTGGCTCTGTCTTCATTTGATAGAGAATCCGTCTTCTCCATTTTCAGCCATTTGATTTTATTAGATAGTATATACACATGCTTACTATCCAGATGAATCGTAAGTTCTACCAGACGTTCTAAGCTTTCTGTTTCCCCTTGTAACCGATACTTTTCTTCAAGTTTCTTTAATACAGTGTATGTTTGTGGCGCACTGTTCTCCGTTGTAATAAGCATTTGGAATATCTTCCCAAACAAAGGATTATAAGGTTGGTTACAACATGCTTTCAATATCTCTTCTATCCATTCGGGCCAAAAAGATAATATTTTCTCATTCCAATCAACCATACCAAAGGCTTCTTCTGCTAATATATAATTTCCCTTATCAATCACCGTTCCAAGGCATAGTAAAACTGTCTCTGACATAAACAGACTATGAAAAACGTCTGTCACAATACCAGCCGTTTCGATCTCCATGGCACTCCGATCATCTCTTAATAACTTTGCAGCTTCTATATATTTTTCAAAGTAAAGATAACTTTGCCCTCGATTCTTTAAATGTGCATACAACCTTGCTCCAATCATATGATAAAAAGCCAAGCTCATTTCCATGGTTTTCAGTTCCATAAGTGAATGACTTATCGCCCTGTTTAACCATAGTATCTCATCTTCATACTTTCCTAAATACTCTAACGAGATTAGAATATAGCTAAATAATGTGCCAACATGAATTGGGCAATATGATATCTTTCCTTTATATTCTTCCCATTCTGCAATACCCTCTGCACATGTATGTATAACCTTATCATACTCAGCTAATGCAAAATATTCCTGTGCCAGTTGAAATGTCCACCTAGGATCTCCCGGATATTCTTTGCACATTTCCAATAGCGGTTTAATATTTCGTTGTGCATGTTTTATTTTATCCTGTGCATTCTTATACACATATCCATAATGGTGTACAAAATCATTAAATTTCTTCAATGGTTGAGGAAAAGGGTCTAAATATTCATGAACTTTACCAATAAATTTCGTACCATTCTCTATTTTAACCATTCTGGATGGATAAGAATATACCCATGCTTTTCCTTCAAAATCCAGATAATTTCTGACCACATAGGAGGCACTGTTATATTTCTTGCAGTCTCCGGATTGAAAAAAAGCAATAATCTCCTGGGGATTATCAAACCATTCATCATCATCGAGATACATGAACCATTCTCCATGTGCTTCTCCAAGTCCCGCATTCCTTGCCATGGCAAAGTCTCCGCACCAGGTGAAATCAATAATTTTATCCGCATATTTTTCAGCTATTGTTCGTTGTTGCTCATTGCATCCCGTATCTACCAATATGATTTCACATGGAAATGCTTTTTTGAAAGGTAATAATGATTTAAGACTTTTTTCCATGTCCTTCCTCCCTGAAATCAGCATGGAAATAGATAATAGAATCGACTTTTTATTCATATGTGGAATCCTTCCGCAAATCAAATTAAAACTAAAAGGGGACCGGCTGCAAAGCCGAGCCCCTTTCTTACTGCTATGTTAGATGCTCTAACTATTAAATTACTGTAATAAGGAAAGTACTCCCTGATTAGACTGGTTAGCCTGAGCCAACATTGCCTGACCTGCCTGAGATAAGATATTGTTATTTGAGTACTTAACCATCTCTGTAGCCATATCGGTATCACGAATAGCAGATTCAGCACTTGTTGTGTTCTCAACAACGTTATCCAAGTTGCTGATTGTATGCTCGAGTCTGTTCTGTACAGCACCAAGAGCAGATCTCTGTGTGGAAACCTTCTGAATTGCTTCTTTGATAGTTTCTACTGCATTGTCTGCATTCGTAGACGTCGTGCCATCAACTCTTAAGCCGTTAACTCCAAGGCCTTTAGCTGACATTGCCTGTAAGCTTAACTCAATCTTGTTGTTTGTTGTTGCATCAGCTCCAACATGAAGGGATAACTTCAAATTTCCTACCTGATCCTGAGTTGCTTTTACATCTGTAGCAGCAATTGTCTCTATCTTGTTGCCAAACTGATCATATAAGGTCTTATCTTTCAGCTTTGTTGCATTACCGCCAGTTGCCGTAAAGTAGTTGCCCAGTGCATTATCTGAAATCTTATTACCATCCTTATCATAGTAGCTCACTGTATCTCTTTTAGCTGCTTGAGTTACTGCTTTAGAATCTAAGGTTACAGTATCGGATAAAGCGGTCTTTCCGGTTTGATTATCTTTATTACCCTTTACTTCAAGTTTAATTCCCAAATCAATGCCATCGCGAGATACGTTGCCGTTTTTGTCAACATCATAGCCATCAACTGTAATTGCTGCGCTACTAGCTGTAGCACCCGCCGCAACAGTTATACGCGCTCCGCTCTTCTGTAATGCCTTAAGTAATTCGTTCTGGCCATCGACTGCCTCATTTGTTGCAACAGCATTGGTTGTAACAGTAACTTCAATCTTAAGTCCTGTATTTGAACCACTTGCTGTCTGCCTTAAGTTAGCAGAAATTGAAGCATTCGCAATAGCCTGTGATCCATAATTATAGCTATACTTCTTTTCAGCATTCTGATCGCCCTTTAACAGATAAGTCTCATTGAACTTGGTTGTTTCAGCAACACGATCAATTTCTGTAGTTAACTGATCAATTTCATTCTGGATGTAGCTCCTATCATTTTCAGAGTTTGTTCCATTGGCTGCCTTAACTGCTAATTCGTTCATTCTCTGAAGCATATCCTGAACTTCATTCAACGCACCTTCAGCAGTCTGTACTGTAGAGATACCATCCTGAGCATTTGCAGAAGCCTGTGTTAAACCTCTGATCTGCTTACGCATCTTCTCACTGATGGAAAGACCTGCTGCATCATCTGCTGCACGGTTGATCTTGTAACCGGAAGATAACTTCTCTGTGGACTTAGCCTGAGATTTTGTGTTAACACCTAACATTCTGTTAGAGTTCATTGCTGTAAGATTGTGTTGTACTACCATAATTCATTCCTCCTTGAAATTGTTCACTGCTTCCCTGCAGTGATTGTTTTATTTATTGTGCAGATTTCTTTTGAAATCGTACGCCTTCGAAAGATGCTCTGCGCTTTCTAAAACAAAACTGTTTGTCTTAGCAATTTGTTTTGTTTTATTTGTATTATATATCGGAGTGTATCCGAAATACTTAACCCTGTTTTGAAAAATTTTTGGGTATTTTTTGTTTTCTGTTTTTCGTATATTTATCAACTACAAACAGTTATTTCTTATCATCCAGAAACTGTGGTGGCACATAATTGGCATTATTCATGTTCTTATAATAATTCAGTGCCGCCTGTTTGTTCTGGCGTCCCTGGCGGATCTTCTCACGGGACTTACGGAACTGCTGCTCTACAGCAGACTTATTCCGCTGCTCCATGGTCTGCAGCTTCACACTCTTATCCGTGAGTTCTCCGATAAGGGACTGCAGGGCTCTGATCTGTGCAGCATACTGCTCCTTATTGCCAAGAAGCTGTTCCTTAATCCGGTCATAGACAGTCTCAAATCCCTGATCCAGCTCCATAATCCTCTGAATGAGCGGCTCCTTCTGATCTACCAGACGGTCAAAAGCCTCATAATCCAGCTCCTCCACCTTAAGCAGCTCCTGCTGCTGCGTCGTGTAGTCCGTGAGTTCGTCCAGGATCTGTAATTTCTTCTTCAGGCTGTCTTCTAATACGGATAAGTAATTGTCCATTATTCAGCTCCTTTATGTTGGTTCTTCGCCATTACTTCCTTCCAGGTGTCCCTTACGGAACGGAGGTGTTCACACACCTCCTCGAGAATTTCCGGGTCTTTCTTTATATTGGCCTGCGCCAGACGCTGCTGCAGGTAAGTATAGATCCGGTCATAATCCTCAGAAACCGGATATTTCGTATCCAGTGTACTCTGCAGGTAATTAATGATATTCTCTACCTTCACAATATTAATATGGCTCTTCTCAATATCCTTCTTCTCAATTGCCATAATCGCAATGTTACAGAACTTAATGGCGCCCTCATAGAGCATCAGTGTCAGCTCTGCCGGCGATGCCGTCAGAACCTTACTGTTATTATACTGTGCATACGCTGCCGGTATTGCCATATCATGAACCTCCCAGTAATCCTGTGATCGCACTTGCATTGGACTGCATCTTTGCAAGAGCGGTTTCCATCTTACTAAACTTACTGTACCACTTATCTTCGTAAGCATTCAGCTTCTTTTCCATTTCGGCAATCTTCGTGGTGTAGTCTGAATAGTCGGACTTCATCTTCTTGTCATCATAGAAGCTGCCATAGCTGCGGTAGCCCTCTACTGCCTTGGAAAGACCATCCATCGTAGAATACAGTTCCTTATGTAAGCTACTGAAAAAGGATACGACGGTATCCGGATCGGATGCGATCATGGATTTCAGCTTATCTGCATTGCCGGAGGTATTCTCATCATCCGGATCTCCATCGATGTGATAAGCATTCTTCTCATTCTCTGCTGCCGTAAAATAACTCAATGTATCAATTCCGAAATCACTTAAGTGCATCTGCTTGCCATCTACCGTTGTTCCACTGCTCATTACAGAGGTAAGCTTGCTGCGGATAGTGGAAAGTGTAGAGTCCCGGCGAAGCAGGGAATCCTTGATTTTCTTCTCATACTTCTCTACCTCTGTATCAGACATGGCATCCTTTTCATCATCGGTAAGAGGTTCATACTTGGATGCAGAAGCCGCATTGTAGAGCTTATCCATCTCATTCATGATGGTATTGTACTCCTTGAGGAAGCCCTTGATCATATCATAGATTCCATCGGTATCATCCTGTGTGGTAATGGTGACTGCTTCCCCTGCCTTGGTCTCACTGAGTGCAGTAAAGGTCAGTCCGTTAATTTCAAATACATTGGTATTATTGGTAAATGTTGCACCGTTTAACTCGATCTTGGCATCCTGTCCGTCAATCTTCTTCGCATACCCCTCTGCTGTCGGATCTCCGTCCGGATTAAGCTGAATCCCCAGTGCCTTTAACGCTGCCTGTCCGTTGCTTCCTGCTGCTGTAATGCTGAAATCATTGGACGCACCTGAGGCCTTGGCACTGATAAAGAACCTCTGCTGCTTCTCATCGAAGTTTGCATTGAGTCCTGCTTCCTTAAGCTTCGTCAATACATCTGAAATTGTGGTATCTGCCGTCACATCCAGGGTGAGATCCTTATCTCCGGCCTTAATGCTGATCTGCCCACCATCCCTGATGCCATCACTGCCGGCAAGATCACTTAACCTGGACAGTGCGGTAAGGCTTCCGCTGCCGGATGCTTTTATCTGTGCACCGGTTAAATAACCGGTCTTTGCAAGCTGCTTTACCTCCAGGGACTGTACACCGTTCACCGCATTCTCACCTGTAATCACGCTGACAGCACTGCTGTTCGACACTGCGGTTGTCTTCTTCATATAAGAAGAAGCAAAGCGCATATTACTGATGTACTTGCTCTGAAGGTTCTTAAGCTTCGTATTTAAATCCTTCCAGGCATCCTGCTTCCACTCCAGCTTGGTCTGCTTCTTTTTAACATCATCGACCTTCGTCCTCTTGGCAGAAACGAGCTCCTGGATGATACTTTCGGTATCCATTCCGGAATACATTCCGGTCATACGCATTGCCATATTCGATTCCTCCTGCTTGTTATCTCTTCTCGTCTACGAGGATTCCTGCCAGTTCCCATACCTTGGCAATCATGTCAAGGGTCTTCTCCGGCGGAAGCTCTTTAATTACTTTATGGGTATCCTTATCTACGATCTTGATCGTAACACGGTTCGTTGCCTCATGAATTCCGAATACTGCTTCGGAATGGGACATATTCTTATTGAGCTGTTCGACAGCCTTCCTGATCTGTTCATTACTTGCTGTCTGCTGTTCGGAAGTACCCTGATTATTGGTCTCAGTTCCCTGTCCATTCTTCTCATCGACCTCTTTAATCTTCGCGGTTGTCGGATCAAAGCTGACGGTCTGTTCTGCTGTAGTGGAAACGTCCGTGTTTTCTACAGCCTTCTGTACAGGCTTTGCCTGTTGTGTATTCTGTGCCTGATAAGTCATGGCACTGCTTAGTGGTTCAATTGTCATTGTGTACACCTCCCTGTGCTTCCCTGATGTCTGTTCAACATGGTCACAATTTCATATTTAACGGTTTCTTGTAGTTTATATCGGTTTTGGGTTATAAAAGATTAACCCCCTGCAGAAATTTTTCTCATTCTGCAGGAGGTGGATTTGCCTTGATAATTGACCTTATATCGAATGTGTGGGAGGTAAGCGCCGGTATCATGACTGTGACCGGCGCCTCCCTATTCACAGAGATCATTTAAAGCACCGGATACTGTCCTGAAGCTGATCCACTACTCCTGACATATCTTCAATGGAAGAAGAAATTTCCTGCATTTCTTCTTCCATTCCGTGATTATTTTCCCGAACCACAGAAAGCATCCCGTTACTGTCATTTACGGTCTTTTCTATACTGTCATTTGCTGTATTGACATGCTGCAGACTTTCCTGTATCCTGCCGATCTGCTCTCTTACATCTGCCATCATTTCATCTACATGATCTGCTGCTTCATGATAATTTTTCCCTGTATTCTCCAGTGTATCATAATCGGCAAGCACCTTTGTATTGACAAAGGTAAGCAGCCTTGTTGCATTTTCGGAAAGCTCCTGTACACTCTCTACTACCCTGTCACTGATCTCCTTGATATGGTTTGCCGATTCTCTTGAACTGTCCGCCAGGTTTCTGATCTCCTCTGCTACAACAGCAAATCCCTTTCCTGCCTCTCCTGCCCTTGCTGCCTCTATGGATGCATTCAGTGCCAGCAGATTTGTTGTGCCGGCGATCCCGAGGATATCCCCTGTCAGCTTGGTTATTTTATGGATCTGCTGACTGCTTTCGATCGAGCTGTTCACCGCCGTATTGATCTCGGAAAGCATACTAGTGGCCTCCTTCTTACTTGCCAGAGCCACCTCCTTCATTTCCCCTGCTTTTCCCTTAATACCGGCCGCATAGCTGCTGCCTTCTTCTGCAACCTGCTTCATTCCCTCCACAGTCTGTCCAAGAAGCAGCGTATCCTCCTTTACCTCCTGTACGGCTCCGGATACCTTTTCCATTCCTCCGGAAAGCCTTGTCAGATTCTGTGTCGTGTTCGCCGCACTTTCATTTACCTTTTCCACGCATGTGGAAATACCTGTCTGTGTCTCCTGCATCCTTCTGCATCCGTTTTGGAGTGCTTCGATAATTTCCTGCATCTGGGAAACCAGATCATTGATCGCCATGGAAAGTCTGCCGATTTCATCCCGTGACCTTACCCGGATCCGTCTGGTGATATCCCCTTCATTATTCCGGATCCCTTCCACCAGCTCATCTACCTGCTTTGTAGCGCCCTTTACAGGATTGATCACCCAGAGCTTGATCCCGGTCATGATCAGCAGCATTGTCAGGGCAAGGATCAGTGACGCCACCGCAACAATTCCGGGTACACTTTCTGCCCTCTCTTCCATGCCCGCATGGGCAATATCCATCTGTGTCTCCGTGATCTCAAGCATTTCATCCATGCAGGCTTCTATACTCTCGTTAAACATCGGCAGATTGGAGGTAGCCGATACATATGCCTGCGTCTTGTTCGCTGCACTGGTTTCCAGCAGACTTTCTACTGTTCTCCTGTATTTCGCATACTCATTGTATGCGGACTGGAAGGCATTCCTTCTCTGGTCATTTTCAGAAAGACATTTTGAAAATGCATCCATCTGTGTATCCATCTGATCCATTTCTGCCAGGATCTTTGTCTTCAGCTCCTCCATGGTCACATTATTGGTCGTCATGACATGCGTCAGTACCTGCCCGTTAATATAGGTAAATTCTCTGGAAAGTCCGGATATCTGCTCCTGCTCTGTCACCTGTTTTGTTACGATCTCATTGCTGACATTAGTTATTGACTGCAGCCTATTTACCAGGATAAAAATACAGCCAAAGGCTGCAGCTGCAAACAGAAGGATCAGCAGCATGATCTTCATTTCCAGTCCGATCCCCCGCTTCTTCCCCGTTCTCCTTATTTTCTTTTCCTTTTTTTCTCTTTTCTTCACAATTACTTCCTCCTGTAAATATGCCGGCAATATCGGCACCGCTTTCATACCCAAAAAGGGCCATAAAGTGCATATGCACCCGGCCCTCTTTGATTAGATATGCAGAAATTAATTTTTGGCAATTAATTTTCCACCACGTTTGGATACTACATCGAAAATAACTGCTGCCAGAAGTACAAGACCTTTTACTACCTTCTGCATATTCTGGTCTACACCCATCAGGGACATACCAAGGTTGATCACACCCATCAGCACCGCACCAACAATAACACCGGGAACTGTTCCTGTTCCGCCGTATGCAGAAGCACCGCCGATAAAGCAGGAGCCGATCGCATCCATTTCATAGTTCTGTCCATAAGTGGGCTGTGCGGATGTCATACGTGCGATTGTTACCATTCCGGCAAGAGCTGCCAAAAACCCCATGTTCATATATGCCAGGAAATAAACCTTATTTGTATTGATACCGGAAAGCTTTGTTGCCTTCTCGTTTCCTCCCACTGCATAGAAGTAACGTCCTACTGTTGTATTGGAGGTAATATAACCATACACCATGATAACGATCAGCACCCAGATCAGGACGCTCGGGATACCCTTATGCTGTGCCAGTCTGTAGGTAAAAGCAAGGATGACAGCTGTGATGATCACCATTTTCATAATAACAGTAATAAGACCTTCTACCTCATAGCCCTTCTTTACCTTATCCATTCTTCCCTTAATCTGGATGGAAATGTAGATCGCTGCTGCCAGGACACCGGCAAAAATACAGGTCATATTCAGAGAACCATTTCCGAAGAAATCCGGTATGTAGCAGTCAGCACCGCCGCCAAACAGATTTACAAAGGTTGTACAATCCTTAATGGATACCGTCATACCATCCAGTACAACATTGCTTAAGCCACGGAAGGCAAGCATGCCGGCCAGTGTTACAATAAAGGGAGGGATCCTGACATAGGCGATCCAGAAGCCCTGGAATGCACCGATCAGTGTTCCTACTGCAAACATGACCAGGATAGCCAGCCACATATTCATCTTCATATTTACCATCAGCATGGCACCGATCGCACCGACGAAGCAGACAACGGAACCAACGGAAAGATCAATGTTGCCACCTGTCAGGATACAGAGCAGCATACCTGTTGCCAGGATAAATACATAGGCATTCTGGGAGATCAGACTGCTGACATTCATTGGCAGCAGGATCGCTCCTCCTGTTCTCCAGGCAAAAAATGCTGTTACTATGATCAGTACGATTATCATTGTATATTTTTTAACAAAATCCACAGATTTTATTTTACTCATGCTGTCTGCTCCTTTCCTGCTGTGCCAAGAATATGAGACATGATCAGTTCCTGTGTTGCCTCACTTCCCGCCAGCTCTCCAACTATTTTCCCTTCATTCATAATATAGATCCTGTCGCACATGCCCAGAATCTCCGGAAGCTCTGAAGAAATCATGATGACGGATTTTCCTTCTGCCACCAGTTGATTGATGATGCAATAGATCTCATATTTTGCACCAACGTCAATTCCTCTTGTCGGTTCATCCAGTATCAGAATATCAGGATCTGCAAACATCCATTTTGCAAGAAGTACTTTCTGCTGATTGCCGCCGCTCAGGTTTCCAACATTCTGTTCTACCGTCGGACATTTTGTTTTCAGCTTTTCTTTGTAGTCAACTGCCACATTATATTCTTTATCCTTATCGATCACAGTATGGCTGCTGACCGCATCCAGATTGGAAAGTGTAGTATTGATCTTGATCGGATTGCTCAGGATCAGTCCATTTCCCTTTCTGTCCTCCGTAACATAGGCAAGCCTGTTCCTGATCGCTTCCTGTACGTTGTTCAGATGGACTTCCTTTCCATTGATATATAATTCTCCGCTGATGTTATCTCCATAGCTCTTTCCAAACAGACTCATGGCAAGCTCTGTTCTTCCTGCGCCCATCAGTCCTGAGATTCCTACAACCTCTCCCCTTCTCACATTGAGGCTGACATCATCCACCACCTTCCGTTCTGAATACAGCGGATGATATACATTCCAGTGCTTTACCTCCATCCGGATATCACCAATATGCGGCTCTCTCTTCGGGAAGCGGTCGGAGATCTCACGTCCTACCATTCCCTTAATGATCCGTCCCTCTGAGATCTTATCCACCCTCTTATCCAGTGTTTCTATCGTGGAACCGTCCCTGATCACCGTGATCTTGTCAGCCACATAAGAAACCTCATTCAGCTTATGGGAAATGATGATGGACGTCATTCCCTGCTCCTTCAGCTGAAGCATCAGATCCAGAAGTGCCTTGGAATCTGTCTCATTTAAAGATGCAGTAGGCTCATCCAGAATCAGCAGCTTTGCATTCTTGGCCAGTGCCTTTGCAATTTCTACCAGCTGCTGCTTTCCTACTCCGATATCCTTGATCAATGTCTGCGGGCTTTCACGGAGTCCTATTGTCTTAAGCAGTTCTGCCGCCCGCGCATTTGTCTCATTCCAGTTAATTTTATATTTATGTCCCCGTTCATTTCCGAGGAACATATTTTCCCCAATTGTCATATAAGGAATCAGGGCCAGCTCCTGATGTATAATAACAATCCCCTTTTCCTCACTGTCCTTAATGGCATTGAATTTACAGACCTCACCATCGTAAATAATATCCCCTTCATAGGTTCCATAAGGGTATATACCACTCAGTACATTCATAAGTGTGGATTTTCCAGCACCATTTTCTCCTACCAGTGCATGGATCTCCCCTTCCTCCACTTGCAGATTTACATTATCAAGCGCTTTTACGCCAGGGAATGTCTTGGTAATATTTTTCATTTCCAGTAATATTTTTGCCAACTGTATCCCTCCCAAGTCTTACTGTTTCCGCATGATCTAATCAATTTATAAAACTAAAATACCTTCTCCGGGGAATCTGTCTCCGGCAGCTCCCTCCATTCTCCGATACAAAACTGGCAGGGGGGGAAGAACCCACCTGCCATGATCATTCTGCCAACTATTTTACTGTAGATCAGACTCTGTGTAGTATCCGGAATCAACAAGCAGCTCCTTGTAATTGCTTGCATCTGCGAACACAGGCTCACACAGGTAAGAAGGAATCACACCAGTACCGTTATCATAAGTTTCTGTATCGTTAACAGGTGCTTCTCCACCCTTCATAACTGCATCTACCATTTCTACTACCTTGGATGCCAGTGTACGTGTATCCTTGAAGATAGACATAGACTGTTTGCCGGCGATCATATTCTTTACGTTTGCGATATCACAGTCCTGACCGGTAATGATCGGCCACTCGCCTGTGTAGTTTGCTTCCAGTGAATTGGTAACACCAAGTGCTGTAGAGTCATTGGAGCAGAGAACTGCATCAAGCTTGGTTCCATCTGCATAGTTTGCTGAAATGATAGCATCCATTCTGGACTGTGCTGTTTCTGTTGACCAGTTTGCTGTTGCAACTGTTTCGAAATCTGTCTGGCCGGACTTAACAACGAGCTTTCCTGCATCGATGTAAGGCTGAAGTACATCCATAGCACCACCGAAGAAGAATCTTGCATTGTTATCACCAGGATCACCTGTTACAAGCTCAATATTGAAGGGACCGTCTGCGTTGTCAAGATCAAGCTTTTCCTTGATGTATTCGCCCTGCTTGGTTCCTACCATGTAGTTATCAAATGTAGCATAATATGTAACAGCGTCAGAGTTCATGATCAGACGGTCATAAGCGATAACCGGGATATTCTTTTCCTTTGCCTGCTCAAGAACAGTTCCAAGGGAATCGCCATCGATAGAAGCGATTACCAGAAGCTCACAGCCTGAGTTGATCATGTTCTCGATCTGAGATACCTGGGTCGGAATATCATTTGACGCATACTGGAGATCTACCTCATATCCGGCTTCCTTCAGCTGGGCTTCCATATTGGAGCCATCCTGATTCCATCTCTGAAGATCCTTGGTAGGCATTGCCACACCAACTTTTCCGCCGGCGGCTGCTGTGTCTGCTGCCGCATCAGTGGTCTCAGATGATGCATCCTCTGCCGATGCATCCTCTGCCGGTGCTGCCTCCTGCGTATCTGTGCTTGTGCTCGTACTTTCTGCTGCCCCCTGTGATGATCCGCATCCTACCAGCATGGAAGCTACCATTGCTGTGGTAAGCAGTACGCTCAGTATTTTTTTCTTCATAAAATTTTACCTCCCTATTACTTTGTAGATTTTGTTTACAGTTGAATCATACCATAGAAGAAGCAGGACAAAATTATGACTTTCTGCATTTTTTTAATTCCCTCAGGGTATCAAAAAGAACTGTGCTAGCATTTTTTTGTGCTCATCACAGTCCTTTTCCCAATTTAATCCTGTTCTGTTTTATCGTCACAGCATATTATTCCTCTTATTCCGGCATTTTCCCCGGTACATTTAAATAGACATCCTCCTTCAGATGAAAGCCGCTCCCTATGATCACCTCATTCATATTGTCCTCATTCACACTGATCGGCTCCAGTCCGATATAGGGAATCTCATAGGTTCCGTCATTCATTGACACGGTTCCCTGCAGTTCTTCTCCTTTTGCCAGCTTCACTGCACATTCTGCTGCCTTCTGGGCAAGCTTTTCTACCGGCTTGTATACTGTCATGACCTGGGTTCCCTCCACTATACGCTGACAGGCTTCCAGATCCGCATCCTGTCCTACCACAAGAATATCTCCTGCCATCCGTTTTTCCTTAAGATTATGTACTACCTTGCTTGCCAGATCATCATTCCCGCACATAATGGCATCTGTTTCCGTCACAAGCCCCATATGATCATCCAGATATGCTGATGCCAGCTCCGCCTTCCACCCTTCTGCGTGCATGGAGTCCAGAATCGTCACATTGTGTGCATCCATGACCTTCCGGAATCCTTCTTCTACAAGAGGTACATTACTATCCGTCGCTGATCCGCCAAGCATCAGCACCTTGCCGCCATCGATTCCCTTTTCCACAAGAGCTTCTCCCATCATGTTACCGACCATCTCATTATCAAAGGAAATATACAGATCCACATCTGCATTCCGGATCAGTCTGTCATAGGCGATCACCCTGATGCCGGCATCCTTCGCCTTCTTTACGCAGTCGCTCTGCGTATTGGAATCAATACAGATAATCGCAATCACATCCATTCCCTTATCAATAAAGTAATCGATCTGTTTTCTCTGCTGTTCAATATCTCCATTGGCATTCTGGACATTTACCTCCGCTCCAAGCTCCTTGGCCATAGATACGAAAATATCCCTGTCTCTCTGCCACCTTTCAATCACGAAGGAATCAAAGCACAGTCCTATCTGGATCTTGTCCTCCTTATCCTTTTCTCCCTCCGTCATTTCCTTTTCCATACTGCCACAGCCTGCCATAGTGATCAGCAGTATGAGCATCAAAAGAAAGCTGCCGATATGCTTTTTCATCCTACGGTATCCCCCTTATTTTCCTTATATTCTGTTGGTGTTACCCCTATATTTTTCTTAAAGGTTCTGCTGAAATAATTAGGATCAGCATAGCCCACCATAGAACAGATCTCCTTCATGGAGCTATCTGTCGTAAGCAAAAGCTCCTTGGCCTTATCCATCCTCAGATTAGTCAGATATTCAATAAAATTCTGCTCTGTACTGTCCTTAAAAAGCTTGCTGAAATAATAAGGACTGATATTTACCTCCCTTGATACCTCATCAAGGGAAATATCCCTGTTGTAGTTCTCCCTGATATAACGCATGGCCTCTTCGATCACACTTCCGGATTTCTCTGACCGTTTACTCTGGATATTTCTGCAGGCCTCTGCTATCTTATCCGTAAACCAGAGCCGCAGTCTCTCCGGATCCTCCATACTCATGATCCCCGGCAGATAATCACTTCTGACATCCAGCTGATAGGTCATACCTCCTTTTTCATAGGCAATGTGTTCTGACCACAATACAAATTCCAGTACCTTCAACCGGATATCCATAAGCCCTGACCCACTTTCCATCATCCAGTCAAAGAAGCTCTTTGCAGAAGCTGTGGCATTATTTATTTCACCATTCTCAATTTCTTCTAATAATCTCTTCTCCAGCTTAATAGGATAATCCCCGGCATACTCACAGCGTAGGGGGAGATCATCCACATGGGCAACGCTCCCTGTTGATTCTACCAGTACCCGCAGTGCCTGCGTATAGGAATCTGCCATATCCCGCATTTCACCTACACTTCCAAACCCGATCCTGAAGCTGATGTCTGTCCGCTTTCTCAGATACCGCACTGCTTCCCTTGCCTTTTCGATCAGCTCGATACGCTCATTATAATCCATGACTTCCTTTTCATAGGGCACCAGGACTGCCAGCTTATTGGCCATTACCGATCCTACATAGCAGTTAAAATATTCCTTCAGGATCGTGCGTACCTCCTGATAATGATTCTGCATCCTGACACTGCTTCCTACCGCATTGGTCATATGATTCCCCTGCTGCTCATCCCCGCATACAACTGCCACCATGTAGGCATATCCGCTGTCCATCCCAAGCAGCGTCTTATAATTTTCTATATCCTCTTCAAAGTGCTCCTGCAGAAGGATATTGGAGATCAGCCCGCTTTCAATAATAGGAACTACTGTTTCCAGCTTTTCCTTGACCAGCAGCTCCCTTTTCCGCTTTTCCCTTTCCCTGTCAATGATCTCCATGGCTTTTTTCAGGACAGCCAGAATCCGCTTTCTCTCCATAGGCTTCGTAATATACTCAAGAACCCCAAGTGAAATGGCCTCCTGCGCATAGTCGAACTTATCATAGGCCGACATCACGATAAACACTGTACTGCTGTTTGACTTCTTGATTTCCTTCATGGCATCAATTCCATTGATACCGGGCATCTGGATATCCATGACCGCGATATCCGGCCGGAAGCTTTCTGCCAGCTCAATTACACTTCTTCCTGTTTTAGCATACCGGATCTCACAGAGATCCCCAAATTCTTTTTCAATAATAAATTTCAGGGAATCGATCACGATCCCTTCATCATCAGCCAGCATGATCCTGTACATGATAAGGTTCCCCCTCTTCCTTTTTCTTCAGGTATATAACAAACTCCGTTCCCATATCCTTCCCTTCGCTGTAAATACTCATCACATCATCCATTTCCGAATACAGCTTCAGTCTGGCAATGACATTATCCATTCCAATTCCGTTCGAGCTTCCGGGATGCTTCTCCTGCCTGTAAGAACCATTCAGAATCTTCTCAATGTTTTCCGTACTGATCCCTCTGCCATTGTCTTTTACACTGATGCAGACGAAATCATCCTCCTGATAAACGGAAAGCCATATTTTCCCTCTTCCTTCCATTTCACGGATTCCATGATTGATGCAATTCTCCACGATAGGCTGCAGGATCATGCCCGGCATCCTGACAGAAAGCACACCTTCATCAATCTGCTTCTTATAATGGATCTCCCCGGAAAATCTCACATTCAGAATATATATATAGTTATCTACGAGCTCAATCTCTTCCCTGACGGTAACTGTCTCATTCCCCTTTTTGACATTGTATCGAAAAAACTCCGCTACATTCTGGACATAATCATATGTCCTGTCTGCCTCTTCCATCATGGCAAGCTGGGCACCCGCATTCAGAGTATTAAACAGAAAATGCGGATTGATCTGTGCCTGCAGATATTTCAGCTGCGCATCCTTCAGATGTGCTTCCATCATCAGCTCCTTTTCCTTCAGTGACTGCTGGATCTCCATACTCTGCCTCAGTCTCTCAATATACTGTCTGATGCTGACCACCATCTGGTTAAAGGCTTTGGTCACGATACCGATCTCATCTTCAGCCGCAACCGGTATCAGTTCCACGTTAAAATTCCCCTTGGCAACCTCGTCGGCCGATGTTGCCAAGCCTTTGAGCGGCCTGATCATGCCACCGGTAAACCGGATGATCAATATCACATTTCCCACGATCACAACAGTCAGCACCAGAATGCTGATCGTTTCAAAACGTCTGAACGCGTCAGACAGCCTGCTGTAATTCTCTGAGTTATTCCGGAACCGCTCATTGTTCAGACTGTTGATATAGGTATCGATATAGCCATACATCTGCGTGGCATTCTCATAACGCACCCTGTACTTCTCCACATTCCGTCCACGTTTGGCCTCAATCGTCTGCCCTACCACATCCAGATATTCCCGGGACATATGCCGGATACTCCGTTCCATCCTCAGAAAAGCAGTACCGGCGATCTTATCATTCAGCCCTTCCACCATTTCAGTATAGGTCTGTTCATTCCGGTAAAACTCCTCCAGGGAATCACTGGTCTTGGCATTCAGATAATCGGTCATACTATCCTGCACTGCAGTCAGCGCATCCGACAGCTCGTTCAGGTGCATATTATCTTCATAAACCATGTCTATTTCCCGGAACATACTGTTGATTCCGGTAAATAAAAGCAGGGTAACCAGAAATACCAGCATATTGGCCAGAATAAAAACACAGCTCATCTTTTCCTGAAGGGACAGCTTTTTCGGATTAATTCTCATCTTCATCACCGCCCTCCAGGTATTGTGCCACATTACTTTTATCGATCAGGGTAACATCTGCCGTAAAATACTGACTGGTATTTCCCAGTAAATAATATTCCGTCAGTGCTTCTACGCAAAATCCTCCCATCTGCTCCGTATCTATGGAAATCGTTGCATTGACGACATTCCTGTCAATGGCATTAATAATAGTATCCGAATCATAATACCCCAAAATGGAAATCTGTCCAACCTGATTATAATCAACCACCGCCTGATAAACGCAGGTGGTATTCAGTTCATTCAGACAGATGATGATATCCGGCAGCCTCTCCTCCATAAAAATATCCCGGATAGACTCCTCTACAGAAAAGGTATTGGTATCATCTACTGTGATATAGGAAACTGAGAACTTTGTTTCTCCCGTCTTTTCCTGTTCTATGGCATCCTGGATGCCGGAATAGATAATATTTTGTCCGGAATTCATCGTATAGGCATTCGTAAGGACAGCTACCTGTATTTCTCCCTTTTCTTCGGATTTCTCCTTCTTCTGTTCCTCTGCAATCTTCAGCACCTGTCTGCCATATTCCCTGCCAAGATTATAGCTTCCTACACCAACAAAGCTGCACCGTTTACTATGGGTGTTGTCACCATACAGCGTTACAACAGGAATATCCCTGTCTACTGCCTCATCGATCAGCTCTGTCAGCTCCTCGCTTTCATCCGCTTCCACAAAAATACCATCTACACCGGAGGAAATCGCGATCCGCATCAGATCCTCTCTGGAATAATCCTCAGAAAGGTTCTCTCCCAGAAGATCCACGTAAGCATTCTCTTCAAGCCCCCTCCGATATGCCCCCTGATACACCGACTGCCAGAAAGAGGATTTGCTGTCCTTGGTGATCATCACGTAATATTTATCATAGCTGTCTGCATCTGCCACCTCACGAAAGCCCCTGATATGGGTTAAAAACATGAAAATGCATACACTGATAGCCACGATACTGATCAGCACGGCTATTCCACTGATGCAGATAGTCCGTTTTCCGTTTTTTTCATTCATCCCCGTCCCTCATTTTCCTTTTGTTTCCTGTAAATATATTCTCATATTAATATTTTAACTTCATTGGTCCAACGTCACACTCAGTTTTTATAATTATAACAGATTATCTGATTTTCTGTCAGTTCTTCTCTTTTAATTTCCAAAGTGCCTCATATACTACCAATTTTCAAATTTAAGTACACATGTTTTTACGGAAATACTTTGAAAATTCGTACGAAAGAGGGATTCTTCCCTAATCCTTAATCTGTCTTCCCTCATGATCCAGGTGATAATGATCCCTGTAAATCAGTTCTGACAGCGGCACAAAGGTATATCCCTGGTCCTTCAGGTTCTGAATCAGCTTATCCAGCGCCTCAGATGTGAATTTCGCTCCATTATGGCACAAAATAATTGATCCGCTTCCCAGATGCTTATGTCCGGTAACCGTTTTAATAATAGAATCCACTCCGTAATCCTTCCAGTCCAGGGAATCCACATCCCATTGAATCGGGTAATATCCGCACTCTCTTGCGACCTTGATTACCGCATTATCATAGTCACCATACGGCGGGCGGAACAGGAACATTTCATACCCGGTCAGCTCACGAACCTTTTCATGAACCTTCATCAGCTCTTCTTTCTTTTCCGCATCGGAAATCTGACTCATATTCTTATGGTTTTCGCTGTGGTTTCCCAGATCATGCCCATCCGCAAGGATGGCTCTGACATCCTCCGGATAGCTCTCTACCCAGCCGCCTGTCATAAAAAAGGTCACTTTCACATTATTCTTTTTGAGGATTTCGAGAATTTTCTTCGTATCCTCGTTTCCCCATGCTGCATCAAAGGTGAGTGCAATCTTCTTTCCACCCGCTTCATCTGTTTTTACACAGTAAATCGGCAGCTCACGGTTTCCAACCGTGTTGCTTGCATGCACGCTGTCTCCCCAGAACACCACCGCTCCACGCAGAAGTGCGGCGGCGACAAGCAGAAATGCCGTATTCCGCAAAAGCAGCATGCAGACTCTTTTCTGATAATCCGGACGCTTCTCCCCATCTTGTCTTTTCCACTCTTCCTTCCAATGCACATGCAGACCATCCATCAGATTTTTTCCCGTCTGTTTCCATTTTTCTATGTATTTGCTCATAAGAAATCCCGGTATATTTTTTATACAAAATATGCCGGGATCTCTTGTCCTTATGCCAGATCAATGTATGATAAGGACTATTTCTGTTATGTTTGTGATCCACAATTTGGGTACCGGCTCTCATTCTTTCCAGGCAGCTTCTTTATCATATTACAATGACAGCGATCTGCGATCTCATTCCATTCACAGAAATACCGCAGCCAGAAGCGGCATGGTGATCACAGAAAGCACCGTGGTAAGCGCCACACCACGGGAAGCAGCTTCATAATCTCCGCCATACTGCTGAGCAAGCATTGCAGTCATGCTTCCTGCCGGAGTCGCCATCATCACAAGGCACACACCCCGCAAAATTTCCTGCTCTGCCACACGATTCACCATGATCATCCAGACAGCCGGAAGAAGCAGCAGCTTCACCAGCGAAAACAGTAACAGCTTCTTATCCAGAAACAGCTCCTTTAACGGCATTTGTGCAAGGGATGCTCCGATAATCATCATACTTAACGGAGCGGTGAGATTCCCCAGATTCGTAATGAATGCCTGTAAAAAGGAAGGAACAGGAGTCTGCAGAAAGTAAAGCAGCATTGCTGCGATACAGGCAATCACTCCGATATTGAAGATCTTCTTCACGATTTCTACTGTTCCCTGCAGCTTTCCCTGTTGTTCACTGCCATTTTCTATATTTTCAGACATCCCATTCACAGCCGCTGTTATGCCTTGCGCATCCTGCCGTTCCCCTGTCTTTCCATCCGGCTCTGCTTTCACATCTACCTCTGCTTTCACATCCACCTCTGCTTTCACATCCGACTCTGCTTTCACATCCGACTCTGCTTTCACATCTACCTCTGACTTCACATCCGGCTCTGCTTTCACATCCTGCTCTGTCTTCACATCCACCTCTGCATTCACATCCTGCTCTGTCTTCGCACAGGCACCCGGCTTTCTTGTCAGCACCTCCACTCCATAGGTATAAATCAGAATATTAAATGGAATCTGAAAGACCGCTCCATACAAAAGTGCTCCATTGCCGTACATCGCAGCCAGTACCGGGAATCCCATAAAGCCAATGTTTGCAAAAACCGTCATCGCTGCATAGGCTCCACGACTCTCCTTCTGTATGCACAGGATTCTCGGAAGAAGCTGTGCCACAACAAGCAAAAAGGCATACATCATAACCACGATTGCAAGCGTCTGTACCAGCTCCTTTCCCTGCATCTGCTGATCCGTCAGTGCACTGCTTAAAATCATACAGGGATTGGCCACATTCACTACAATCGCCGAAACCTTTCTGCTCACCTCTTCCGTAAGAATCTGCCTTCGATAACATAAATATCCGACCGCCATCATCAGAAACATAACGATCATCTGCTGCAGCATCACCATACCAGAACCCTCACATTCACTTTTCCTTTCCTGCTTAACCCTTTTTCGCCCTCATAGGCAAACTTCCCATAGCCGCGGACGGTAATCTGATCCCCCTCCTTCAGCGCCCGGCTGTTATTCTCACACAGTCTTCCGTTGATAAATACCTTCTGCTCCCGGAACAGCTCATTACTTTCTGTCCGTGAAAGATGATACACCCCCGCAATCAGCGCATCGGTCCGTGCGGAGCTGATCTGGATGAGCTTTTCCTCCGGTTCCTTCTGCAAAAAGACCGGCGGCTCTTCGCAGACCGTACACTGCACACTTGTATGCCGGATCCGCGTAAGATTTTCGGTAATGTATTCTGCCATGCTTTTCAGGCAGAACAGATACCCCGTCTTGTCCTCAATATAAATATCTCCCAACGTACTACGCTCAATCCCAAGGTTCATGAGTGCCCCCAGAAAATCCCGGTGTGTCAGCGCATCCGCAAACTTATTCATTAACGGTGCCATTTTAATACAGCAGATCGGGAACTCCCATTCCTCACCGAACCGGATCACTGCCCGCTCACACCCCTCCTGACCTCCGAAAACGCAGTACGGTACATACGAAAAGTCCATGGAATAAAAAACGGACTGCTCCGGCAGACTTAAGAACCCGGTGAACGTTGCTATATGACTCTGGTCCGCTTTCCGCGCCAGATCGGTAAAATGCTTCCTCAATATCTGATCTTCTTCGTTTTTCAATGAATTTCCTCTTTCTTTTGTTGCTCTTCTTTATTCTGTGCTATACTATATCCATTGGAGAAACAGGTAATATTCCTTTCTCCAAAGCCCATTGTACCATAAATGAGGCCAAATCTGAATCATTACCAAATTAACCATTTGCAATAAGGAAAGGATGGATACTATGGATTTCAAGGATGCGCTGCGAAGCATCATTAAGCCGCATAACGAAGACCCCCTGGAGCGTCTTACAACTCCCTTTGGAGAGGCGCTTTCAAAGGATAAGGTACTTACAGAATACCCGCGCCCCCAGTTTGAGCGCCCATCCTATATTAACCTGAACGGCTTATGGGACTATGCTATCCAGCCGAAAAAGGGCTTCCCCGACCGCTACGACGGGCAGATTCTCGTCCCTTTTTCTCCGGAAGCGATCCTGTCGGGTGTGGAACGCCAGCTGCAGCCGGGGGAATACCTCTGGTACCGCCGTCTGCTCCCGGTTGACGAGATGGATCTCTTTAATGGCAGCCGTCTGATCCTGCATTTCGGTGCGATCGACTACGAAGCCGATATTTTTCTCAACGGAAACAAGGTAACGTCCCACCGCGGCGGATATCTTCCCATCGACTGCGACATCACGGATTTTCTGGAAAAAGGAGAAAATGAGCTGACGGTACGTGTCAGCGACCCCAGTGATGCAGGCTTCCAGAGCCGCGGCAAACAGATTTTAAAGCGTGGAGGCATCTTTTATACGGCACAGAGCGGCATCTGGCAGACCGTCTGGATGGAATGGATCCCTGCCACCCATATTGAACATATTACCATAGAACCGGACTTTGACCGGCAGGAGGTATTTATCGAGGTCGATACGACTCTGTGTGATGCACTTCCGATGCTGCGCATCTGTGTCATGACACCGGATGCAAAACAGGTATTGTTCCGGCAGTCCCTGACTCCGAAGAGTAATCTTGCCGATGTACACAGACATCATGCGCAGTCCCAGTCCTATGATTTTACGATTTCCATTCCGGATGAACTGTTTTTCCCATGGACTCCGGAAGCTCCGGCGCTTTACCCGGTAACGGTAACCTTAGGCAGGGATGAGGTGAAAACTTACTTTGCCCTGCGCACCTATACCATTGAATTATCGGAGGATAAACCGGTCTTCTGTCTCAATCACAAGCCCTGTTTCCTCATGGGTGTCCTGGATCAGGGCTACTGGTCGGATGGATTAATGACGGCCCCCTCCGATGAAGCATTGCTTTATGATATCACAACCATGAAAAAGCTGGGCTTCAATATGATGCGTAAGCACTTGAAGGTAGAATCTGCAAGGTGGTATTACCACTGTGACCGCCTTGGCATGATCGTCTGCCAGGATATGATTAACGGCGGCGGTCAGTACCGGATGCCGTTTATCAACTATCTGCCCACGGTATGCCCTTCTCTGGCACGCCACATCTCGGATCAGGCTTACCATCTTTTTGCAAGAGAGGATGAAGATGCCCGTGACGAATGGGAAGAAGAGCTGGCCGATATGATTGATTACCTGAAATTCTTCCCCTCCATTGCCATCTGGTGTCCTTTTAACGAGGGCTGGGGACAGTTTGATTCGGTACGTATTGCAGAGTCCATCCGCGCACAGGATCCGACACGGCTCATCGACGCGGCAAGCGGCTGGTTCGATCAGGGTGCCGGAGACTTTATCAGCGTACACAATTACTTCCGGCGTCTTAAGGTTGCTGCCGGAGAATGGAAGAAGCATAAGAAAAGCCGGGCCTTCTTCCTGTCCGAGTATGGCGGCTT
>ENA-ORSL01000435-ORSL01000435.1-human-gut-metagenome-genome-assembly--contig:-NODE-435-length-45123-cov-21.776737_pt1 | contig 45123 bp, 37 predicted proteins | sample MGYA00242190_ERZ509157 | MGnify/ENA primary metagenome ERZ509157 (study PRJEB26280, sample SAMEA2338664) | human gut metagenome | biome: human gut; feature: human-associated habitat; material: faeces... | reverse complement strand
GGAGACGGTGGGATTCGAACCCACGGACCCTTGCGGATCAACTGATTTCGAGTCAGTCCCGTTATGACCACTTCGATACGTCTCCGTATTTATCTCAACATCAGCACCTCAGAAAACGGGGAGAACTGATGGGGAGAACAAGCAAAAATATTAAGTTAAGAATACCCGAAAAACCCCGTAAAATCAAGGGATTCCGGTCAGGGAGCTACCGAGTAGCGACCACGATTTCGAGTCAGCCCCGTTATGACCACTTCGATACCTCTCCGTATATGTTCACCCTCAAAAATGAGGGAAACAACCGTTATTCAATTTTTTAGAAAACCCGTTAGATAAGCCGGTTAGAAAAATCATCAACCGAGCGAAAACCCAACAAAATCAAGGCTTTTCGGCGGTTTTCGGTGGAACAACTACTCAAATGCATACATGATTTCGAGTCAGCCCCGTTATGACCACTTCGATACCTCTCCGTATATACCGCTGTTTTCACAGCGGATAAGATTATATCATAAAAGAAATGATTTGTCAAGAAAGAATAAAGTCAATCTTCGTCAAAATCAAGAATTTCACTGAGAATATAGTTTGAAACGAGCATACCCCTGCGGGAGAGCTTAAAACCACCGGACGTTTTGACAACCAGCTTCTTTTCAAGAAACGGCTTTAATCTTTCGCCGTATTTTGCAATAAAATCTCCGCCGCAACGAAGTCTGTATTCGCCGAGAGATATTCCCTCCGAAAGACGGAAGCCGAGCATAACATATTGCGTTTCAAACTTTTTCGGCGTTATTTCCTCCGTACTGTCGATGAGAAAAACGGAAAGCGGATCCTCAATGAAATAATCTGTATTTTTCACCTGCGAAAAGAGCCGCCCCTCAAAGAACGACGCAGCCGCCGTGCCGAAACCGAGATAGTCATTGCATTTCCAATATTTCATATTGTGACGACAAGCATATCCGTCTTTTGCGAAGTTGCTTATTTCATACTGACGGTACCCACGCTCTTCAAGCGTCTTTGCCGTATCCATATACATTTTATATTGAATTTCTTCATCGGGAAGACTTTCGGATATGGCTTTATTATACGCAAAGGGTGTGTTTTCCTCAATCTTCAGCCCGTAAAATGAGATATGCTCCGGAGAAAGCGCGGTGACTGTTTCGATTGTTTCAGCCAGCTTTTCCGGCGTCTGACCCGGCAGGGCATACATAATATCAACATTTATATTATCAAACCCCTCAAGGCGAGCGAGCAGGAAAGAGCTTTCAAAATCCTCATAGGTGTGTATGCGGGAAAGCATTTTCAGCTCGTCGTTATGGGCACTCTGAAGTCCGAGACTGAGACGATTTATCCCCGCGCTTCTGTAAATTGCGAGCTTGCCGCCGTCAAGGGTACCGGGGTTTGCTTCCATGGAAATTTCCGCGTTTTTATCAACGTTGAACGTCCTTCTTATCGCGCCGATCACGTCAAAAATGTCCTCTGCGTCTATATATGACGGAGTTCCTCCGCCGATATATATTGTATCGACGATATATCCCGTCGCTTTTTTTCCGTAGCTTTCAATCTGCTTTATAAGCGCTCTGCAATACGCCCTTGACGTTTCGCACGAAGGGACGGAATAAAAATCGCAATAGGCGCATTTTTTTGCGCAATATGGGATATGGACATATATTCCGAGCGATCTCATATTCCGTTTCCTCCTTTTTTATTCGTCGTCTCCGAGCTTGAGAACAGCCATAAACGTTTCCGGCGGGACTTCGACAGACCCCAGCTTTCTCATACGTTTTTTGCCCTCTTTCTGCTTTTCAAGCAGCTTCTTTTTTCTTGTTATGTCGCCGCCGTAGCATTTTGCAAGCACGTCCTTGCGCATAGCCTTGACGGTTTCTCTTGCGATGACTCTTCCGCCGACAGCCGCCTGAACGGGTACCTCAAAGAGCTGGCGGGGGATATTGTCTTTAAGCGCTTCGACAATCTTTCTGCCCCTTGCATACGCCTTGTCTGCGTGAACGATGAACGAAAGCGCGTCGACAACCTCCATGTTCAGGAGGATATCGAGCTTGACGAGCTTACTCTCCGCATAGCCCTTGAATTCATAGTCAAGGGAGGCATACCCCTTTGAGCGACTTTTCAGCGCGTCGAAAAAGTCATAAATTATTTCGTTTAGCGGGAGCGTATAATGCAACTCCATTCTCGTTTTGTCGATATATTTCATATCGATGAATACGCCGCGCCTGTCCTTGCAAAGCTCCATAATCCCGCCGACAAACTCGGAAGGGACGATTATACTTGCGGAAACAATCGGCTCTTCGGCGACGGATATTTCATCCGGCGAGGGATATACGGCGGGGTTGTCTATATAAGATGTTACGCCGTCTTTCGTCGTGATTCTGTATATAACGCTCGGAGCGGTTGTCACAAGGTCCAGATTGAACTCCCGCTCTATGCGCTCCTCTATGATTTCCATATGAAGAAGTCCCAGAAAGCCGCAACGGAAACCGAAGCCCAGAGCAATACTCGTCTCCGGCTCAAAGGTGAGCGCGGCGTCGTTGAGCTGCAACTTCATCAGCGCGTCGCGAAGATCCGGATATTTTGCGCCGTCTGCGGGATAAATTCCGGCAAAGACCATCGGCTGCGCCTTTTTGAAGCCTTCAAACGGCTCTGCCGTCGGGTTTTCAAGTTCCGTAACCGTATCGCCGACGCGTGTATCGGAAACGTTCTTTATGCTCGCCGTTATATATCCGACCTCGCCAGCCGCAAGCTCCTTTGCGGGCACAAGCCCAAATGCGGACATATATCCGACCTCGGTTACGTCGAATATCGCGCCCGTATTCATCATTTTTATCTTTGTCCCGACGCGGACTTTTCCGTCCGCAACGCGCACGTTTACGACAACGCCTCTGTACGAATCGTAATACGAATCGAAAATCAGGCATTTGAGCGGCGCTTCGGGGTCACCCTTGGGGGCGGGGATGTCCGTCACGATTTTTTCAAGCACGTCATCGATATTCTGTCCTGTTTTTGCGGAAACTGCGGGACAGTCCTCCGCGGGAATGCCGATTACATCCTCAATTTCGCTCCGCGTGCCTTCAATATCGGCGGACGGAAGGTCGATCTTGTTTATGACGGGTATGATTTCAAGGTCGTTTTCAAGGGCGAGATATGTGTTCGCGAGCGTCTGCGCCTCTATGCCCTGCGTTGCATCAACGATGAGAAGCGCGCCCTCGCAGGCGGCAAGGGAGCGGGAGACCTCGTAATTGAAGTCGACGTGTCCGGGAGTGTCGATAAGGTTGAATTCATAGTCCTCGCCGTTTTTTGCATGATAATTCATCTTGACGGCGCGGGCTTTTATCGTTATTCCTCTTTCGCGCTCAATATCCATGTTGTCGAGAAGCTGCTCCTCCATCTCGCGTGACGAAACGCTCTGAGTCTTTTCGAGAAGCCTGTCCGCAAGGGTGCTCTTGCCGTGGTCTATATGCGCTATTATTGAGAAGTTACGTATGTTTTTCTGATTTGCCATTGACACCTGTCCTTTGCGGAAAATTTGTTTAACTGTGTAACAGAGATATTATATCACGGCGCAGGCGTTTTATCAAGTATTTTTTGACAGTCACTCTTGATAATTACGTTCGGGTATGGTATTATTGTTTATAAAGAAAAATTTATGGGGGTACCTCATGGCAGAGAAAAATATAGAAATAGTTAAAAATTACGATCCCGAGGTCGGAGCGGCAATGGAGGCGGAGCTTCTCCGTCAGAGAAGGGGCATTGAACTGATTGCCTCGGAAAATTTCGTTTCGGAGCCCGTTATGGCGGCGATGGGGTCGATTCTGACGAACAAATATGCAGAGGGCTTCCCCGGGAAGAGATATTACGGCGGTTGCGCCTGCGTTGACGTCGTTGAAAACATAGCGAGAGACCGCGCGAAGGCACTTTTCGGCGCAGAGCATGCAAACGTCCAGCCGCACAGCGGGGCGCAGGCAAATCTCGCCGTCTATTTTGCGCTCCTCAAGCCCGGCGATACCGTTATGGGAATGAGCCTTGCCGAGGGCGGACACCTGACTCACGGCAGTCCCGTCAACATGTCGGGAATGTATTATAATTTCGTGCCTTACGGCGTTTCCGCCGAAACGGGACGCATTGATTACGAGGAAATCGACAGGCTGGCGCATGAGTGTCACCCGAAGCTGATAGTTGCGGGTGCATCGGCATATCCGAGAACGATAGATTTTGAAAGAATTTCAAAGACGGCAAAGGACGTCGGCGCGTATTTTATGGTCGATATGGCGCATATCGCGGGACTTGTCGCGGCAGGACTTCACCCCTCGCCGTTCCCCTATGCGGACGTCGTGACGACAACGACCCACAAGACGCTCCGCGGTCCGCGCGGCGGCATGATACTTTGCAAAGCAGAGCTTGCAAAACAGATAGACAAGGCAATCTTCCCCGGCACGCAGGGCGGTCCGCTCATGCATATAATCGCGGGGAAGGCGGTATGCTTCGGCGAGGCGTTAAAACCTGAATTCAGGGACTACCAGAGCCGTATAATAAAGAACGCAAAGGCGCTTGAAAAGTCGCTGGTAGCCGAGGGTTTTTCGCTTGTTACGGGCGGAACGGACAACCATCTCGTCCTTGTGAACCTCATCGGCACGGGCGTGACGGGCAAGGAACTTGAACACCGTCTTGACGAGGTCGGCATAACCTGCAACAAAAACGCCGTTCCGAACGATCCGGAAAGTCCGTTTGTCACAAGCGGAATCCGCCTCGGTACGCCGGCGGCGACGACAAGAGGACTTTGCGAGGAAGATTTCACCCTCATCGGAAAGCTCGTCGCCCTTACAACCTTCGATTTTGAAAACTCCGCGGACTATATCCGCGCGGAGGTTGATAAAATCTGCAAGAAGTATCCGCTTTACGAGGACTGATTTGCTGTCGGATGACGTCATACTCTGTCGAAACGCGTCGAAAGATGTATAATCCGCATGACAGCAGGATTGTTTCCCCGAAATCATTGAACCGAGGTTTTGAATTATGTCGGAGAATGTCGAATATGTAAAGAAAATTGTCGAAACGCTGAAAGCGCGCGGAGAGGTATTCTGCACAGCCGAATCGTGCACGGGCGGTCAGATTTCCAAAACCGTGACAGATCTTGCCGGCGTTTCCGCTGTGTTTTTCGGCGGGGTCGTGTCATATGCAAACGAGATAAAGGAAAAGCTGCTCGGGGTGCGCCATAAAACGCTTGAAAAATACGGCGCGGTATCGGAGCAGACAGCGGCGGAGATGGCGACGGGCGCCGTCAGGGCGCTCGGCGCGGATTTTTCCGTCGCGGTGACGGGAATTGCGGGACCGGACGGCGGCTCGGAGGAAAAGCCCGTCGGGCTGGTTTATATCGCCTGCGCAAACAAAAACGGCAATGTAAAGGTTACAAAAAATCTCTTTTCCGGCGACAGAAAAGCCGTCCGCGACCAAACAACAAAGACAGCGCTGCAAATGCTTGCGGACTTTGTCGCATAGGTGAAAATCGGGGCAAAAATGTTTATAACTTTGTGGACAGTGGGGAAAACTCCATTTAATTCCATAAATCTCGCAAAGGAGGATTCGGATGGCGAAAACCGAAAGCAAAATACTTTCTCCGGACGCTCTTCCGGACATAATATCGTCCGGAAAAGCCGAAACGCTTGTGTTTTTCGGCGAGGAGGACTATCTGAAAACCGTCTGGACGGAGAGAATTTCAAAAGCCGTGATGACAGCGGATGGCTTTGACGTTTTCAACCGTTTCTCCGTCTCGCTTTCCGATGAAAAAAGCGGCCTCTCTTCCCTCGCGGACGCACTTTTTGCCGCGCCCATGATGCAGGAACTGACGCTTGTCGAGGTCTGCGATCTCGGAGCGATTATCGGAAAGAGTTCTTCTGTCGACGCGCTTGCGGAAACGCTTTCCGGAGGCGGAGGCGACGCCTTCACGATACTGAATTTCCGCTCGGACGAGCTTGAAGCCGATTACCGTTTCGAGCAGTCCGCGCTTTTCAAGAAGCTGTCACCAATCTGTAAATTTGTAAAGTTTGATTTACTTTCGTCCGGCAAGCTGATTGCATGGGCAAAGAAGCTGATCGCGGGAAAAAACGGCTGTCTTTATCTGACGGATGAAGCCGCCGCAGCACTCTGCGAGCTTTGTTCCGGACGGATGCTCGCCGTTCTTTCCGAGACGGAAAAGCTGGCGGCATATAAAAATTATGCGCAAAGCGGCGAGGCAACCCCGATAACCGAGGAGGACGTCCGCACAGTCTGCGTTCAGAACGCAAAGGACGATATGCCGTTTGCAATGTCAAACGCGGCGGCAAAATGGAATCTGCGCGAAATGTTAGCCGTGCTTGACTTTTGTCGCGATATGCGCGAAGAGCCGATATCCGTCATCGCGAAGCTCGGAAAGATATATTCCGAAATGCTGAAAGCAAAAACCGCAGTGCTCTCCGGTGTTTCCGTCGCCGGACTTGCAAAGGCGATCGGCATGAACGAATACAGGGCAAAGCTCGTCTATAAATCTGTCGAAAAAGTGCCGATTTCCGTCATTGAAAACGCCGTGCTCGCGACATACAAAACAGACGTCGCCCTGAAAAGCACAACCTCCGATAAATGGGGGCTTGTTTACGAGCTTGCGGCGAAAATCTATACGCCCAAGTCATTGAGAGGCTGATAAATGCTTGAAATTTCTCTTCCGATAATTGTTGAAGGCAAATATGACCGCAAACGCGTGCTTTCCGTCGCGAAGGCGACCGTCATCACAACGGACGGTTTCGGAATTTTCAAAAAGGACGAAAAAGCCGCTCTCATCCGCAGACTTGCCGCGGCGGGCGGGGTCATCGTGCTGACGGACAGCGACGGCGCGGGGCTTGTCATCCGTAATTATATTCACGGAATTCTCCCGCCCGATAAAATTTTCGATATCTATACGCCCGAGGTCAGGGGCAAGGAAAAGCGCAAGGCTGAGCCTTCAAAGGCGGGGCTTCTGGGCGTTGAAGGAATGGATCGCGGCTGGCTTGAAAACGCGCTTTTTCCGTTTGCGGGCGGGATAAGTCGATGTGAACCGAAGGTGACAAAAACAGATTTCTATCTTCTCGGGCTTTCCGGCGGCGACAGCAGCTCCGAAAAGCGCAAAAAACTCGCGCGATTGCTGGATTTACCTTGTAATCTTTCCTCAAATTCCCTCATAAATGCGATAAATCTTGCCGTCAGCGAAAAAGAATATCTTTCTGCTATTGAAAAACTCAAAACAGAGGTGTAAAATAAATATATGAAAGAAAAAAAGAGTTTTTTTGATAAAATCATCGACGGACTTCACTTGACGAAGTACCGCGAGATTATAATGTATCTGTTTTTCGGCGTGCTTACGACACTTGTCGGTTGGATCGTTTATTACGGTATCCTCGCCGCAGGCAGAGCGATATTCGACATACCGGCGGAGGAAGTGACGGGCGGAAAATATATCGCGGTTTACACCGTAGCCCAGGTGCTCCAATGGATCTGCGCCGTACTTTTTGCGTTTTTCACAAACAAAAAATGGGTGTTTACAGACGCCGACAAGGACGTATCGACCGGAAAACAGCTCGTCACATTCGCGGGCTCGCGCCTTGTAACCTTCGGGCTTGACTTTGTCATCACTTATGCCGGTACATTCGCCCTTGCAAAGCTCTTCCCTTCTCTCGTTGCAGTGTTCCTGCTCGGGAAAGAAAGAAACCTCGCGGAGATACTTTCAAAGATCATTGCGGCGGTTGTTGTCATAATCTGCAACTATATTATCAGCAAGGTGCTCGTTTTCAAAAAAAGCAAGTCGGAGGATAAGCCCATTGAATAAACAGGATCATTCAGTCTCCGTTTATGCTTACGTCGGCGACGCGGTGCTTGAAGTCTATATAAGAGAAAGACTTGCGGCGTCCGGCGTTTCGGACACGGGAAAACTCTCCGCTCTTGCGCAGAAGCTCGTTTGCGCCGAGGCGCAGAGTGACAGGCTGGAGTCGGTTCTTCCTCTGCTTACGGAGGAGGAAACAGGCGTTTACCTGACCGGCAGAAATCACAAAACAAAAACAACGCCGAAGCATTCAACCCCCGTCCAGTATCACAGGGCAACAGGCTTTGAAGCGATTTTCGGTTTTTTGTATCTTTCCGGCATGACCGAAAGAGCCCGCGAGCTTTTTTCGGTAGCTTATCCGGATATTTAATTTAATATGATAAAACGGCAGGATATAAAGATCCGTCCCGGCGACCGCCCCTCCCGCCCAATAGCGGTCTGCACTTTTTTATAGTGTCAGCTCCTTGCGTTCTTACGCTCGCGGTGGAGGGTATCGGTTTGCAACGGGTTTTCGATATTCTGTCTTGCAATCTTTGGTTTGCCTAACCCGCTTTATCCACCTACCCCCCGATAAGGACGGGGACACAATTCAGCGCGGCAAACATGGAAAAACGTCTCTTGGGGAGGGACGTTTTTTCATTTCCCCCCTACTTTTCTTCGAGAAGAAAAGTAGGCAAAAGAAGCTTTAGTTATTGGTTTGAGCAAGTTTTACAAAAAGCAAATAGAGAGGATTTTTCATCTCTGTTTTTGTTTCGACTGTTCTTTCCTTCGAGAAGAAAAGTAGGCAAAAGAAACTTTAGTTATTGGTTTGAGCAAATTTTACAAAAAGCAAATAGAGAGGATTTTTCATCTCTGTTTTTGTTTCGACCGTTCTTTCCTTCGAGAAGAAAAGTGGGCAAAAGAAACTTTAGTTATTGGTTTGAGCAAATTTTATATTCTCATAAAAATTGGCGGTTATCCGTCCTTTTTTATTAAGCCCTCTCCGACACGGCAAACCGCGCCACCTCCCTCTTCTCGGCGAAGCCTGCAAACGCTGAAGCATTTGCATATCTCCCAAAAGGAGAAGCTCTCTAAACTTTTATAGCGCCCCTTAAAAACTCTTGCTTTCTCCCGTCTCCGCAGGCACAAAAGCCCCGCACTATTAAAAACACTTTAAGATTCGAGCTACACTCTCGCCTTTGCTTTGGGTAAAGTCGGAGTAGCAGAGAAACCCCGCCTTGAACTTTTTCAGGTGGTCTTTCAGGAGGATGTGCCTCCTGAATTGCTTTCTTTCGTACTTTCTTTTCAAAAAAGAAAGTACATAAAAAACCGGTGTTTGCGGAAAGCTCCCTTTTTGATGACACCTGTGCATTTTGCCTTGCAACATCCTTCCGTCATTTTCTCGCGAAAATGCCACCTCCCTCTTCTCGGCAAAGCCTGCAAGGGTGCTTCGCACCTCTTGCAAATCTCCCTCGGAGAGGGATGCAAATATTTTTCCCGCCCGCGAACAATATAATACCCCCGCGCGGAGCGCACCTTTTCTCTTCACTCTTAACTCAAAAAAGCACCCTTTCGGGTGCCTTTTTCATTGTTCGTCTTTCAGTATAATCAGCGCGTTTTTGATATTGCCGACCGAAAATCCGTAGCGCATGAGCGACGCTATCTCCTTCTGCCGCTTTGCCTTGTCCGCAAAGTCGGAAAGGTTTACCGTCCGTCTGATACGTTCTGCAAGAATTTCGTCAAAGTCAAGTTCGGTTTGCATTGTGATATTTATAACGGTCTCCGAAAAGCCCTTTTTATAAAGCTCGTTCCGTATGCGTGACGGTCCGTACAGCCGTCTTTCGGCAAGATCTGCAAAAAGCTCCTCCGCCTGTTCTCTCTCGTTTATATACCCGACGTTTTCAAGATAATCCGCCGCGCGGACGGAAATATCCTTTGAAAAACCCTTGTGAAGCAGCTTCAAAACAAGACTTTTCTTTGTATTCTGGGCAAAACCGATAAAGTCCGCACCTTTTTTTATTGCGGACGTCAGCTCTGAGGCGTCGATAATTTCCTCATATCCGTCTTGACTTATCTCAATTCCGTCACCCGAAGACAGGGGAAAGCCCATATCCAAAAACAGATCGGTTGCAATCTCGTGTTTGCATTTTTCTTCATGCACGCCGTCCGAAAGAGAAAGGGAGACGATGATCGCCTCTCCCTCTCTTATCGGTGTTATTTTTTCAATAACTGTTTTCATTTGTCGTCGGCGTCGACATCGAGCACGCGGATATCGAATTCATCGCCCTCGTCCTCATCATCTTCAAGCGAATATGCCTCTTCCGGATCAATTGTAAGGTCTATATCGTCGCTCTTGGCTTTGATTTTTGCCTCAATTTCCGCAAGGAGTGCGGGGTCGGCTTCAAGGGCGGCTTTCGCTTTTTCCTTGCCCTGACCGAGTCTTTCGCCGTTATACGAGAAGAACGAACCGCTCTTTTGAATTACACCGACATCCGTTCCGATATCAAGCACCTCGCCGACCTTTGAAATACCTTTTCCGTAAATAATATCGAATTCGGCAATTTTGAACGGCGGTGCGACCTTATTTTTGACAACCTTACATTTGACCTTGTTTCCGTAAGTTTCGCTACCCTGTTTAAGAGTTTCCGCTTTTCTTACGTCAATACGGACGGAAGCATAGAATTTCAGCGCTCTGCCGCCGGGGGTCGTTTCGGGGTTACCATACATAACGCCGACCTTCTCGCGGAGCTGGTTTATGAAAATGACAACGCAGTTTGTCTTTGCAATGGAGCCGGAGAGCTTGCGCAGCGCCTGCGACATAAGTCTTGCCTGAAGTCCGACGTGGCTTGAACCCATGACGCCGTCAATTTCCTGTTGGGGAACGAGTGCAGCGACAGAGTCGACAACGACAACGTCAATCGCGCCCGAGCGGACGAGCGCCTCCGTAATTTCAAGTGCCTGCTCGCCGGAGTCGGGCTGGGAAACGAGGAGACTGTCGATATTTACGCCGAGTGCCTTTGCATAAACAGGGTCAAGAGCGTGCTCCGCGTCGATAAACGCCGCTTCGCCGCCCATTTTCTGAACCTCTGCCGCAATATGCAGGGCGACCGTCGTTTTACCGGAGGATTCCGGCCCGAATATTTCGATAATTCTGCCGCGCGGCACACCTCCGATACCAAGGGCAAGGTCAAGCGTGAGCGACCCTGTCGGTATTGCTTCGACGTTCATATGCGTGTTTTCACCGAGCTTCATTATCGTGCCCTTGCCGAAATCCTTTTCAATCTGCGCAAGAGCCGTTGCCAATGCCTTTTTTCTGTCCTCCGCGCCTGCGGGAACGTTTGCTGTTTCTTTCTTTTTGGTTGCTTTCATTTCGGAAACCCTTTCTTAAAACAAAGTATTTTTATTCATTTTCGGGAGGGTTTTCCCCTTCTGCGGAAGCCTCATTATTTTCTGACGCAGTGTCAGCCTCGGTTTCCGTATTTTCCTTTTCTTCTTCTTCCTTTTCTGATTTTGTTACAGCGAAGTTTACAATCTTCGCGCCGTCGTCAAGTCTCATGACTATAACTCCCGACGTGCCGCCGCTGCCGTATACCGGTATTCCGCTTACAGCCATACGGATGATTGTTCCCTCATTTGTGATTATCATTATATCATCGTCATCGGAGACAGCGGCAATGCCGGCAAGCTCGCCCGTCTTTGCGGTCAGCTTATGACATATAACGCCCATCGTGCCTCGGCTGTGCGCAGAGAAGCAATCGAAATCATTTCTCTTTCCGAAGCCCTTTTCCGTGACGGTTATAAGCGTTTTTCCTTCTTCGACTACGCTGACGCCGACAACCTCGTCGCCCTCGCGGAGCTTGATACCGCGGACGCCTCTTGCCGTTCTTCCCATAACGCGCGCGTCGTTTTCGTCAAAGCGGACAGCCTTACCCTGTCTTGTCGCGATGATGATGTCGCTGTTTCCCGCCGTTTTGTTTACGGAGAGAAGCTCGTCGCCATCGTCAAGGTTTATGGCAATCTTGCCGCCCTTGCGCTGATATTCAAAGTCCTTTGTCGAAGCTCGCTTTATAACGCCTTTTTTCGTCACCATAACGAAATACTGCTCGTCCTCAAAGCCTTCAAGCGATACAATCGACGTAACCTTTTCTCCCTCTGCAAGCTGGAGCACGTTTACAAGGTTCGTGCCCTTTGCCGTGCGTGACGCTTCGGGAATCTGATATGCTTTTTTCATATAGACCTTGCCGGCGGACGTAAACATAAGCAGGTAGCTGTGCGAATGGACAACCATAACGTCGCGTATGGCGTCCTCTTCCTTTGTCGTCATACCGACTATGCCCTTTCCGCCTCTGTTCTGAGCGGAATAGGTGTCAACGGGGTTTCTCTTTATATATCCGCCGTAGGTCATGGTTATCACGCAGTCGTGACGCTCGATGAGGTCTTCATCGTCTATATCGTCAACGGAATCCTGAATTTCCGTAAAGCGTTCGTCGCCGTATTTATCGGAAATCGCGGTAAGCTCGGTTTTGAGCGTTTCGCGCACTCTCTCCGGCTTTTCGAGAATGTCCTTATAATCTGCAATCTTCGCTTCAAGCGCCTTGAATTCCTCCTCCAGCTTGAGACGGTCAAGCCCCTGAAGCTGTTTGAGTCGCATTTCAAGTATTGCGCTCGCCTGCGGGTCGCTGAGTGAGAAGCGAGCCATCAGGTTTTCTTTTGCGTCGTCATATGAATTGCGGATGGTCTTTATAATCTCGTCAATATTTTCCTCCGCTATGAGCAGTCCGCGGAGAATATGCGCTCTTTCCTCCGCCTTGCGAAGGTCAAAACGCGTCCTGCGAACGATAAGCTCCTCCTGAAATTTGAGATATTCAGTAAGGATGTGGCGCAGGGAAAGTATTTTCGGCTGGGTCTGATCGTCGACAAGCGCGAGCATGTTTATCGCAAACGACGTCTGGAGAGACGTCAGCGTATAGAGGTGATTGAGAACCACCTGCGGATTTGCGTCCTTCTTCGTCTCGATGACGATACGCATACCGTTTCTGTCCGTTTCGTCGCGGAGGTCGGAAATGCCTTCAAGCCGCTTGTCCTTTACAAGGTCGGCAATTGACGCAATGAGCATTCTCTTGTTGACCTGATACGGCAGCTCCGTTACGATAATTCTTTCTCTCTTGTCCTTGCCGTATTCCTCAAAATGGCATCTTGCGCGGACGATAACCCGTCCTCTGCCGGTTTCATATGCCGCCCTTATGCCGCTTCTGCCCATAATTATTCCCCTTGTCGGGAAATCGGGACCTTTTATGTGCTGCATAAGCTCGTCAAGCGTCGCTTCCGGGTTATCGAGCAGGCAGATTGCCGCGCCGATGACCTCGCGGAGGTTATGCGGGGGGATATTCGTCGCCATACCGACGGCAATGCCGGACGAACCGTTTACAAGCAGGTTCGGAAATCTGGAGGGAAGCACCCTCGGCTCTTTTCTTGTTTCATCAAAGTTCGGAGACCAGTCAACCGTCTCCTTTTCGATATCCCGCAGCATCTCGTCCGACATACGGGACATTCTCGCCTCGGTATAACGGTATGCAGCCGGGGGGTCGCCGTCTATCGAGCCGAAGTTTCCGTGACCGTCTATAAGCGGGTATCTCATTGAGAAATCCTGCGCCAGACGGACGAGCGCGTCATAAACCGAAGCGTCGCCGTGCGGATGATACCTGCCGAGCACGTCGCCGACGGCTGTTGCGCATTTTCTGTACGGCTTGTCACGCGTCAGCCCGTCCTCATACATAGCGTATAGGATTCTTCTGTGAACAGGCTTCAAACCGTCACGGACGTCCGGAAGCGCTCTCTCAACTATGACAGACATTGCGTACTCTATAAAGGATTTCTGCATTTCCTTTACAAGCTCCGTGTTTACTATATGCTGCTCGGGATACATTATATCCTCGGGCTTATAATCCTTGTGTGCCAATGCTTTTCGCCTCCTTATACGTCGATATTAACGGCATAGCGCGCGTTGACTTCTATAAATTCTTTTCTCGGCTCGACATCCTCTCCCATAAGGACGGAGAACGTCTCGTCCGCAAGCTGTGCGTCCTCAAGCTGTATGCGACGCAGAGTTCTTGTTTCGGGGTTCATCGTCGTTTCCCAAAGCTCGTGCGGGTTCATCTCGCCGAGACCTTTATATCTTGAAATATCAATTTTGACCTTCGGGTCGCCGCCGCGCATTTCGGCGGAGATAGCGTCGCGCTCCTCATCGGAATACGCAACTCTCTGCGTTTTGCCCCTTGTCAGCTTATAAAGCGGAGGAACGGCGGAATAAACGTAGCCCTGCTCGATAAGCGGGCGCATAAAACGGAAAAAGAACGTAAGCAAAAGCGTTCTGATATGGGAACCGTCGACATCGGCATCCGCCATAATGATTATTTTGTGATAGCGCAGCTTTTCAATATCGAATTCGTTTCCGATACCCGCTCCGAGCGCGACTATTACGGGGTTGAGCTTGTCGTTTCCGTAAACCTTGTCCGCTCTCGCCTTTTCGACGTTCAGCATTTTTCCCCAGAGAGGAAGTATCGCCTGGAAGCGGCTGTCACGACCCTGCGTTGCGGAGCCGCCCGCCGAGTCACCCTCGACGATATATATCTCGGTAAGCGAAGCATCTCTTTCGTTGCAGTCGCGGAGCTTATCGGGCATCTGACCGGAATCAAGCCCCGTTTTTCTTCTCGTCGCTTCTCTTGCCTTGCGCGCGGCTTCTCTCGCTCTTGAGGCGGCAAGCGCCTTTTCGACTATCACCTTGCCGACGGCGGGATGCTCCTCCAGATATTCGGCGAGCTTGAGCGAAACAAGCCTGTCCACAAAGGAGCGCATATCGGAGTTACCGAGTTTTGCCTTCGTCTGTCCTTCAAACTGCGCCTCGCGGAGCTTGACGGAAATAACGGCGCATATGCCCTCTCTTATGTCCTCGCCCTTGAAGCTGCCGTCGCTGTCCTTTACGAGCTTTTTATCAACGGCGTACTTGTTCATAACTCTTGTCAGAGCCGCTTTGAAGCCGTCCTCGTGCGTACCGCCCTCGATTGTGTGTATGTTGTTTGCAAAGGAGATCATTGTCTCCTCGTATTTATCGTTATACTGAATTGCAATCTCTGCCGTCTTGTCGTCCGCGTCTGCGCGCATATAAATAACGTCGTGCAGAACGTTTGCGTGTTTAAGCGAATTGAGGTGCGTGACAAAGCTCTTTATACCGCCCTCATAGAAGAGAACCTCCGTTCTCGGCTCTTCCTCTCTGTCGTCCGTTACGGTTATCGTTATGCCCGCATTGAGAAATGCCTGCTCGCGCATACGGTTGAGGATGACGTCAAAATCAAAGACGGTCGTCTCTCTGAAAATATCCCCGTCCGGCATAAAGCGGACGTAAAGCCCGTGATCGGCTTTGTCACATTCGCCCGTGCAGGCGAAGGGACGGGCTATATTGCCTTTTTCAAAGCGCTCCGTATATATTTTTCCTTCGTGACGGTTTTCAACCTCTGTCCATTCTGAAAGCGCGTTTACAACGGACGCGCCGACGCCGTGCAGTCCTCCGGAAAATTTATATCCCTCTCCGCCGAATTTACCGCCCGCGTGAAGCACCGTAAATACGACTTCAAGCGTAGGTATACCGGTCTGAGCGTTGATACCTGCGGGAATACCTCTTCCGTTATCGCGGACGGAAACGCTTCCGTCCTTATGGAATGTAACTTCGATATGCGTGCATATTCCCGCCATCGCCTCGTCTATGGAGTTGTCCACAATTTCATAAACAAGATGATGAAGTCCCCTCTGTGAGGTACTTCCTATATACATTCCCGGGCGTTTGCGGACCGGCTCCAGTCCTTCGAGCACCTGAATCTGACTCTCATCATAAACCTGAGCGGTTTCGGGAGTTTTAACTTCTTCTGTCATAACCTTTTCCTTTCCGATTGGAGTTTTAATACTTTTCGGCTCTCTGGCAGAGCGTTTTCGGAGAAAGCTGAGAAAAATAAATATTTTCTCCCTTTTCCCCGCATTCCAGAACAATCGACTTCGGTATCTCGCCCGAAGCCGAGGAAAGCCCGCCCCGCTTTTCGGCGGAGGAAAGCCATGAGCGCGTTATTTTGGATACCGTCGCCGTATCCGAATCGAAAATACCGACGATATCCTTCATTTTTATCATTTTTCCGTTACCTATATGGAGATACATAAAACCTCATTTTCTCTTGTAATTATCAACATCATAAAAGAATTCGCCGTTTTCGACATATATCTTCTGCGCAGCTTTGCAGTCCGAAAAGTCCGCCTCATCGCATGAGGTGACTATCACCTGCTTGCCGGAAAGATTGCCGAGAATATAATTTTTTCTCTGCCTGTCAAGCTCGGAGAGGACGTCGTCAAAAAGAAAAACGGGATATTCGCCTGTCTCCTCCCTGCATATTTCCCCTTCTGCGAGTTTCATTGCAAGGGCAATGCTCCTCTGTTGACCTTGCGAAGCGAATATCTTAGCCGTGCCGATCGGCAGTCTGATATCAAAATCGTCCCTGTGAGCGCCGAACAGCGACATTTTTGCCGCCTTTTCTCTTTCGGCATTGCCGAATATCAGGTCTATATACCGGCTTTCAAGCGAGCTTATATCCGAAACGTCGCCCGCCGTTGATATGTAATCATAACCGACGGTGTCCGCTCCCGACGTCATTTCGAGAAGAAACGTTCTGACATATTCAAAAAGCCGCGCAAGATATTCCGTGCGAACGGAGGTTATATAAGCCGAGCCCTTCGCGATTCTCTGCGAATAGAGCGCGTAAAGGTTTTCAAACTCATCCGGGCTGTAATTTTCGGGATTTCTGAGCAGGGCGTTCTTGTTTTCCGTCAGCTTTCCGTATTCTATAATCGCGGAAAGATATTTCGGCTTTATCTGCGATATTGCCGAGTCGACAAAGTTTCTGCGCAGCGACGGCTCGTCCCTGACTATTGCAAGATGCTCGGGACAGAAAAGCACAGCTTTGAAATTGCCGACAAACTCGGACATTTTCTTCAGCTTCACCCCGTTCATGAACAGTTCCTTTTTCATGTCCCTGTAAGTACGGACAGCCATCTTGTTGTCGCGCCTGGAATCCGAAAATCCAATGCTCACCTGCGAAAAATTCTTATCGTTTTTAATCATTTCTTTATCCTTTGCGCGCCGGAAACTTTTTCCGCCGGCAAAAAGATAAATTCCTTCGATAACGGATGTTTTCCCCTGGGCGTTACCGCCGAAGAGAATGTTCATCCCCTGTTTGAATCCGAATGGATGATGATCTATATTTCTGAAATTTTCAAAAACGGCACTTTCGAGATACATAATCAGTTATCTCTCATTTTCATGGGGAGAGCGAGATAGATGAAGCTGTCATCCTTATCCGTTTCTCCGCTTCCTTCGATTATCATACTCATGAGAGAGGACGTAAGCGAGAGCTTGAGAATGTCCGTCCCGCACGCGCGAAGGATTTCTATAAGGTATTTGCATGAGAAGCCGATTTCCATATCGGGTCCCTTCTTTTCAACGGGAATTTCATCAAAGACCTTTCCGTTTATTGAGACCGCGGAAACATGGAGAATTTCGTCCTCAACCCTGAATTTAACAATACTCTTCGACTGACCGACAGCTCTTTCCTCCGTTACGAGGGACGCTCTTTCGAGCGCGTCCTCAAGCATGTTTTTGTCGACGGTGACAAACGTCTTGCTTTCCTTCGGAATAAATCTTTCATATTCCATATACTGAGTGTCTATAAGGCGTGAGAAAAGGACTGTTTCCTTTATATCGTCGCCGTAACGCATACCGAGGGAGAAAATGATGTGCTTTTTTGTGAGCGAAAACTTGATTTTCTCGTCCGTATCGTCAAGAAGTCTGGATATTTCGTTTATCGTCTTGCCGGGAACGATGAATTTCAGTTCTGTTTCGCCGTTTTTGGAGTCGATATTCGTTTCGCACTTGTTGACTCTTATCGCAAGACGGAAGCTGTCGCAGGCGACAGTCTTTATTCTGTTGCCCTCAACCTCAAAATAAAGCCCCGTCAGAGCCGGTCTGCCGTTGTCGTCATGACTTATGGCAAACGATGTGCGGTTTATCATTGATTTTATTTTGGACTGTGTGACAGTGAAGCTTCTTTCGGGGGAGAATTCGGGAAGCTGGGGGAATTCCTCTCCGGGGAGATAATGAAGCTGGAATTTTGAACGTCCACTCGATATCGTTGCAAAATTGCCTTCCCCTGTCTCGATTGTGATATCGGCAGGCATAAACTTTACAACGGAAGCGAGCTTCGAGCCGTTGATAACGGCTGCGCCGCCTTCGTGAACCTTTGCGTCGATGGTTGTCTTTACGCCCTTTTCAAGGTCATATGCGCAAATCATGCATTTGTCCGAACCGACGCTTGAAAGCAGTATTCCTTCTATCGCGCCGTATGTCTTTTCCGAGGAAACACATCCGAGCGAACGCTGGATACAAAGCAGAAGCATTTCTTTCTGAAATGTGATTTTCATGTTTTTCGTTCCTTTCGTGTTTTTTTATTTTTCCGAAAAATTTTTTCTTTAAGAAGATAAGATAAGTATATTGGAATCAGACGTAGAAGTAGCGGAGGGAAAACTGTTGAGAACTTATAAAATCCGCATGTCTGCTTGATTTTTTGCCCATCGACCGATTGGATTTCTCTGTTGAAATTTTATTGATTATTTGTTGACTTCGGGGAAAACTTTTCCTCTCCGTTTTTTATGTGGAAAAGAGAAAACAACTCCGTGTTGATAACTTATAACTTGTTGAAAACTTTTTCTTTGCCGAAAAGTCGGTTTCCTTATAAAGGAAACGACGGAAAAGTTTCAATCGATATGATAAATATCGAAAATCTTCTGCACCTGTCTTACGCAAAGCTCTTTTTATTCCGATTTTGAAAAAATGTTTTCTCATGTTTTTCAACAATCGGAAAGCGCCGAAAATGCAGATGCCATAAGGTTCTCAACAAGTTTTCAACAATATGTTGAAAACTTTTCTCGGTTTTAGACGAGGGTCGTTTTTTGGAAATTTTATTGGAATTCTTTCATTATGTCGGTCACTTCATGCTCAAATGAAATATCCTTTTTCATCTGGTCTGTGACGGACTGAATGGAATAAAGAATTGTCGAATGGTCTCTTCCTCCGAAAATATTGCCTATATTTTTCAGCGTCAGATTTGTCACATGGTTTACGATATATATGGCAAGCTGTCTTGCCGCGACGATTTCTTTCGGTCGTTTTGTTCCTTTTATATCATCCGCGGAGACGCCGTAACGCGTTGCGACCGTCGCAATTACTCTTTCCGCAACGGCTTCCGGAGGTTCAACCCCGCATATCACTCCCGCAAGGAGCGTGCGCGCATCGTCGACGGTTATTTCCTTTCCCTTGTTGAGCACGGTTTTGTATGCGCCGAGCTTCTTTATAATTCCTTCTATCTGACGGACATTGCTCTTTGTGTTTTCCGCAATATATGTCAGTACCTCGTTTGAAAGGTCGACGTTCATCGCCATTGCCTTGCTCTTGAATATCGCTATGCGGAGCTCCGTGTCCGGAGGCTGAACATCCGCGACCATGCCGCCCTCAAACCGGCTGACAAGCCTTTCTTCAAGGTTCTGGAGCTCCCTCGGCGGACGGTCGGACGTGAGCACTATCTGCTTGTGAGCGTCATAGAGGGTATTGAAGGTGTGGAAAAATTCCTCCTGGGTGGACTGTTTGCCGGCGATGAACTGGATATCGTCGACAAAGAGCATGTCCGCCGCGCGGTATTTTTCCTTGAATTTCGACGTCGACTTCTTGACGAGACAATCAAGAAATTCGTTTGTGAAGTTTTCCGCGGAAACGAAGATTATCGTGAAATCCGGATAACGTATCGAAACATCATGCGCTATGGCGCGCATAAGGTGCGTCTTGCCGAGACCGCTCGCTCCGTAAATAAACAGAGGGTTACATTCAATGCCCGGGTGCTTCGCAACGGAAACGCTCGCCGCATACGCGAATTTATTTGAGCTGCCGACGATGAAATTGTCAAAGGTGAATTCATCCTCAAGCGCGCGTCCCTCTCCCTTATCGAAATAAAATCCGTCGGACTTTTCGGTTTCCTCCGCCTCCCTGGCTTCCTTCTCCTTTTCGAGATACATTTTTTCTTCTTCGGAGCCGTGAACGAAGTATTTTCCCTTCTGCGCAATCGTCACCTTCAGGTTGAGGTTGAGAGCGCTTGAAAAGGCTTCTTCAATCTTCTTTGCATAGTTTGTGTTGAGAATGTCTATAAGCTCCGGACTTTCATCAATAACGAGAAATACGTTTTTATCGTCCATGAAGGAAAGCTCAAGACGTTTGAACCAAAGGTCCATAAGCACTTCGGAATATGTTTTTGAAAGGGTATCAAGAACAATTTTCCATATCTTGCCGTATGCTGAGTCCATGTTTTTTACGTCCCTCCGGGCGAAAAACGCCCTTTTCTTTATATATATTATATTATATCATATTTTATAGTACTTTTCAATAGCTTTTTTACCTTTATATATATTTTCGGAAAGATATTTTCGGGATGGTGATAAAACGAGCTTGTGCAACACGTTCTTTACATTGTTTTCTTGATAAAACGGGTTTTGCGAACCGACAAAACTTTATGTACTTTCTTTTTTGAAAAGAAAGTACGAAAGAAAGCAATTCGGGAAGAATCCCGAAACCCTCTTAAAAGTTCAAGGCGGAGATTATCTGCCGTGTCGGCTTTACCAAAGCAAATGCGGAAGTGCAGCTCGAATCTTAAAGTGTTTTTAATAGTGCGGAGCTTTTTTGCCTGCGGGGACGGGGAAAAAGCAAGAAAATTTGCCTTCCTCGAAAAAGACAAGCAATGTAGGGGACGGGTCTCTTTGCCCCTCTTGGCGAGCCCTGCTCGGCTTGCTTCGCAAACCAGCAAATCCCGTCCCGCCCGACTGTCTTCTACGATTTATAAAACAAGCAGACCTAGTCGAGACGGAGAGAGAAAAATACACAAAAAGGAGCGGAAAACCGCTCCTCTGATGAAAATATAAAATTTGCACAAACCAATTATTGAAGTTTCTTTTGCTTTTTTGCAAACCATGTCTGTGCAGAGAATTAAAACTCCGCACAGACTCCCCGATAACCGAAGTTTCTTTTGCCTTTTTTGCAAACCCTGTCTGTGCAGAAAATTAAAACTCCGCACAGACTTCCCGATAATTAAAGTTTCTTTTGCCTACTTTTCTTTTCAAAGAAAAGTAGGTCATTCTTTTATTCGTTCGATGGAAATGGCTTTGCCGGTTGCGGGGTCGATTTCGATAAGCACTCCGCAGAAAACGGTTTTTCCTTCCGCCACCTCGAATTTCACGGGATGATGAGTTGTCAGCCGCCGGATTATACATTCGGGCTTTACCCCCAGCACGGAGGTTTCCGCTCCGCACATGCCGACGTCCGTAATATAAGCCGTGCCGCTTTCCGTAACGGTTTCGTCCGCCGTTTCGACGTGCGTATGCGTGCCGACGAGCGCCGTCACTCTGCCGTCAAGATAAAAGAGCATGGCTTTCTTTTCGCTTGTCGCCTCCGCATGAAAATCGACGATTGAAAAATCGTATTTTCCTCTGTTCTCGGCGAGGATTTTGTCTGCCGTCGCAAACGGACAGGCAAGCGGCTCCATATCGACAAGACCGAGCAGATTTATGACGAGAACGGTTGCGGAGCCGCAGTCGCAGAGCGAAAATCCCGCCCCCGCAAGCTGCGGAGGATAATTTGCGGGACGAATTATTCCCGGCTCGTCATCGAGCAGCGTATCCGCTTCAAATCGCTTGAAAACGTGGTTTCCCGTCGTGATGACGTCCGCTCCGCCGGAAAGGAGCATTTCCGCGCTCGCTTTGTCGATGCCGTTTCCGGGGGCGCAGTTTTCGCCGTTGACTATTGCCATATCCGCGCCGTATTTTTTGCGGAGACCCCAGAGAGAGGCGGCAAGCCTTTTTGTCGCGTCCGGACCGACAACGTCACCGAAGAAGAGAATTCTGAAATTTTTCATATATAAACGCTTTCTTTTTCGTATTTGTAAATATTTTAACACAACATTCGGGAAAATGCAATTCTTTGCTTGTTTTATAAAAAATATAGTGCTATAATGTAGCCGTATAAATATGATATCGGAGGACAGCATGTCAGATATATCGGTTTACGGCCTTACGGTGAATTATCTGTCGGTGCCTGTGGGCGTTGACAGCCTGCCGAGGTTTTCATATAAGATAAAGTCGGATGTCCGCGGCGACCGTCAGGTTTCGCGCAGGATAAGGGTTTTTGCGGACGCGGAGCATACGGCGACCGTATGGGACGAGGGCGAACAGCCGACGGAAAATCAGCTTTTCGTGCCGTATGACGGAGAGCCGCTGGTTCCTGTCAGAAAGTATTATTATTCCGTGACAGTGAAAACCGCGGGCGGCGGAGAGGCAACTGCCGAAAGCAGCTTTGTCACCGGCAAGCTTTGCGAGCGCTGGACGGGAAAATGGATAATGGCGCAGTATGTCCGCAGAGAAAACGACGCCTTCGGAGCGGTATATCTGAGAAAGACGTTTGAAATTACAAAACCGGTTTTGCAAGCCTATCTTTGCATTTGCGGTCTCGGCTATTTTGAAAGTCGCATAAACGGCGAAAAGACGGGAGACGATATTCTCTCCCCTGCGTTCACCGATTTCTCAAAGACCGACTCATATATGACGTATGACGTAAAACCCTTGCTTCGTCAGGGGAAAAACGCGATTTCCGTCATTTTGGGAAACGGCTGGTATAACTGCTTTGCAGACGACCCGTGGAACACGCGCGCGGCAACGTGGCGTCATTGGCCGAAAATGATATGTGAACTCAAGTTGACATATTCCGACGGCACGGAAGAAAAGCTCGTCTCCGATACGTCATGGAAGGGCGGCAAGGGGCCGATAATTTTCAACGGTATCCGCAACGGCGAGCATTACGACGCGCGCCTTGATCTTGGCGATTGGGAAAGCCCCGACTTTGACGACTCGAAATGGCAGAATACGAAAATCGTAAAGAGCCCCGGCGGAATTCTGCGGGCTATGGAAATGCCGCCGATAAAAATATACAGGAGCTTTTCGCCGAAGAAAATATGGAAAACGAAAAACGGCTACGCCTTCGACTTCGGTCAGAATATGGCGGGCTTCTGCGAATACGTTTTCAGAGGCGCAAGGGACACGGAAATCACAATCCGTCATTCCGATATGCTCTTTGAAGATGGCGAGCTTGATATGCAGATGGGCGGAATGACGAGAAGTCACGGCTTCCAGACGGATAAATATATCAAAAAGAGCGACGCGCCGGAAAAATGGCACCCGATTTTCGTTTATCACGGCTTTCAGTATATCGAAATCTCCGGCATAGATTATGAACCGGAAAAAGAGGACGTAACGGCTTATGCCGTATGCACGGCTGTCGGAGACACGGGAAGATTTTCATGCTCGGATGAGCTTCTAAACAAAGTTCAGCAGCTTTGCCGCTGGTCGACAATATCAAATATGCATTCGATACCGACAGACTGCCCCCACCGCGAGAAAAACGGCTGGACGGGCGATACGGCGCTTTCATGCGAGCAGATGCTGATAAATTTCGGCTCGCAGCCGTTCCTTGCAAAATGGAGCATGGATATGAGGGAAAGTCAGCGTCCCGCCGGACAGATACCCTGCGTCGTGCCGTCGACGGGCTGGGGCTATTACGGGCTTATGGGTCCCGACTGGTCAAGCGCGCTGATAACCGTGCCCTACAATATCTATCTTTACAATAACGACCCCGACATTCTCAAAATCAATTATGACGCAATCAAGCGCAACTGCGACTTTATGGAGGGAATGACGGACGACCTTACCCTGAATTACGGCACGGGCGACTGGTGTCCGCCTTTTGAGGGCGCTTCGCTTTCGATAAACATGGGCGCATACAGGTGTCCTACGGAGGTCAGCGATACGGCATTTTTCTATAATGCGGCAAAGACCGTCGTTAAAATCGCAAGGATTATGGGCAAGGACGACGACGCGGAATACTATGCCGACCTTGCAAGCCGCATACGAAAGGTATGGCGCGAAAAATTCTTTGACAAATCAACGTTCACCGTCAAGGGCGACTGCCAGACGGCAACGGGCGCAATGCTTTATTTCGGGCTTTACGAGCCGGATGAATATATCCCGCTTGTGAAAAAGCTCATATCGCAGATAGAGGAGCGCGACTGGCATCTTGACTTCGGCGTTCTCGGAAACAAGTTCGTAATGCAGTCGCTTGGGGCTGCGGGCGAAGGAAACGTCGGACAGAGGATGATTGCCCAGAGAACGTTCCCCGGCTGTCAGAGATGGATAGACCTCGGCGCAACGACGCTCTGGGAGTGCTGGAACGGCACCGGCTCGCATAATCATCATATGTTCTCGGACCTTTCGGCATTTATGTATAAATATATCGGCGGTATCTCGCCGGACGAAAACGAGCCGGGCTTTGTGCATACGATTCTCCGCCCCGCCGTCGATTGCGGAATGGAGAGCGCTTCGGCGGAGCATGAAAGCATGTACGGAACGGTCCGTTGCTATTGGGCAAACCGCGACGGCATGCTGACGGTCAATATTTCCGTTCCCTTCGGCTGTCGCGCGACGCTTTATCTGCCGAAGCACTATGCGCGCACGCTTTGTTCGGACGGAGTGCCGGCGGAAAAGCAATTCGGCTTTCTTGAAACCGAAAAGGAATACAGTATCGAGCTTGAAAGCGGAGAATATTCGCTTTCCGCAAAAGCGATATAAATGGAGGGCGGAATGGTAAAAATACTTCACACGGGCGACCTTCATCTGGACGCGCCGTTCTCGCTTTATGACGTCCGAAAGGCGCAGGCGAGGAAAAACGAGCTGCGCGGCGTGTTCTCTTCCATAGTTTTTTATGCAAAGACGGAGAAGGTCGATATGGTCATCATCTCCGGCGACTTTTTCGATCACGGCTTTGTGACAAAGGAGACGCTTGAGCATATAAACGGACAGTTTGAATCGGCTCCCGCGTGCAAATTCGTTATCGCGCCGGGAAATCATGACTGCGCCGACCCGAAAAGTCCTTATAAAAAGGCGGTTTTTCCGCCGAACGTTTATATTTTCGGCTCGGAGGAGCTTTCAAAATTCGAGTTTCCCGATATAGGGGTCGACGTTTACGGCTGGGCGTTTACGTCGCCGGAAATGGAAAAATGCCCGATTGAGCATTACGTAAAGGTCAATCCCGAAAGGATAAACATTCTCGCCTGTCACGGCGATATGCTGACGAAAAATTCCCGCTCCTGCCCGCTTACAACGGACGATATTGCCCGCAGTAACTGCGATTATGCCGCTCTCGGTCATATCCACGCAGGCACGGAGGCAAAGCGCGCGGGAAACACATATTATGCATACTGCGGCTGTCCGGAGGGGCGCTCGTTTGACGAATGCGGCACCAAGGGAGCAATCATCTGCACGTTTGAACGTCAGAGCGGGGGATTTCTGAAAACGGACTTCATATATAAACGCTTCTGCCGCAGAAAATACGAAAAGCTGACGGTTGACATTACGGGGGCGGGGTCGCGGAGCGAGGTAATCTCGGCGATAAAAACCGCAATGACGAAGAAAAGCGTCGGCGCGGACACGCTTTTGCGCGTCACCCTGACGGGCGCGGTATCGCCTGTGGCAGAGCTTAAAACGGACAGAATAACGGACGGTGATATCGGCGTTTTCTATCTTGAACTGCGGGACGAAACGTCTCCCGTGCTTTCGGCGGACATTCTCCGCGACGACCTTTCGATAAAGGGCGCGTTTTACAGAGAGCTTTTGCCGAAGTTGGAAAGTGACGATCCCGAGGAGCGCAGGGCGGCGTCAATGGCGCTGAAATACGGGCTTGCCGCACTTTCCGGCTCGGACGTTGTCGATTTCTGAAATTTATTTTGAAAAGAGGATATATAATAATGAACAGAACGGAAAAACTTATAGCGGCTTTGCCGGCAGGCGTCGACGCATTCATAACGACAAACGAAAAAACCTGCCTTTATCTTTCCGGCTTTGCCTTCTCGGACGGCGCGATATTCGTCACGAGAGCGGGAGCTCATCTCTTCACGGACTTCCGCTATATCGAAGCCGCGGAGAGCGAAACGGAAGGCTTCCTCATTTCAACGGGCAAACGCTTTGAGGAAATGCGCGATATAATCGCAAAAGAGGGGATAAAAACAGTCGGCTTTGAGGACGACCTTATGACAGTTTCCGAGCTTGAAGGAATCAAAAAACAGCTTTCTTCGGTTGAATTTATGCCGGTCGGCGCGACGGTGCGCGCGCTTGCGGAGCATAAGGATGAGGACGAGATCGAGAAGATCAAAGCGGCTCAGCACATAACGGACGAAGCCTTCACGGCTGTCGTTTCCCTCCTCCGCTACGATATGACGGAGATCGAGGTCGCCGCAGAGATAGAATATCAGATGAAAAAGCGCGGAGCGATCTGCCCCAGCTTTGAAACAATCGCCGTTTCGGGAACTAATTCCTCCCGTCCGCACGGAGTTCCGAGAAACGTAACGCTTGAAAAAGGCTTTCTGACGATGGACTTCGGCTGCGTCTATCAGGGTTATTGCTCGGATATGACGAGAACCGTCGTAATCGGCAAGGCGGACGAAGAGATGAAGCGTCTTTATAATACCGTCCTGCTCGCGCAGACAACGGCGATAAATTCCTTCAAGGTCGGCATGCTCGGAAAGGACCTTGATAAGATTGCAAGGGATATCATTGACGAGGCGGGCTATAAGGGGTGCTTCGGTCACGGACTCGGTCACGGCGTCGGCGTTTACATTCACGAAAATCCGAGGGTGTCTCCCGCGGGACTTACACCGCTCACAAAGGGTCACGTTTTCACCGTTGAGCCGGGCATTTATCTCAAAGGAAAATACGGCTGTCGCATTGAAGATATGATGATTGTTACCGCCGAAGGCGGCGTCGACATAACAAAAAGCAGAAAAGACCTGACGGAAATCTGATTTTGAGACAATTTATTGACAAAAAGTACTTGATATTTTCATAAAAATAAGTTAAAATATTGAGTGAAATTAAAACCAGTAATACTTTGGAGGATATTTTTTATGGTAATAGCAGGCGATTTCAAAAACGGCGTAACCTTTGAGATGGACGGTCAGGTGCTTCAGGTTATCGAATTCCAGCACGTTAAACCCGGAAAGGGCGCGGCTTTCGTCCGTACAAAGCTCAGAAACGTAATCACAGGCGCCGTTACGGAAACCACTTTCAACCCCACGGATAAATTCCCGCCCGCTGTCATTGACAGACGCGACATGCAGTACAGCTATAACGACGGCGACCTTTATTATTTCATGGATATGGAAACATTTGAAACAATCCCCGTTTCCAAGGACATGCTTCCCGACAGCTTCAAGTTTGTCAAGGAAGAAATGATGTGCAAGGTGCTTTCCTATAAGGGTAGCGTATTCAGCGTTGAACCCCCGATGTTCGTTGAGCTTGAAGTTGTTGCAACGGAGCCCGGCGTAAGAGGCAACACGGCAACAGGCGCTTCCAAGCCCGCAACTCTCGAAACGGGCGCGGTTATCAAAGTCCCGCTCTTCATCGACAACGGAACAAGACTCCGTATCGACACAAGAACAGGCGAATACATCGAAAGAGCATAAATTAAAAACTGAAAGGGCGCGAAAGCGCAAGGTGAATATTATGACAATCAGCGAAAAGGTTGCATATGTAAAAGGTCTTGCCGAGGGACTCGGCGTTGACAAAGAAGAAAAAACGGGAAAGATAATTTCCGAAATGCTCGCAATCCTTTCCGACGTTGCAGACAAGCTCGACGGCGTTAAGGACGATTGCGAAAACCTCAAGCAGTATGTTGAGGAAATCGACGAGGACCTTGAAGTCCTTGAGGACGAGGTTTACGGCGACGGCGAATGCTGCTGCGATGACGACTGTGATTGCGACGATGATTGCGACTGCTGTGACGACGAATATGAAGATGACGAATGCGGCTGCGGCTGCGGTTGTGAAGACGATGAAGACGACTGCGACTGCTGCGACGGTTGCATAGTCACATGCCCGCACTGCGGCGTATGCCTTGAGCTTGAAGAGGACGACGATCCCGATCATCTCGTATGCCCGAACTGCAAGAAAGAGTTCTCTCTTGACGCAGAGGACGCGGAATAATTAAAATCAAACATCAGCGGAAGCCGTCCGATGAGGGCGGCTTCTGTCAAAAAAAGGTGAAGTTATGAAAAAGATAATAAAGCTGATATGCTTTGTCCTCGCCGTCAGCATGATCGCTGTCATTTTCTGCGGATGTAAAGGAAGCGGAGTGGTTCTTGCCACATATGACGGCGGCGAAGTCCTCTCAACGGACGATGATGTCGAGCAGTGGACAAAATACTTTACGCGTTATTACAGCGCATATATTCTTCAGGGTGTGATGACTTCAAGCGAGCTCGGCAGAATCACGATAAGATCGATAGTTGCCATGCGCTTAAGAGAGCTTGAGGCTGAAAAGCGCGGGATCGAGATCACGGATGAAGCTGTTAAGGAAATGTATGATTACAACGTGAAAGCGTTTGACGAGCAATATGATGGCGGCTTCAAAAAGGCGATGAAGGACTACGGTCTCAAAAAGAAATTCTGGATGATGTTTGCAAGAGAATCCGTTGTTGAAGAACTGATCGTAAAGGATATTATCAACAAAATGGAGATTACGGATGCCGAGCTCACGGAGTTCTATGTAAACAACATCAAGGATTATATAATAGCCGCAGGATATACCTACACGTCGGTGTTTGTTGAGGTCAAGGATCTTTCGGATGAAAACGAATGGGCGGAAAACAAATCTGCCGCGCAGAAATATATCGACCGTATCATCGCCGGCGAGGATTTTGATAAGATAAAAGAAGAAATTCTCAGCATATATAATGAAAAAAACGGTTATTCTCAGGGCGCAAGCTGGTCGGGAAAGGGCGTTATAACCTTTGAAGAGCTCCGCAAGGTCGATAATCTTGAAGAGACTATGAAAGAGCTTGACGAAAAATATGCCGGTCGTGACCCCAAAGCTGACAAGGATTCCGAAGCATACGGAAAATATCTTCAGTACCTTGCAGACTGCATGGCGAATGTACAGAGCTATGCAATGGAGCACATAGAGACGGGCACGGTATATTCCGAGCCGATAATCTCTCCTCTCGGCTGGATGATTCTCCGCCTGGACAATTTTAGAGAAGAAACGTATTATCCCTCACTTAACGAGATCAGAGACATCCTCAGAAACAATTATATAAATGATCTTGTCAACAGCGGAAAGCTCATGAAAGATTTCAGCGATGAAATGGATGAAGCTTATCACGTTGAGATAAAGGAATTCTCATACGGAGCATAAAACAAAAGCCGCCCTTCGGGGTGGCTTTTTCAGTTAAGAGAGAAGAGAAAAGGTGCGCTCCGCGGGGAATTGTTATGTTGTGTGCGGGGCTTTTGTGTCTGCGGGAACGGGGAAAATCAAAAAGGAGCGGAAAACCGCCCCTTCTTTATGAGAATATAAAATTTGCTCAAACCAATAACTAAAGTTTCTTTTGCCTACTTTTCTTTTCAAAGAAAAGTACGGTTATTTGCAGAGGCGGATGATGGCTTCCGCAAAGATTTTTGCGTTTTGTTTCATGCGGTCGACGGAAATGAACTCGCCGGCGGAATGAATTTTGCAGTCCTCGCCGGGGAATTCCGCGCCGAACGCAACTCCGCCTTCAATGTCATGAACATAGGTGCCGCCGCCGATGGCAATGCAACCGCTGCGCGCGCCGGTAACGTCCGAATAAACCTTGTTCAGCGTCTTTACAAAATCACTTTCCGCGTCGGTTTCATGCGGCTCGACGCCGGAAAAATCGGAAAGTTCCATATCCTTGGAGGAAAATGCGCTTTTCAGTCCCGATTTTACCTTTTCAACTGTGCGGCAAAGCGGGAAACGAATGTCAAACTTTCCCGTGAGAGTACCTTTTGAATACGAAAGTATGCTCAGAACCTCTGTGAGTGCGCCGGATTTTTCGTCTGACGCCGCAATTTTAAGCGACTTTCCGTCCGTTTCGCCATATGGGAAGAGAGATGAAAGGTTACGGAACATAACGGTTGAATCGTCGTCGCCGTAAAGTCTGCCGAGCAGGGCGCAAAGGGCTGTGACGGCATTTTTGCCGTCTGCGGGAGTTGATGCGTGCGCGCTTTTGCCCGTAATTCTGATTACCGTTTTGTCCCCCTCTTTTTTGAATGACACAAGGTCAGCCACGCCGGCATTTTTTGCCGCGAGCGCGAGCTCAACGTCAGAAAAACCGACAACTTCTGCCGTCGCGCTTTCGGGAACGGCGTTTATAACAGTCCCGCCCTCTGCCGAAAGCACGGATTTTGTGCCGCTTGGTGTACATTTCGCCGTAACTTCGCCGCGTATCATGCCTTTTTCTATGTTGATGACAGGGTAACTGCCGTCCGGAGTGAATACGCGCGGCGGGAGCTTTGCCTGTTTTTTATACCATGCAAGGTCGGACGAGCCGTTTTCTTCATCGGTACCGACGATGAAACGCACGTTCTGCGAAAGATTTATGCCGCAATCTTTTATCGCTTTCATTGCGTAAAGCACGCAAACAGCAGGACCTTTGTCATCCATTGTGCCTCTGCCATAGAGCTTTCCGCCGGACATAAACATTGAGAAGGGCGGCGTCTTCCAGCCGTTTCCCGCAGGAACGACGTCGAGATGACAAAGTATGCCGAGGGTCGGTTCGCCTTCGGGGTAAAGGTCGATTGTGCCGACGCGGTTTTTATGGTTTTCTGTCTTGAAACCGAAAGATGACGCTATCGAAAGCATTTTTTCAAGCACTCTCGCACACTCTTCGCCGTAAGGCTTGCCGAGTGTCGCCTTTCCCCTGACGCTGGGGATTGCAACGAGCTCCGAAAGTGTGCCCGTCATTTTCGCAAGATTTGCGTCAATATAATTATATATTTCTGCGTTCATAGAGTAATTCTCCTCTCGCTTTATTCTCTTTTTTATTATTATATCATAACCTGCGACATTTTTATAGATATTTTTTAAGAATTTTTCACCGTTCTTTTCTTCGAGAAGAAAAGAAGGCAAAAGAAGCTTCAGTTATTGGTTTGAACAAACTTTATATTCTCATAAAGAAGGGGCGGTTTTCCGCTCATTTTTGATTTTCCCCGTCTCCGCAGGCACAAAAGCTTTGCGCAATTAAAAAACTTTTTAAGATTCGCGCTACACTTTTGCCTTTGCTTTGGTAAAGCTGACGTTGCAGAAAAACCCCGCCTTGAACTTTTAAGGGAAGCCTCGGCGGGATTTGCTTGGTTGCAAGCAAGCCGAGCAGGCCTCGCCGGGAGGGGTGAGTCCGAATTACTCATCAAAAAAGAGGCGTTTGACCGCCTCTTTTTCGTCTTATTCTTTTATTGTCCCATCCGCATTGAATACGGGGAGAACCTGAAGATATTTGATGTCGTCGCGCTTTGCGGCGTCGCCTTCGGCAAGAACGCACATTTTGCCTGCGATTATGCCGCCTGCTTTTGTAACAAGCTCTTCGAGCGCACGAAGCGACTCGCCCGTGCTGACGACGTCGTCAACTATGAGGACTCTCTTCCCTTTCATCGCCTCGGCGTCGTCGCCGTCGAGATAAAGCGTCTGGAGAGTTGCATGCGTTATGGACTTGACCTCGGACGAGAAAATGTTGCGCATATAGAGCTTGGGCGTTTTTCTTGCGAGGAGATAGTTTTCCGCATTCGACTGACGAGCCATCTCATAAACAAGCGGGATACCCTTGCTTTCGGCAGTTATCATTATATCGTGCTCGGGAGCGATTTTGAGAAGCTCCGCAGCGGCGACCTTTGTTATTTCAACGTCGCCGAACATAATGAACGCGCCGATATAGAGCGAGTCCGTTATCGGGCAAAGCGGGAGCTTGCGTTTCAGTCCCGCGATTTCAATTTCATAATACATAATGTTCCTCCCTTACGAGCGTATCGTTACGCCGAGCTTATACTCAAGCGCGCCGAGAATTTTCTTTGTTGCCTTGTCGGCTTCGTCGACCGTCAGCGTGTGGTCCGCTGCGCGGAGCATGACGGAGAAGCTGACGCTCTTTTTGCCTTCGGGAAGCTGGCTGCCTCTGTAAACGTCGAAAAGCGTGATGCTTTCAAGAATCTTTACGCCGCATGAGGACATCGCCTCTTCCAGCGTACCGACCTCGACCTCCTCATCGCAGACGAGAGAGAAGTCGCGGCTGACAGCGGGGAATTTGGGCAGGGGCTTATACTTCTTTTCGGAAACCGAATGCTCGCGGATAAGCTCAAGATCAAGCTCTGCAAGATAAACGGGACACGAGAACGTATAATTTTCGCGTGTTACGGGATGAAGCTCGCCGAAAATACCGAGGTCCGTGCCGTCCGGAAGAACGATTTTTGCCGTGCGACCGGGGTGGAACGTCGGGTCGTCCGTAACCGCAACGTATTTTGCGTTGTCAATTCCCGCAAAGCGGAGAATTTCCTCGCAAATGCCCTTTATTCTTGAGAAGCCGCCTGCGCCGTAGAACCCAACGGTAACCTTTATTCTCTCATCCGGCAGGGTGCCTTCGAGCCCGTGAATATTCGTGACGACGCCCTCTCTCGGAATGAATACCTTTGCCATCTCAAAGAGAGACGCGGTCGGGTTTGACCTGTTGTAATTCAGCTCAAGAATTTCAAGCATTGACGGAATGGACGTTGTGCGCAGGGTCTTTGTGTCCTCGCCGAACGGATTTGCAATTTCGAGCGACTTTCTTCTCGGGTCGTCCTCCGCCATGCCGGATTTTGTATAAATTCTTGCGGGAATGAACGTAAACGTGCATATTTCGTCAAGACCGAGCGCGCAGAGATGCTCCGAAAGTCCCTCGCGGAACTTGACGTCGGCAGGAAGTCCGCCCTGCGTCATCTGAGCGATTATCGAGCTTGACTCAATCTTGTTGTAACCGTAAATACGGACGATTTCCTCCGCCACGTCGTTCATGCAGCGAACGTCGTCACGATATGACGGAACAATAACCTTTCCGTCCTCAACCTCAAAGCAGAGGGAACGGAGAATATCCTTCATATTGTCCGGAGGGAGGAAGATACCGAGGAAACGGTTCATTCTCTCCGGCTCGAAGGGCACTGTATAAACCGGCTTTTTCTCAAGATAAACATCGATCATTCCGTCGACGACTTCTCCTGCGCCGAGCAGCTCAACAAGCTCGCAGGCTCTCTGAAGCGCGGGCAGACAGTTTTCGCAGTCGAGTCCTTTTTCAAAGCGTGCGGAGCTTTCCGTTCTCATACCGAGCTTTTTCGCCGTGATACGGACGGAAGCGCCGTCAAAGCAGGCGGATTCAAAGACAACCGTCTTTGTTGCGTCTGTAATTTCGCTGTTTTCGCCGCCCATAACGCCCGCAATTCCGACGGGGCGATCCCTGTCCGCAATGACAAGCATATCGGGCGTGAGAGCTCTTTCCTGGCTGTCAAGCGTGCGGAATATCTCGCCGTCGCCCGCTTCTCTGACGACGATCTCGTGTCCGTCAAGGCAGGCATAGTCGAAAGCGTGCATCGGCTGACCGTATTCAATCATTACATAGTTTGTGATATCGACGATGTTGTTTATCGGTCTGACGCCGGCTGCGCGGAGACGCATACGCAGCCACAGAGGTGAGGGCGCAATTTTAACGTTTTTAACGACTCTTGCGCAGTATCTGGAGCATTTCTTGCTGTCGACAGAAACGTTTACATAGTCTCTGACGTTGCCGTCGCTTCCCTTGACGGCAGGCGTCGGGATATTCAGAGGACGTCCGAACGTTGCGGACGCTTCCCTTGCCAGACCTATGACGGAAAGGCAGTCCGGGCGGTTCGGTGTAATTTCAAATTCAACAGCCGTGTCGCTCAGAGCGAGAACGTCGTGAATGTCGTCGCCTGCTTTGCAGGGATAATCGTTGAGAATGAGAATTCCGTCCGTCGGGGCGCCGGGCATATCGTGCGTATCAAGTCCCAGCTCTTCGATTGAGCAGAACATTCCCTCGCTCGTTACGCCGCGGAGCTTGCCCGTCTTTATTTCAACGCCGTGCGCCAGCTTTGCAACAACCTTTTCCCCTTCGGGAGAAATCGCAACGGGAACAAGCGCACCCTCAAAAAAGTTCTTTGCGGCGGTGACAATCTGCAAATCCCTGTCACCGAAGTTGACCTGACAGATTACAAGCCTTTCGGCGTCGGGGTGCTGTTCGATTTTCGTAATAAGTCCCACGCGGACGTTTTCAATCTCTTTTCCGAGCTCCTCATAGGTCTCAACCTTTGAGCCGGAAACAGTCATATCCTCGCAGAAGGTTTTAATATCAATATCGCTTACGTCGATAAAATCGTGAAGCCATTTAAGTGAAAGTATCATATCTGCACCTCCCAATCAGAATTGTGAAAGGAATCTGACGTCGTTTTCGTAAAGCATACGCATATCGTCGATTCCCAGTCGGCAGAGCGCAACCCTTTCAATGCCCATTCCGAAAGCAAATCCGGAATAAACGTTGGGGTCTATGCCGCAGTTTGAAAGCACGAAGGGATGAACCATTCCCGCGCCGAGAATTTCAATCCAGCCTTCGCCCTTGCAGAGTCGGCAGCCCTTGCCGCCGCATTCCCAGCAGGAAACGTCAACCTCGGCAGAGGGCTCCGTGAACGGGAAATGGTGCGGACGGAAACGGATTTTTGTGTCCTCGCCGAACATTTTCTTTGCGAAAAGCTCAAGCACGCCCTTGAGATCGCCCATTGTTATGCCCTTGTCGACAACAAGCCCCTCGCACTGATGGAATATCGGCGAATGGGTTGCGTCTGCGGGGTCGGCACGGTAAACTCTGCCGGGAGAAATAACTCTTATCGGCGGCTTTGAGTTTTCCATCGTGCGCACCTGCACGGGCGAGGTCTGCGAGCGGAGGAGAATGTTGTCTGTTATATAGAATGTGTCCTGCGTATCGCGGGCGGGGTGATTTTTCGGCAGATTGAGCGCCTCGAAGTTGTAATAGTCATATTCAACCTCCGGTCCTTCAACAACGGAAAAGCCCATTCCGACGAAAATTTCACGTATAGCCGCTTCCGTCTGCGCAAGAGGATGACGCTTGCCGATGGAAAGGTCGTCTCCGGGAATGGTTACGTCGATTTTTTCAGCCTTGAGCTTTGCCTCGAGCGCTTCTCTCTTTTCTTTTTCGGCTTTTTCTGCGATTGCCGCTTCAATCTTCTCTCTGACCTCGTTTACAAGCTGACCCATTTTCGGTCTGTCCTCGGGAGCGACTGCGCCCATTCCGCGAAGAACGGAGGTCAGCTCGCCCTTTTTGCCGAGAAAACGAATTCTGACAGATTCCGAGCTTTCATCTCCGCAAAGAGCGGAAAGCGCGTCCTGCCTGATTTTTTCAAGTAGTTCTTTCATACAAAAAGTCCTTTCAAAGTATTTGTGTTTACGTTTTACAAAAAAATAAGCCCCGTCCACAAAAAGGGACGAAGCGCATGCTCCGCGGTACCACCCGCATTTCCGTCATATGACGGACACTTTATGCCGTATAACGGCGGCAACCCGTCTTCCGCTACTTTTGTGTTCACGGAAAAAGCTCCGAAGCGAAAGGCAATCTGCGCCGCGGTGCGCCGCTTTCAGCCTCGTCGGACGCTCTCTGTCAACCGTTTTGTGCGCAAAAAGCCGCTTTTTCACAGCCTTTCGGTATTTTACTCTATAAGTATACCACAAAAATACCACAAATCAAGCGTTTATTTGAAATTTCCCCTACTTTTCTTTGACCGTACTTTTCTTTGAAAAGAAAAGTAGGCACCGTTCTTTTCTTCGAGAAGAAAAGAAGGCAAAAGAAGCTTTAATAATTGGTTTGCGCAAATTTTGTAAACAGCAAACAGAGATGAGTTTTCATCTCTGCTTTTGCTTTGACCGGATTTTTTGAAAAGAAAAGTGGGCAAAAGAAACTTTGATAATCGTGGAAAGAAGATATCTGTTCGAAAAAATGAAAACCGTCGACCTGATAATGGTCGACGGTTTGTCAGTGATTTACCGGAACAAACTCGAGTTTAAGTCTCATTCCCATTCCGTCCGCAAGTCTTTGAAGAGTTTTCAGCGACGGATTTGCATTTCCATTTTCCAATCTGCTTATGTCAGCTTGAGGAATTCCAGTGATATCGGACAGTTGCTTTTGCGTAAGCGAGTTTTCGGCGCGCGATGTGAGCATTGCCTTTATTATCTGATATTCAGGTTCAAGCGCATCCCATTCCTCTTTGAATTCGGGATTTTTCATTTGTTCTTCAAGCGTCGTTCTGAAATTCTTGCCCATTATCGGTACTCCTTTCTTGATTCGTAATCTTTTCGGTATTTCTTTGCCAAATCTATTTCTGATTCAGGCGTTTTTTGCGTTTTCTTTACAAAGCCGTTTGTAAGTATTATTTTTTGTCCGACAACAAAGAAATATAACACTCTTGTTATGTTGTTGCCCTGAACTGCGCGAAGTTCATATATCCCGTCGGAAAGAAATTTAGAATAAGGTTCGCGCAAATCATTTCCTTTAAGCTCAAGCAACTCAAGAAGGCGAAACAATTTTGCCTGCATTTTAAGGTCTTGTGAAAGAATGAATTCCTCGGCGGGATATGTGCCGTCGCTTTTTTCATAAAACTCGATTTCGAACAAGTCAATCAACTCCTCAATCATTCCTTCGTCTATATTATATGTGATAAAACACATATTTGTCAATGGTTTTTATTAAAATTTTTATAAAAACAGAGATGAAAAATCACCTCTGTTTGCTTTTTATAAAATTTGTTCAAAACAAATAACCGAAGTTTCTTTTACTTTCTTTTCGAAGAAAAGAAGGGTACAAAATCAAAAAGGAGCGGAAAACCGCTCCTTTTATGAAAATATAAAGTTCGCACAAACCGGTTATTAAAGTTTCTTTTGCCTACTTTTCTTTTCAAAGAAAAGTACGGTCGAAGAAAAGTACGGCGCCTACTTTTCTTCCCGAAGGAAAGTAGGTTTTACATAAACGGAAGAAATGTTACATTCGACGGAGACCGTTCCGTCCGCGCCGCACGCCCCTTCGCCGACAAAGCAACCATTTTCCGTTATTTCCGCAAGCGAAAGTCCGTCCGAAATTGACTCCGCCTTCCCGCGGGCGTCCTCAATGGCGAGGCGGAGCGCCTCCTTTTCATAGTCCGAAGCGTCCGAAAGAAAATATCTGACGCAGTTTACCCCGCTCGCACCGAGACTTTCAAGCTCCGCCGTTATCTCGCGAACGGAATCGACGTTGTCCGTTTCGATTGTAAAACAGCGGGAAACTGTATATCTGCCGCAGGCAGGGTCACCATAAGAAAAATATGACTCTTCCTGCACACATGCAAACTTTTCTTTTATCGCCGCAACGACTTTTTCGTTTTTACGTTTTGCGTCCGGCTCTTTTTTTGATACGGTATCGACAGAAAAGTATATGCTGGCTCTGTCAGCCTCTGCAAAAACAACGCCCCTGCCGCAGACGGTTATTTTTTCGGCACTCTCATATGCCGCGCCTGCGGAAAACGTCGACAGCGCCGCGAGAGCGGCAAGAATAAACACAAAAATTCTTAAAAATTTATTTTTCATATGACAAAAGACCTCCTTTTCGGACAGTCTTTCCCGATATGGAATTTTTATTCATGAAAAAATCCCGCTCATCGCGGGGTTTTCTGTTTTCCTTTATCAGACTGAATATCACGTAAGCCGCGGCAAGCGTTTCCGTCACAGCCATTGCCGCAGAGCCGTCCGGACCGCGATACCGACCGACCATCGCCATGTCGACAAGTCCGTAAATACTTGATATAAACGCGCTACCGAAGGACGCGCAGAAAAATTTGAGATACAGCTTTTTGAGATCGCCGCCGATCAGATCCATTACGATAATTCTCCTTAATATATGAACAAAAAATGTACATAAATATATTGACAAATCATGGATTTTGTTATATAATTTATTCGCTGTGATAGGCTGTGAAGGTCTGACAGTAATATTTTTGGGGCATTGTGGAGCGTGTGATACACAATCACAAAGAGGAGAGGAAAAATGAGAGCACCGGAAAAGAACATAAAAAGCATAAATTCCGTGCTGGACGACTGCTTCCGCAGTCTTGCCGAAACGGGGCTTGAAAAGGCGTCCGTGCGCTCGTTTTACAAGGCGACGAACCTCTCGTCAAGCAGTCTTTATTACCGCTTTGAAAGCAAGGACGAAATAATCATCGAAGCGACATACAACCGCCTCTATTCCATAACGAACGACCTCTTTTTCTGCGCCGCGGAGAACATCGGCTCTTTTGAAAGCCTTGCCCAGAAATTTCTCGCCAGCGCGGACGAATACAAAAAGGATATAAGAGTCATATATCAGGTGCTCAGCAGTCCGGTATACGGAAAGGAACTCAAACGTCGCACCGAAACGCTGAAATCTTTTTACCGTCGGATTGCGGCACTGATTTCCGAAGAGCTCGGGTGCCAATCCGACGAGCTCTTCCCTTTTGTCACCCTTTTCATATCGGTCATACGCGAATATATCCTCTGGGAGGATCGCGAGATGACTGAGCGCAACCTCAGATATCTTTACGAGGGCGCAAGCCGCCTGCAAAAGCAGGAAAGAAACGAATTATAATCTCCTTTTCCGCTCCGCTATACGGAGCGGGGGCAGATAAAGGGCACAAAATATTTGTGTTTTTTATCCGCCTGAAATTTGCCGGCGGGAACCGACTGTACCCCGCAGTCGTTTTCCGTCCGGCACAGGTCAGTCGGGCATTGCGCAGGCATGATGGGGGGTAAGCTCCTTTCGGCTCGGACATTACGAAAACCGGTAATGTCTGCGCAGACTTTTTTATTATTCATAGCGGAACGTCTTTTCTGCCGGCGCAAAGATGCTTCCCCTTCCAACGCGTCGGCAAAAAATAATACAAAGGAGAAAGACATGAAAAAATTCTCATCAAAACAGGCATTGCTTCTCAGCGTACTTTCCATGGTGCTCTGCGTTTCAATGCTTATCGGTTCGACCTTTGCATGGTTTACGGACTCCGCAACGGCAAATGTAAACACAATCCAGTCCGGTAATCTGGACGTTGAGCTTGTCGGCGAGGACGGAGAGCCGCTTGAAGGCGCGCTCAAATGGAAGGCTCAGGACAACAGAGAGACTATTCTCTGGGAGCCGGGCTGCGAATACAAAACGCAGGGCTTCCGTATAAAGAACAACGGTAACCTCGCGCTCAAGTACACCATCGCGCTCAACGGCGTTGTCGGCGACGCAAGGCTCCTTGAAGTAATAAACTTCTCGGTAGTAGACGCAAACGGCACGGAAATTGCCCTCAACACATTTGAAGGCAAGCTCGAAAACGCAAATCAGACAAGCGACGTTCTCTACCTCAAAGGTAAAATGTCCGAGGCAGCAGACAACAACTATATGAAGCAGGAGCTTTCCGGCATTACAATCGTTGTTTACGCAACACAGCTCAATCACGAGTATGACTCAAACGGCAAGGATTACGACGAAGGCGCGGCAAATCCCTCGTTCGTCGGCACGGCAGATGAGCTCAAAGCCGCAATCGCAGAAGGAAAGAGCGTCCGTCTGACATCGAACATCGCCCTTGAGAGCCCGCTCAACATCAGCAATGACCTCACGGTTTACGGCGACGGATATTCCGTCATTTCCGGTTATCCTGTCAGCGTATCGGCTGATGCAAACGTTACATTAAAGGACGTCAACTTCGCAAGCCCCGTAAACGCGAACAACAATGCGTCAAACCTTTACGCAAGCGGGCTCAAGGGCAAGCTCGTCATCGACGGCTGCAAGTTCTCCGGTTCTCAGTGGGACTGCATTCAGGTTACGCCCGTTGAAGGCGCGGAAATCGTCATAAACGGCTGTCAGTTCAAAGCAGCAGCCGAAACGCAGAGATTTATACATATCGAAGCGGCTTATCTTTCCAATTCGAACGTCAAAGTCACACTCACAAACAACTTCTTCGGCGCTACCGAAAATCTCAAAAACTCGATGATAGACCTTGACTATATCAACATAGACGGTATCGACTTCGGCGGAAACAACGTTTATACGGACATGAGCGGCGACATCTACGTCTGCGGCCCCTCCGTGAACAGAACAATTGAATCGGCAGACGCATATAAAAAGCTCGGCAGTATGCTGCTAAGCCCGGGCGACGGAGAAACCGTTACGGAAATAAGCGGCAACGTTAAGATCGCGGAAGGCTCGAGCGCCTCCGTTGACTCAAACACAACAATTTCCGCAGGCTCGACAATCGCCGGCGCCGGCAAGGACAAATCGACAATCAACGCCAATAAGGCCTCTGTCGGAAAAGACAATGTTACAATCAAAGATGTAACAATCAAAGGTTCGGGCTCCGCGGGAACAGGCGGCACGCTCAACATCAACGGCGCAAACACGACAATCGAAAACGTTGATTACATCGGCGACGGCAACATCGCTGTCGCGGTTTCCACAGGTGCGAGCAACAGCGGAACAGTATTTAAAGGCACAAAGATAACAAACGCTTTCCGCGGAATCCAGTTCTGGTCTCTCTCCGGAGACAGCGTCATTGACGACTGCGTTCTTGATGTTGCGGGCTATACCTTCAATATCGACGCGGCAGTTTCGGGTTCGACGCTCACAATAAAGAATTCCACCCTCAACGGCTGGACGTCTTACACAAGCGGCATTTCCCTTGTTTCCTTTGAAAACTGCAAGCTCGGTCTCAACGCTTATCAGTATCTCCGCCCGTATTCCGAAACGGTTATAAAGGATTGTGAATTCACCTCTGCCGGCTATCAGCTCAATGCAGGCGGTAGTGACGCGTACACAATCACAATCACAAACTGCACAAAGAACGGCACGAAGATAACAGCAGAAAACGTTCGGTCTCTCCTGCTCGATACAGACGACTGGAACACAAACGCAACGCTTATAGTTGACGGCACAACCGTTACACTCAACTGATTTCTTCCCCTCTCCGCCTTCGGGCGGAGGGGCAATCAAAGGGCATAGGCAAACGCATATGCCTTTTGATTTCCTTGATGTGATTGCGGGAAACCGCATTTACATATTGTCATTGAAAAATTTAGATTAAGGAGGTAAAAAAACAATGACAAACAGCAAAACTACCAAGCGGGCATTGCTTCTCAGCGTACTTTCAATGGTGCTCTGCGTTTCAATGCTTGTCGGTTCGACATTTGCGTGGTTCACCGACACCGCAAGCACTGCAGTAAACAAAATCCAGGCGGGCAATCTGGATGTGGAATTAGAGTACAGCAAAGATTTTTCCGAATGGAAAAAGGTGGACAATACAACCAAGCTCTTCGAGGAAAGTAAATCGTGGGAGCCCGGTCGTACGGAAATTGTATATCTTCGTGTTAAGAACGCAGGAACGCTTGCACTGAAGTATACGCTCGGTCTTTATAACCTTTACAATAGCACCGGCAAAAATATTTTGGGCAAAAAATATAGTCTCAGCGACTATGTGAAGCTGGGGGCGGTGGAAGCCGATGCTGCATATGCAGATCGTGCGGCGGCTATCAGTGCTGTGCAGGACAGCGCCAAAACGCTTAATAGCATTGGAGATGCCAGCATTGTCGGTGCAGACCTTGCTACCAACGCTACAAAGGTCTATGCAATGGTGCTCTATATGCCCACAACAGTAGGAAATGAAGCAAACCCGAAGAATAAGGATCCGTATTGGGCGGCAAAGGTTTCCTTCGGTATCAGCGTTGACGCTACACAGGCAGTTTCCGAATCGGATTCGTTTGGTAATACATACGATGAAGATGCTGCCACCATTCTGTCTGCAATCAGCTTTTCTTCCGGAAAGCACGAAATCACCCAGAATATGCAGGCTAACGGACGCTTTGGTGCAGTTCAGGCGGAAAGAACCGCTCAGTTTACGATCAACGCCGATGTATATGCTGTGTACAATAGGGATACGAGCGGCACTACCGGCGGAGCCATGGCTGTTCAGGCCGACGGTAACAGCAAGGTTATCATCAATGGCGGTGATTTCCGTCAGGTCAGTGTACCTGCCGACGACCCTGTATGCGATCTGATTTATGCCCTGGGCAATGCTCAGATCGAAATCAACGGCGGTACTTTCAAGGCTGTGTCTCCCGAGAGAACCTTGAACTGCAAGGATGGCTCCAATGCGAAGATCACCGTCAAGGGCGGTAGCTTCTATAAGTATGACCCGTCTAACCCGACCCTGGGCGCTAACGAAGTTGTCGTTGCTGCAGGCTATCATGTAGTACAGGATGGCGACTGGTTCAATGTCGTTGCCGATTAACTGAAAATCACAAAGAAATCAAGTCCTCTCCACCTTCGGGTGGAGGGGCAGACAAAGGGCACGAAAATTTTGTGCCCTTTGTCTGCCTTTTACGCCGGACTCCTGAATTCGTGGCGGCATAGCCGCAGGAAGGATGTTTTCTTCGAGCCCGTGCAATTGCGCATTTTACGCCACGGCGGCGGTCTTGGGCAAAGGCTGCACCGTAACGGCAAACGCAAACGGCACGTGGACCGTGACAAAATAAATCAAATTTTCAAAACCGAAAATCCCCGGGCAAATGCCCCGGGGATTTTGTTTTTTCAGATAAGCGGTATCAGTCGCAAAGCTCTTTCGCCAGCTTTCCAAGCTCTTCCCTGTTCTTTTCAGTCAATGCGGAAAGCACGGTGACGGTTGTTTCCGTCCACGAGAGATTTTTGCACCCGTCAAGCATGCCGCGCATGACCTTTGCCGCAAGCGGCGCCCATGAACCGTTTTCAATCAGTCCGACAGTGCGGTTTTTATAGCCGCGCTCGGAAAGACAATTGATAAACTCACGCATAGGCGGGAAAACGTCGCCGTTATACGTCGGCGAGGCAAGCACGAGCTTTCCGTAACGGAAGGCGTCCGCAACCGCGGCTGACATATCGCACCGCGCAAGGTCATAGACAGAGACCTGCTCCCCGCCCGCGCGAAGCTCATCCGCAAGAAGAAGCGCCGCATTTTTTGTGTTCCCGTAGACAGAGGCATATGCAATGCAGACCCCTTCGCTCTCAACGGAATACGACGACCAGATGTCATAAAGATTCGTATAATAAGAAAGATTTTCGGAGAGAACGGGTCCGTGCAGAGGACAGATTATTTCTATGTCAAGCGCCGCCGCCTTTTTGAGAAGCGACTGCACCTGAGCGCCGTATTTGCCGACAATACCGATATAATATCTTCTCGCCTCGTCCGCCCAAGGCTCGTCCGCGTCGAGTGCGCCGAACTTGCCGAAGCCGTCCGCCGAGAAGAGGACTTTGTCCTCCGCGTCATATGTGACCATGACCTCCGGCCAATGAACCATTGGCGCAAAGATAAAATTGAGCGTGTGACGTCCGAGGGAGAGCGTCCCGCCGTTTTCGACGGTCAGTTTGTTTTGGCAAAGTCCCGCTCCGAAGAAATTATCAATCATGGCAAAGGTTTTTGCGTTTGCAACGACTGTCGCGGCGGGGTAAATGCGGAGAAAATCCGCAATGCCGGCGGAATGGTCGGGCTCCATATGTTGAATGATGAGATAGTCAGGCAAGCGACCGTCAAGTGTCGCCGAGAGCTTTGAAAGCCATTCGCCTGTAAAGCCCGCGTCAACCGTGTCCATAACGGCAATCTTTTCGTCAGTTATCACATATGAGTTATATGCCATGCCGTGCGGCACCTTATATTGTCCTTCAAAAAGGTCTGTTTTATAATCGTTTACGCCGATGTATTTTATATCGTTTGTTATGTTCATGAGCTTTTATATCCTTTGCGCTTTGTTTTTTCGCTATAAAGTATAACAGGTTTTGCGGCGCTTGTCAAGCGGTAATAATAATTATTATCATTTTTTATCTTGGTTTACATTAGTATTTGCCTTCGGCTTTCGCGTGCGGACGGCGCGCCCGCTCGATTGACAAGGCTTTGATTTCGTGATACAATAAATCCGTGCAAACCGGCATTTTCAATAATTTTCCGAGGTGTAAAAATGACACACATTCAGCATTACAGTTCCCCGCTCGGCAGAATTCTGCTCGCGGCGGATGAAACCGGACTTATGGGGCTCTGGTTTGACGGGCAAAAATATTTTGCGCGCGGCCTGCCGTCGGAATGTGCGGAAAAGGAAACGCCGATACTCGCGGAAACCGTGCGCTGGCTTGATATTTATTTCGGCGGGAAAAAACCGGATTTTCTGCCGCCGCTGCACCCCGTCGGCTCTCCGTTCCGGCAGGAGGTATGGAAAATCCTCTTGCAGATTCCTTACGGCGAGACCGTTACATACGGCGATATTTCAAAACAGCTTGTAAAGGGAGCGGGGATTGAAAGAATGTCCGCGCAGGCGGTCGGCAGTGCTGTCGGGCATAATGAGGTTTCAATCATTATTCCCTGTCATCGCGTCGTGGGAACAAACGGCAGTCTGACGGGATACGCAGGCGGGTTTGACAGAAAAATCAAGCTGCTTGAGCTTGAAAAAGCCGATATGAGCCAACTTTTCGTTCCGAAAAAGGTAATGTCGGCAATGAGCTCGGTATGATAAATAAATGAAAGGAAAAACAATCATGAAAGAAAACAGAAAATTATTGAAAGATGTGCTTGACGATATTCGTCAGGATATGAGCGACGAAGAAGTCCTTGCACTTCTGGCAAACCGCAAAATTTCGGTACGCCCCGACAGCGAGAAGAAATACACGCTCGGACAGAGGGCAGCCGATGCCATTGCAAAGTTTGCGGGCAGTTGGGCGTTTATCTTCTCGTTTGCAGGCGTGCTGATTCTGTGGATGGTCGTCAACGCCATTCTTGCGACAAAAGCATTTGACCCGTACCCGTTTATCCTTCTGAACCTCGTCCTGTCCTGTGTGGCAGCCATTCAGGCACCGCTGATTATGATGAGTCAGAACCGGCAGGAAGAAAAAGACCGCCGCCGCGCGGAAAACGATTATAAGGTGAACCTGAAAACCGAGATCATGATTGAAGACCTCTATGACAAAGTGAACGCAATCCTTGCCAAGCAGGCGCAAATTGAGAAACTGCTGTCGGAGCAAGAGAAAGAAAGCACGGAAACAAAGAAATAATAGATTTGACAAATCGGAATTTGCGGGTGTGATTGATGAGAATTGAAGAAGTTACGGAAAACAAAAAACAATATCTTGATTTGCTCCTATTGGCGGATGAGCAGGAAGATATGGTTGACCGTTATCTCTATAAAGGTAAAATGT